>Ga0255051_10000136_pt1 | contig 26720 bp, 24 predicted proteins | sample JV7_2_9_MG_FD_181719 | JGI IMG/M metagenome (GOLD analysis project Ga0255051, IMG submission 181719) | Seawater microbial communities from Jervis Inlet, British Columbia, Canada - JV7_2_9 | ecosystem: Environmental > Aquatic > Marine > Inlet | place: Canada: British Columbia | collected 2016-10-06
CGGCCATATCCGATTGCAATAGCGATTCATTTTGTAATGACGGACTCTGCAATCCCGTACAAGCTGGTAGCAAGAATGCGGTGATAACCAGCAAGGCTATTTTTAATCTGTCTACATTTTTCAAGGTAATATTCAAGATTTTTGGTCGACCAGTTTCATTCCCTAAACATTGAGTGTAGCACTCCGATTCAAAAGCGAGAAGTCATAGGCCCTAATACGGAGGTTCTGTATGGTGTTTGATTCAGAATTCCTGATTAGTTTGATTAGCGCAGGCGAGATTTGTTCCTGAAGATTTCAATCCACTGCACCTGCAATGGGGCGCTACAGTAGCGATCCGATGACAGGCATAGAGGTCCCTGGCCGACTTTAGTTTAGCATCAACTTGTATTTTGCGAACCAATACCGGAAAATTGCCTGCTAACACGCAATCCCTCTTTTAACCATGTCCCTATTGTCGCTTGGCATCAATCATCAGACTGCACCCGTTGATATCCGCGAGAAAGTAGCGTTTGCACCGGAGCAGATGGGCAGGGCCCTGGTCGAGCTTCAGAAATTCGCTACGATCAACGAGTCCGTTATTGTTTCCACTTGCAACCGCACCGAAATTTATTGCGATACCTCCAGTGAAACCGGCGATGCTATTTCGCACTGGCTCTGCGGTTATCATGGAATGAGCTCTGAAGCGCTGTCGCCTTATATATATCAATACACCGACCAGGAAGCGGTGCGCCATTTATTCCGCGTCGCATCGGGACTCGACTCGATGGTGATGGGGGAACCACAAATTCTCGGCCAGCTGAAACAGTCATTCGACCAGGCGCGTAATGGTAACAGCGTCGACTCAATTCTAGGTCGACTATTTCAACACTGTTTTAACGTTGCCAAGCGCGTTCGTACCGACACTGAGATTGGTGCCCATCCCGTGTCGGTCGCTTTCGCAGCGGTCAGTTTGTCGAGGCAGATATTCGGTGAGCTGGACGAACTACAGGCGTTATTGATTGGTGCGGGTGCAACGATTGAACTGGCAGCGCGTCACCTCCGGGGCCAGAATATAGGCTCTATGGTGATCGCTAACCGTAGCCTCGAAAATGCAGCCAGTCTGGCAAAAGAGGTTGACGCCCAGGCAGTTTCTATCAGTGATGTGCCGCAGCAGCTTATCAACGCGGATATCGTGATTTCATCGACAGCCAGCCAGTTGCCGATTCTCGGCAAAGGCGCCACCGAAACGGCGCTCAAGCGACGCAAGCGCCGCCCCATATTTATGGTTGACCTGGCTGTCCCGAGAGATATCGAAAGTCAGGTCGGTGAATTGGAGGATATTTATCTCTATACGGTTGACGATTTAAAACAGGTGGTCGATGAAAACCAGCGTACGCGTGCGTTGGCTGCTGAATCGGCGCAGGAAATTATCGATTTCGAAGTCAACAGCTTTGAAAAGTGGTTAAAAACTCACCAGTCAGCCGATGAGATAAGACTCTTGCGTGACAATGCAGAGGCAATAAAACAACAATGCATCGAGCGTGTGTTAGCGCAATATCAGCAAGATCACAATGCCGAAAAAGCACTGCAACGATTAGCCAATACCCTGACCAATAAAATGCTTCATGGCCCCACCATCGAGATGCGGAAGGCACTGGAATCTGATGACCAGGCGACCATACGTTTTTTACAGTCGCTGATATCATCTAATAAATCATAACTCTGATGAAACAATCCCTGTTAAACAAACTGGATCTGCTGAGCGCAAGACACGAAGAAATTGCCGCCTTGCTGTCCGAGGTCGAAACGATTAACGATCAGCACAAATTTCGCAGCCTGTCGATGGAATATGCCCAGCTAGAGAACCTGGTAAAAAGCTTTAGCGCCTATCAAAAAGCCCAGCAGGCACTCGCTTCCGCCGAAGAAATGTTATCGGAAGACGACGCTGAATTGCGCGAACTGGCGCAACAGGAAATTACTGAAAACAACGAGAAAATAGAACACCTGGAACTCGAATTGCAGACTTTGCTGTTACCCAGGGATCCGAACGATAACGCTAATGTATTTCTTGAAATTCGCGCCGGAACCGGTGGAGACGAAGCCGCTATGTTTGCCGGAGATTTATTTCGCATGTATAGCCGGTACGCTGAATCGCAGCGATGGCAGCTCGAAATACTCAATAGCAGCGAAGGTGAGCACGGCGGTTTCAGGGAGATTATCGCGCGTATCATCGGTCAGGGCGCGTATTCTCATCTTAAATTCGAGTCCGGTGCGCACCGCGTGCAACGCGTTCCGGAAACGGAATCGCAGGGACGGGTACATACCTCTGCAGCGACCGTTGCAATTATTCCTGAAGGCGACGATGTGCAGATGATTGAAATCAACCCGGCTGATTTGCGCATCGATACCTTCCGAGCGTCGGGCGCAGGCGGTCAGCATGTGAATAAAACCGACTCGGCGATACGTTTGACCCATCTGCCAACCGGCACCGTGGTTGAGTGCCAGGACCAACGTTCGCAACACAAGAACAAGGCGCGGGCGATGACCCTGTTGCAGGCCCGAATCTATGATGCGGAGAAACAAAAACAGGAAAAGGAACAGGCGGCCGAGCGCAAATCACTGGTCGGCGGCGGGGATCGCTCCGAACGAATTCGTACCTATAACTTCCCACAGGGACGTCTCACCGATCATAGAATTAACCTGACGCTTTATAAGCTAGAAGAAATTCTTTCGGGATCTCTTGGCCACGTGGTCGAGCCGTTAATGCATGAATATCAGGCGGAACAACTGGCTAATTTGTCCGAAGATAGCCAGGGGCCTGGGGGAAGTTAATCCGGCAAGCTGTTAGTTTGCCTTAAGGAAATCGGCAATGCGCCGAAGAAAAGGTAGGCCATCCCTGGCCTGGTGACATCATCATTATTCAGGGGGAGGAAATAGATGACAGTCAGATTAACTATAGTTGCCGCTTGCCAGAATCGTTAGTGAAACAGTTCATAAGCAATGAGTGAAAAAATCGACTCAGCCATCGAATGGGCGACAGACCGCTGTGCCAGCGTCAGTGATACTCCAAAGCTCGATGCGGAAATTTTATTATCATATTGCCTCGGTAAACCACGCAGCTATCTGTATAGCTGGCCCGAGCAACCACTGGAGTCTGGGGATTGGAAATGCTTCCAGGCACTGATTGATAAACGCGTATTGCCAACACCGGTCGCTTACCTGCTGGGCGAACGCGAATTTTATTCACTGACCCTGAAAACCAGCCCTGCTACGCTGATACCCCGTCCCGAAACCGAGACATTGGTAGAAACTGCAATCGACCTGTGCCCGGACGATTCCTCTACAAGCCTGTTAGAACTCGGCACTGGCACCGGCGCCATTGCTATAGCACTGAAACTACATCGACCCAAAATGAGTATTATTGCAACCGATATCAGGGCCGATTGCCTGGCTATAGCCAGACAAAATGCCGTTGCCCATTCGGTAACAATCGACTGGATTCAGTCCGACTGGTTTTCGCAAATAGAAAGCAGTAGTAAATTCGAAATGATTGTTTCGAATCCACCTTATATACCTGCGATGCACCCCTGTCTTGAAAGCGGTGACTTGCGCGCCGAACCACGAGACGCCCTCAGCCCCGGGGAGACTGGTCTCGAAGCGTTGCAAAAGATAATTACTCAAGCCCCAGCTTATCTTAATCCTGGCGGTTATCTTCTGCTCGAACATGGCTTTGACCAGCAGGAAGAAGTTGCAAACCTGATGCGGGCGCAAAATTTCTCTGATATTTCCTGCAAGCTAGATTTAAACCGGTTACCGCGAGTAAGTCTGGCTCATATTTGAGAGCCTAAAACCTGAATACCTGGTAGCTGTTGCGCTGCAGGACTTCGATCAATTCCGCGTCCGCGATATTGCGAAGTGTGGCGATGGTTTTTAAGTGTTCCACGATATAGGCCGGTTCATTACGCTCGCCACGATGTGCAGCACCGGGTTGGTCGGGTGCATCGGATTCTAGCAGCAGACCATAATCGGGCACACTGGCGATCACTGAGCGCAACTTTTTCGCACGTTCAAATCCTACCGTGGCAGCGATTCCGAGCTTAAATCCCAGGTCAATTATCTGTTGCGCCTGTTGCAAACTGCCGGCAAAACTATGAATCACACCACCCACGGGCGTATTTTTTCGGAGCAGGCTGATCACCTCGTCCATTGCCTTGCGGGCATGAACTATCACCGGTAGCTGGTGATTCACGGCCAGTTGCAACTGCTCGTTAAAGAGTTGTTTCTGCCACCTTTCGTCGGTTCTGGAATTATAAAAATCGAGACCGCATTCGCCCACCGCAACCGGCTTCTCGCGATCCAGCCATTCATCGAGTTCGCGAATATGGTTCGCCTGATGTTGTTCAACAAACATCGGATGCAATCCGTAGGAAGGATAGACACCTTCATACTCCCGGGCTACCTGCTTGACCTTTGCCCAGCGGTTTGCGGTTGTCGCGGGGATAATAATTTTGGTTATGTTTAACGAATTGGCGCTCGCCACGACCGCATCGCGATCAAGGTCGAATCGATCGTCGTCAAGATGGCAGTGGCTATCGATCAGCTCCATCGTCTTCTACAACACAATGAAACGCAGGCACAGGTCCGGTCGTGAAATCATTATGGCTCCACCCGCCCCGCCATCAGTTCGTGAATAATCGGTGTAAAAATAATCTCCATTGCCATCCCCATTTTCCCCCCGGGTACGACGATGGTATTGCGCCGTGACATAAATGAACAGTCAATCATGGACAACAAATTGGTGAAATCAGTATGCCTTATGTCCGGATTCCTGAAGCGGATAACCACGAAACTTTCATCCAACGTTGGAATATCACGCGCGATAAACGGATTCGAGGTGTCAACCGTTGCGACACGCTGAAAATTAATATCGGTTTCAGAAAATTGGGGCGTAATATATTTTACATAATCGGGCATGCGTCGCAGGATATTGTCGACGATTACTTCCTCACTATATCCACGATCCGCACTATCGCGATGAATTTTCTGAATCCACTCCAGGTTGACAACGGGCACCACACCAACCTTCAAATCGACATGTTGGGTTAAATCGACCGAATCGGTTTTTACCAGGCCATGTAGCCCCTCATAAAACATCAAATCTGTGCCGGCATCAATCTCTTCCCAGGGTGTAAACTGACCGGCGCCGAGATTCAGACCAAGACGCTGGTTGTGATCCATGGCTACCTCATCGTTGTGAAGATAGAATCGTTTTTGGCCGCCACCGGTTTCGCCATAGGTTTTAAAAAGTTCGGCCAGTCGTTGCAGATCATTAGCGCCGGGTCCGAAATGGCTGAAATTTTTTCCTGCCTTCGTAGCTTGTTCCATTTTAGTTTTCATCGCTTCCCTATCATAACGGTGGAAGCTGTCGCCTTCGATAACCACCGAGTTGATCTTCTGGCGCAAGAAGATGGAAAGCAGTGCTTTTTTCACAGTTGTGGTGCCTGCTCCTGAAGAGCCGGTTACTACTACGACCGGGTGTTTAGTTGACATGGAGGTACTCCGTATTAATGCAATAAGGGAATTTTCTGCGAATCGATTTTATCGGTTTTCAAGTTCGATCGCGAACCTCAACAGGCATTATCCTGTGTATTTAACGGGTTCTTTATATTCGTGTAGATTTTGTGCGGGTATATTTAATTGTGTAAACTACCGGTATTGGTTCCCGGCGCATCCACAGGCAACCTGCGGATCCAGGAATTAATATTGGCGATCTGTAACTCGAATGCGAGTTGAATTCAATTTGTACCGATTCGCAATTTTGATACCACGATTGTATATTTTGATTTGAAAACGAAGCGCTACAGAAGCGCTACAGCGGTATTAATTACCAGTGTACGCCTACTATACCGCCCTAAGGGGTGCACCAGTATTTATTTTACCAACTGATTGGGGCGCCCCAACTCGGCTGAAAACTGTAATGAGGCAGCGAACAGAGCTTGAAACTTAAAATATCCCGGGGTAAAAAATCTATCGCTGCACCCTTCTTTGTGTTGGCGGTCTGGGGTATGACCCTTGTGGCACCAAGTACCGAGGTGGCCTGGGTAAGCGGTTTGCTGATTTTTACGATCTACCTTTTTTCGTTTGAAATTGTGAGCGTCGACGTGGCTGCCGTTTCGATCCTGGTAATACTTGGCTTATCCTCCTTGTATGCGTCTTCGGTGGGTCTTCAGCAGGGGCTGGTTCCAACTCAACACCTATTCGACGGGTTTTCCAGTAATGCGGTGATATCAATTATCGCGGTGATGATTATTGGTGCGGGTCTTAACAAGACCGGCGTGATGAGCCAGGTGGCCGGTTTTATCCTGAAGGTCGGCGGCACCACCGAAGCTCGCATTATTCCTATCATATCCGCTACTGTCGGTATCATTTCGTCGTTTATGCAAAATGTGGGTGCCGCTGCGTTGTTCCTGCCGGTGGTCAGCCGAATATCGGTACGTACCGGATTACCGATGTCGCGCCTGTTAATGCCAATGGGATTCACTGCGATTCTGGGCGGTACCGTCACGATGGTAGGCTCGTCACCGTTAATTCTTTTAAACGACCTGATGTTAACCTCGAATGTCGGTTTATCGGCCGAACAGCAAATGGACACCTGGAGCCTGTTTTCGGTGGCGCCGATCGGGCTGGCGCTGGTATCCAGCGGTATTATTTATTTTGTCGTCGCGGGAAGATTCGTATTGCCCAGGGTATCCGGCGATACCAGGGCCAGTGTTGCGGGTAGCGCGAAGTATCTCGAGGAAGTGTACGGTGTCGATTATCTGCTATTTGAAGTGATGGTTCCCGCCGATAGTCCTTTAGTAGGCCAAGTACTTGACGATATAGAAACAAAACACAAGATTCGCGTCATCGCGATTCAGTCAACCGGCACCAAGGTTCGGGCCGGGCAGGGTGATCTCTCGCGGGATGTCGACATCACCGAAAATTCCTCGCTCGGTATATTATGCTCGCCGGCCCACCTTAAAGACTTCGTAGATACCTATGAGCTAAAAATTCAAAAAGGTTTGCGTGTGTTTTCCGAGGTCCTGGCGTCGAGCCAGGCTGGTATCGCCGAAATCGTCATTCCCCCCGGGTCATCATTACTGGGTAAGTCTGCCCGCGATGTCTGGATGCGGAAAATCTACGGTATCGCGATGGTCGCTTTACACCGCGGTGGCGAAACCCTGTTCGAAGGGGACAATATTCGCGATATACCGTTCGAAACCGGCGATACCCTGCTGGTACATACCACCTGGAAAGCGCTCGGGCGTCTCGAGAAAGATCGCAATTTCGTCATTGTAACCAGTGAATATCCACGCGAGGAAACGCGACCCAATAAGCTTGGTTGGGCCAGTTTCTTTTTTGCTACTGCACTATCGCTGGTTTTGTTTACCGATTTACGTCTTTCGGTGGCACTGATGACCGGAGCCGTCGGCATGGTGCTGTCCGGTGTATTGAAAATGGAAGAGGCCTACGAATCGGTATCCTGGAGTACCGTTTTCCTGCTCGCCAGCCTGATTCCGCTCGGTCTTGCGGTGGAAACCAGCGGCACTGCAAGATGGATTGCAGAACAAACCCTGCAGATAGTCGGCGATATGCCGGTCTGGGTTATCCAGGCCTCGATTGCCATGTTGGCAACATTTTTTACGCTGGTCATGTCGAATGTCGGGGCAACCGTATTGCTCGTACCGCTGGCCGTTAATATCGCGATCGGCGTTGGCGCAGACCCGGCCATTTTTGCACTAACCGTGGCGCTGGCAACGTCAAATTCATTTTTACTGCCCACCCACCAGGTGAACGCGCTGATCATGGGTCCGGGTGGTTACAGGGTTCCCGATTTTATGAAAGCCGGTATCTTTATGACCATCCTGTTCCTGGCGGTAATGATGATCGTGATGAACCTCATTTACTGAGATTGCACGATGATGCGTTTTATCCTCGGTTTAAAATCGCTATAACTCGATTCTACTTCTATTCCTTCTCCCAAATTGGGAGAGGGAACTAGTAGTTTTGAATGCCCTTGTTATTCACACTGGGTTCGTACCGGGACTAATATTCTCGAAAACCAGGTCCCAGACACTATGCCCCAGCTTCAGACCGCGATTTTCAAACCGGGTTGCCGGTCTATACGCGGGGCGACCGGCATATCCATTTTCATCGCCCAGGTTTTCAAAGCGCGAATCAGCAAGCATTTCGGCTGCCATATGCTCGGCATAATCCCGCCAATCGGTTGTCAGATGCAGGCAGGCACCCGGCTTAAGCAGCCGGGCCAGTAAATCCCGAAATCGTTGATTGACTATTCTTCTCTTGTTGTGCCTTTTCTTGTGCCAGGGATCGGGAAAGAACAGGAATACGCGGTCGAGCGATTGCGCGGGTAACATCTGCTGCATCACTTCGATCGCGTCGTGCTTGATTACCCGCACATTGTCAATTGCATTGGCATGGATACTGTTCAGGCAGCGACCAACGCCTGATTCATGGACTTCGATACCCAGGTACAGGCACTCAGGATCTTCTTTAGCCATCGAGACCAGTGCCTCGCCGCTACCGAACCCGATCTCCAGTTTTAATCCTTCGAAGTCGCTGGTAATAGCATCCAGCCCGACCTGTGATGGCGCGAAATCGATACCGTATAGCGGCCAGTAGTCTACCAGGGCTTTCCTTTGGGCCGGGGTCAGTCGACCGCCGCGGCGAACATAGCTCTTGATAGTTGCGGGTGATCCAAATTTGATATTCATGATCGAATATTAACTGTTTATCGAGCCCCTCACCGCCCGTTTTTTAAGCAGACTCAGAACCGGGCCCCATTTATCCCCAAATACGCGCCATTTGTCCATAACTATCAGATGAACCCCAATCTATCGGTTATAACCCTTTAACTCCAACGAACCAGGGTTCTGCAGCAAAATAATCTGGTCAGAAATAAAGTCGAATGAAACCAAAATTTATCCTGCTATATCGAAAAATCTTAGTCAGCTTACTAACCGTCAAGCCAGTTGTTTGCGGCCGCACTATTTTCGCTGAACCTTCATCTATCGGGTCATATAGATCCGGCTGCCACCGTTTATCGGCACTTTTTTATATCCCGTCATCTTTCGCGGGAAATTATCACTTATTCAATTAGGCTTAGGGCATGAAAAAACTATCTGGATTTACATTAGTTGAGTTGATGGTCGTGGTTGCAATCGCCGGCCTGGCCATGGCTTTTGCTATCCCGGCGATGGGAAACTTCATCAAAAACGAGCGTTTGGTCACCCAGATCAACACACTGGTTGGCCACCTGGCCTACGCAAGAAGCGAAGCGGTAACGCGAAGGCAGCAGGTCATACTCTGTGCCAGCGGTAATCTGACCTCCTGTTCGGGTGCCAACTGGGCTGGCGGCTGGATTCTGTTTATCGATGCCGATAACAGTTCCACTTTTACTGCCGGCGAGCAGATTCTGCGCGTCAAGGCGACGCTGGACGGCAGTGGTACCACCCTGGTTAGCTCGACTGGTGCCATGATCGTCTACGATAACCGTGGATTTTCGCCTAATTCAAACGGCGTTTTTTCGCTTTGTGATGATCGTGGTGCTGCCCACGTTAAATCAATATCCATAACGAACACCGGCCGTGTACGCAGAGGGGGCAGCGCATCATGTACCTGAACAATCAACAGGGCGTATCACTGATTGAATCGATGATCGCGCTACTGGTCATTTCTATCGGCCTACTCGGTATAGCCGCGCTGCAGATAACCGCGATGAAGCAAAACAACAGCGCGTTACACCACAGCCAGTCGGTATGGATCTCCTACGACATGGCCGATCGAATTCGCGCAAATTTTGCCGAGTTTGTTAACTACGCCGGTATCGATACCAGCAACACCTACGCGCAGGACTGTGTAGCCAGTGCCTGTACCAGCACGCAACTGATTACTTCAGACGCGCAGAACTGGGCAACCCTGATTCAAAACCTGCCAGCGGGCAGGGGCACTATCACCAGCCCGGTAGCCAATGAACTGCTGATCCAGGTGATGTGGGACGACGAGGGTACCGGTGCCACCGGAACCGATTGCGGTACCGATCCCGCGACCGATTTAACCTGTTTTTCGGCAACTATGATCCAATGAATAAATTCCAACATCAAGTATGCAAGCATCAATTCGGTATGTCTCTGGTCGAAGTGATGGTGGCCCTGGTCATCAGCCTGTTTTTGCTCGCTGGCATCGTCCAGGTTTTCCTGGCCAATAGAACTTCGTATACATTTTCCGAATCGATTTCACGCATCCAGGAAAATGGTCGCTTCGCACTCGATACGATGACGCAGGATCTGCGTATGGCGGGCTTCTTTGGTTGCGCCATATTCGACCCGGCAGACACCGCTACCCTGGTCAATAACCTGAACCCCGCTGGCGCCGGCTACGATACCGCAGTCCACGATTTCATCGGTCAGGGCTTGCTCGGTGGTACCGAAGGCGATGGCCTGAACGGATCCGACAGTATCACCCTGCGCGGCGCCAAACCCGACCAGGCGACCATTCATCCGCCCTATAACGTATCGACCTCGGCTAATGTCCACGTCACCACGAATGATTCTATTCAGCCCGGTGACATAGTCATGGTAAGCAATTGCCGCGGTGGCGATATTTTCCAGGTGACAAACAAGACCAATAGCACTAAGGCCAGCCAACAGGCAGTAGTACACAATACCGGTGGCGGTTCACCCGGTAACTTTAACCCCGATAGCTGCAAGGGAGGCAATGCGCACTGTTTGTCGCAGACCTATGGTTCCGACGCGACGATGTTCGAACTCCAGGCCGTGACCTATTCGATCGCGGTCGGCGCCAGCGGCGAACCCGCACTGTGGCGTTCCGAGAACGGTACCAATGTCGAGTTGATCGAAGGTATCGAGCAAATGCAGGTACTTTATGGTGTCGACACCGACGCCGACAACTTCGCCAATCAATACCTGGTCAGCACGGCGGTAGCCGACATGCTGACCGTGATGTCGGTTCGCCTGATGCTGCTGGTTCGTTCGGACTCGGATGGCGTTACCGAAGACGCACAGGTTTACAACTTCAACGGTGCCAATACCACTGCAGCGGATCAACGCCTGCGACAAGTTTTTTCCACCACCATCGCATTACGAAACAGGGCAGGCTCATGAACAAATTTAACCACAACAGGCAAGCGGGTGTAACCCTGGTAGTAAGCCTGGTGATACTCATCACTATGACCCTGCTGGGCGTTACCTCGATTCAGAGTACGCGCACCGAGGTCGCGATGGCGGGTAACCTGCGTGAGGCCGGCCTGACTTTTAACGCCGCCGAAGCCGGGTTGCGTTTCGGCGAGTCATTTGTCGAGGATTCAATCTCCACCACTGTCTATGCCGACGCGACCATAGGGCTCTACGCCGAGTCAGACGAGGACCCGGCCTATGCCGATTACACCATCTGGGCCGCCTCGCAGGATGCTGCTTTCAGCCTTGCCTACGTGGCCGAGGATCCGAAATTTATCATCCGCTACCTCGGTGATCGTTCGCAAAATGAAGTCGCGAAGGTCAACATCGGCGGTTACGGAACTGCCCAGCCCGGCATTACGGTTTCGAACTTCAGGGTAACCGCCCGCGGCACTGGCCAATCGGGCAACGCGCGGCGGTTTGTCCAGTCTTATTACGGAAAAGAATTCTAGTTTCAGGAGATACAATTATGAATATGCCATCGAAATCGACGCTTGCACATCTGTTCATGGCCGCACTGTTTGCCGTCATGCCGTTGCAACAGGCACGCTCGGCACCGGGTATTTTACCCGCGGCACCACTATTTTTGTCGACCAACATCGAACCCAACATTTTCTTTTTGCTGGACGATTCGGGCAGTATGGCCTGGGTACCCATGATTCCAAACAACCTGGGCGGTATCACGCAGGACACCGGTAGATTTTTTACCGGTATACCGCTGTTCAATAATAGTTTACGCTTCTACTATAACCCGAACTGGTATGCTCATGGCAGCATCATTCCCCCGGTATCGGCGTATCCCGAAGCATGGATACTAAAAAGCAACAGTGCCAACGCAACCTATTACAATCCCGATGTGACTTATTTGCCCTGGGCCGGAACCGATGCGTCGGGTAACCCGCTCTACACCGATGCCAACCCATTCTTTATAACCATCGATCCTAACTCGCCGGCCGGTAAGAAAACCGACCTGACTGTCGAGATTGCTTATGACGATGGCAGCAATAATGGTCAACTATACCTGCCTACCTATTACGAGTGGGTTGACGTGGATGGTGATGGCATTCCCCACGCCACCCTCGACAAGGGTAATCCGATTGAAATCAAAGCGACTAACGCGCCCTTTCCATCGGGCAGAAACTATACTGATGAATTGCAGAATTTCGCCAACTGGTTTTTTTACTACCGCTCCAGGAACCTTACCATGAAGGCGGGGATCGGCAGGGTAATCGATAATGCCCCCGCAGGGCGTATGGGCCTCGATGTTTTCAATGGCGGGCATCAGATGGACGCTGCCACCATGACTAGCTCCGCCAACAAGCGAGCACTATTGAATTCTTTCTATCATATCAGCTTCGCTAGCACCACCCCGGCGCGGACGGCACTCAAAAGAGTCGGTGAGCTGTTTGCCGGCAATACTGGAAATCCTTCCCCGATCGAGTCGCTCGCCAATGGTGGTGAATGCCAGCAGAACTTTAATATCATGCTCTCCGATGGGTTCTGGAACGGTTTTTCCAGCCCGAATGTGGGTAATGCCGACTATGACGGCAGCGGCGTCGCCGACAATGGATTCGACGGCGATGTTAATGAATCGGTCGACGACGGAAACTACGCCGATGGCTATAGCAATACGCTGGCAGATGTCGCGATGCATTATTATGAGATCGACCTCAGCCCGCTGCTGCCCGACAATGTTCCGATCCAGCCGGGCGTCGACGAGGCCTCTCATCAGCACCTGGTAACCTACTCGATTTCATACGGATTAACGGGAACCCTGGATCCGGCGACGCAAGACCCCACCGATGCAGGTTTTACCTGGCCCGACGTTAGCGCGTCCAACGACGCCAAGATCGATGATTTATGGCATGCAGCTTATAACGCACGGGGCAGCTACCTGTTTGCGCAAAATTCTGAAGATCTCCAGGCCGCGCTCGGGAACTCGATGGTCGATATTGCACAAAGGGCTGGTATCACCTCTGCGGTAGCAGCCAACTCGACCAAGCTTAACACCGACTCGGTGATTTACCTGGGGCAGTTTAATTCGAGCGGTTGGCAGGGTAGCCTGCAGGCGTTTCCGATCGTCAATCTGAACACCGGACAACTCGCTGCGACTCCTACCTGGGACGCAGGGCTTCTTTTGAACCAGCGCGATATAGCGGCAAACCCGAGAACCATTGTCACCTATGACAAGTCGGCCGGTGTCAGGGATGGCGTAGCATTTCAGTGGGCAGATATTTCCACCACTATGCAAGCCGATTTAACCACCAATCCCGCCGGTGGAGCCGACACCGCCGCGGTTGGCGCAGCCCGTCTGGACTTTATTCGCGGTGATCGCAGCAACGAAGGCGTCGGCTATCTGTTTCGAGAGCGTAATTCGGTACTGGGTGACATAGTCAATTCCGGCCCGGTATTCGTCGGCGCTCCCAATCTGGCCTGGCCCGATTACGCGCCTTTCCCAACCGGAGCCGATGCTTATTCGGTATTCAAGAATGGCGCTGCAGCTACCCGACAGAAAATCCTGTACTTCGGCGCCAACGACGGCATGCTACACGCGATCGACGACAAAACCGGCCAGGAAGTATTCGGCTATGTTCCAGGCGGAGTCTATTCGCAAACCGCCAGCAGGGGCCTGCATTATCTGACCGACCCGAACTACCTGCACCAGTATTATGTCGATTTAACGCCCAGTTTGTCTGACGTTTTTCTCCCGGGCGGTGCCGGACTCGGTGGCGACTGGACAACTGTATTGATCGGCGGCCTGCGTAGCGGCGGCCGTGGATACTACGCGCTGGATGTCACCGATCCGACGACATTATCCGAGGCTAAGGCTGCCGACACGGTTTTATGGGAGTTTACCAGCGACGATGACGCCGATCTTGGCTATACCTATAGCCGGCCCTTCATCGGCCTGGCCAACGACGGTACCTGGGTCGCAATCTTCGGTAACGGCTATAACGATACCGGCAGCGGCGAGGCACAATTGTTTATCGTCGATATCGCAAAAGGTGTCGATGGCACATGGACCGCTGGCGATTATAAAAAAATTACCACCGGGGTCGGCACCCCGCTGGATCGCAACGGCCTGGCCACGCCGGCCCTCGCCGACATAGATGGAAACGGTACCATCGACCGTGTCTACGCCGGTGACCTGCAGGGTAATATGTGGGCATTCGACCTGTCGAGCGCCAATCCTACCCAGTGGGCAAGTGCATATAAATCGGGCGCCACGCCGACGCCTTTATTCACCACGCAATCGGGCGAGACGATTACCGCCAAGCCGGTGCTGGCGAGTCATCCAACCCAGCCGGATTCGGGCAGCCCGTCGAACGCGCCGAATATCATGGTTTATTTTGGCACCGGCCAGTACCTGGTTACCGGCGATAATAATACCACTAATACCGAGTCATTTTACGGAGTGTGGGACAAGGGTGACAAGGCGCTGATCAGCACCGATTTGATCGAGCAGACTTTCGATACCAATTTCAGCGGCAGGGTACTGACCCGCAACCCGGTCGACTACTCACTCGACCATGGCTGGTATTTCGACCTGCCGACGTCGGGTGAACGCGCGGTTACCTCCCCGATTGCGCGCGCCGACACGGTGTTTTTCAATACCTTCGTACCCCAAAGCGACCCCTGCGGGGCGGGTGGATTTGGATTCAAGTTCGCGGTCGATATGGTAACCGGCGGATCCCCGCTGGAACCGGTCATCGATAGTAATAACGATGGCATGATCGATGACAATGACTACCAGACCGGTGGCGGCAGCCAGAGCACGCTCGCAGCCGTGCGTCAGGAAGGCTACCTGCCCGAACCCGTCTTCATCGAGGACCTGGCATTTACTGCCGATCAAGCTGCCAAGGTAAAAGCCCTGGTGGATATCCCCTCGGGTCGATTTTCCTGGCTGGAATTACTTTACTAAGGAGCTATAAATCATGAAAAGGTATCTCTATTTATCTGGCATACTGATCGCTACCTGCCTGTTCGCCTCTTCGGCCTCGGCTGAGTTGCCTGGCTGGTATCCAAAAAGCTACTTTATAGTCGGATTCGTCGACAGGCTGAGCAGGACTGCTATTGCCATCGATGATTACCCGTTGTTGTTAAGCCCGACCGCGAAATTTGCCACGGTGAGCAATTCCAACGCAAACCTTGCAGACCTGAAAGTCCGGCAAATGGTCGGAGTTCATACTATTCTCATTAACAAGCGGCGAATGGTCGACCGAATCTGGTTGATCCCAAAAGATGAGTATTCGCAGTTTCGTCCAGTAAATTAAGGCAGGAGAATTAAGTGAACAGAAGTAAATTACGCGGATTTACATTAGTCGAGTTGATGATCGTGATAGCGATCGTCGGAATACTTGGCGCGATTTCGATGGGCTTCTACGGCAATTACATAACCGACGCGAATCGCACCGATGGCAGAATGGCCTTAACCGTAACCGCGGCCTCACTGGAGAAGTGCAAGGCCCTGTATAGTGTTTACAATAGCGCTAACTGCAACGTTGCCTTTCCGGTAACATCCGATGAAGGCTTGTATACGGTCGCGGCAACAGCCATATCCGGAGCAGCCTTCCTGCTGACTGCCACACCAGTCGCAGGGGCTTACCAGGCAGGCGATACCGACTGTACCACCCTGACCCTGACCAGTACCGGTATCGAGAGCGGTACCGGTGCCGATGTTACCGAATGCTGGTAGATTTAACCTCATAGCTCCCGATTCTGTTCTGTTATAATCGACGATTTAAACAGAACAGACTCCCAACCATCATGACTAGAAAGGCAGTAGCCCTGATTTCCGGGGGCCTCGACTCGTTGCTCGCCGCAAAGTTAATCCAGGACCAGGGTATTCGGGTCGAGGGTATCAATTTTTTTACCGGTTTTTGCGTCGAGGGACATACCCATGCGATTCGCAAAAAAGACCGCAACAGGCTTAAGCGTAATAACGCGTTATGGGTCGCCGAGCAGCTCGGCATCAAACTGCACATCATCGACATCGTCGAAGAATACAAGGACGTGGTGATCAACCCGAAGCACGGTTACGGCGCCAATCTAAATCCCTGCCTCGACTGCAAGATATTCATGGTGCAAAAAGCGCACCAATGGATGCAGCAGAATCACTTCGATTTTATTATTACCGGTGAAGTGATGGGGCAACGCCCGATGTCACAACGCAAGAAAACCTTGCCGGTGGTATCCATCGAATCCGGCGCCAACGACCTGCTACTGCGGCCGCTATGTGCCAAAAATCTACCCGAAACCCGGCCCGAAAAGGAAGGTTGGGTAGACCGAAAGAAATTGCACGGGATTACCGGGCGCTCGAGGAAACAACAGATGGCGCTGGCGCAGCAATTTGGCTTCGAAGATTACGCCCAGCCCGCCGGTGGCTGCTGTTTTTTAACCGATCAGAACTACGCGGTAAAACTGCAGGACCTGTGGGACAATCGTGGGCGAAAAACCTACGAACTCGACGATATCATGCTGTTAAAGGTCGGTCGGCATATCAGGCCAAGCAAGGCGTTCAAGCTGATCATTGCACGCGAAGAGGGCGAAACCCGGTTCCTGAGTGGTTATAAAAAACAGTTCCAGAGTATCAAAACAGTCAGCCATGCGGGGCCACTGACCCTGGTCGAAGGAGAAAAGCTCGATTCGCAACAAATCGAACTGGCCTGTGCGATTACAGCCCGGTTCAGTAAAGGGCGCGATGCAGAGTCGGTAGAAATGGTTTTCAGCGATCAGGACCAGAGCTCGCAACAAATCCATATCAGGCCCCTGGCTGATATCCAGCAGGACTGGTATATCAGATGAACGATACCCTGGTTGAACTGGATGCCCGCCGCCTGCTCTGCCCGATGCCGGTGATTAAACTGCAAAACTGTATCAATCAACAGGCTAGCGGCGAGCGCGTCGAGATTACCTGTACCGACCCGGGTGCATTGAACGATATCCCTGCCTGGTGCCGGATCAATGGACACGCCGTTATTTCCAGTCATGAGCAGGCGGACGAATATATCATCCTGGTCGAAAAAGGTGCGGATGATACTTGACCGACGCCATCGGGTCATAAAAAATATCACCCTCACCGGTGCTATCGTCAATTGTCTACTGGCTGCCAGCCAGATTGTTTTCGGCATCATCGGCCACTCGCAGGCTTTACTCGCCGATGGTTTTCATACCCTGTCGGACCTGCTGAGTGATTTTGTCGTACTGTTTGCGGTCAAACAGTCCTCGGCGGCGGCCGATGAGGACCACCCCTACGGTCATGGCAGAATCGAAACCCTGGCCACCGTATTACTCGGTTTCCTGTTGGCTGCCGCGGGCGTTGGTATCGGCTACCGGGGCATCTCCAGCATTATCGCCTCACAGCAATCCAGCCCGGAGTTAATTACCCTGGTTTTTGCCGGCCTGGCGATTTTTGCCAAGGAATTTCTGTATCGCTATACGATAAAGGCTGCAAAGCAAATACATTCGAGCCTGCTTGAGTCGAACGCCTGGCATCATCGCTCCGATGCATTGTCATCGATCGTCGTCCTTGTCGGTATTTCGGCCCAGTTACTTGGGATTCCCTACATGGACATACTCGCAGCTATCGTCGTGGCGGTAATGATTATTATCATGGGGGTAAGGCTTACCAGCAAGGCCTTCGCCGAACTGATCGATACCGGCCTTGATAGCGAGCTGATCGGGCGCGTAAAGTCGTTAATCGAAGGCAACGAGAGTGTTCGCGAAGTTCACAGTTTGCGCAGTCGATCAATGGGTGGCCTCGGCTATGTCGATGCCGAGATACAGGTGAATCCGAGACTGACCGTATCCGAAGCCCACTATATTGCATTTTCACTTGAGCAGGCAATCAAGGCCGGCTTTGAGCAAATTATCGACGTCAGCATTCACGTAGACCCGCTCACCGAATCCGGCCATGATTCAGTGACTGAGCTGCCCCCACGCACTGAAATTGAGAAGATGTTGGCCGCCGCGTGGCAGGGTCTCCCCTGTTGCGACCAGATCGAGCAGATTCACCTGCACTATCTGCAAAGTCGGATTGAAATCGACATCGTCCTGCCGACAAGCCTGTCCAGTTCCGATTATAGCGAGCAGATCGACCGCATCATTCAACAGGCGGTCGATCTAAAGCATATCGGTAAGGTAAATATCTATTTCTCGCGCTAACTGTTAACCAGCCCTGCAGACCTGCCGGATTAAATATTGCACCGTTATGGTGCAATTACTTCGCTAACAGGCTATCGTTGGCCATATTGGGGTATTTAATAGGTAAACCAGAAATTATCAGTACAATGCATCTGTTTTCCCAGGCGATCACCGATCACAACGAGGAGCCCGAGCGGCTTCTGAATGTCCACAATAGACTGTAACGGAGTCAAAACCCATGTCAGCTGCTGATGTATTAAAAACTGTTAAAGAGTACGGCGTTAAGTTCGTCGATTTTCGATTCACCGATACCATGGGCAAAGAGCAGCATGTATCGATCCCGGCCGGTCTGCTGGATGAGGACAGCTTTACCCAGGGCAAGATGTTCGATGGTTCTTCGATTGCGGGCTGGAAAGGCATCAATGAGTCCGACATGGTTCTGATGCCGGACGCCGATAGCGCTATGCTCGATCCCTTTACCGATGAGCCCACTATCAATATTACCTGTAATGTAGTCGAGCCCTTGACCGGCGAGGGTTACGAGCGCGACCCGCGTTCGATTGCCAACCGTGCCGAGGCCTTTTTGAAAGCGTCGGGAATTGCCGATACCGCTTATTTTGGCCCGGAGAACGAATTCTTCGTATTCGACGATGTCAAGTGGACCACTGCAATGGGGCATACCTCGTACCAGATCGATTCGGAAGAAGCCGAGTGGAGCTCGGGTAAGTCCTATGAAGACGGTAATATCGGTCATCGCCCTGGCATTAAGGGCGGCTATTTCCCGGTTCCCCCTGTCGATTCATTGCATGACATTCGCTCGGCCATGTGCCTGGCAATGGAAGAGATGGGGCTTAAAGTCGAGGTCCACCACCACGAGGTCGCGACAGCCGGACAATGTGAAATCGGGGTTGCCTTTAATACCCTGGTGAAAAAAGCCGACGAAATACAGATACTCAAGTACTGTGTTCACAACGTGGCTCACAGCTATGGCAAAACCGCAACCTTTATGCCCAAACCAGTGGTCGGTGACAATGGAAATGGTATGCATGTACACATGTCACTGGCAAAAGGTGGCAACAACATCTTTTCCGGTGACGGTTATGGCGGCCTGTCTGAAGCTGCATTGCATTGTATCGGTGGGGTAATCAAGCACGCCCAGGCGATAAACGCATTTGCCAACGCCGCCACCAATAGCTATAAACGACTGGTTCCCGGGTTCGAAGCGCCGGTGATGCTGGCCTATTCGGCGCGTAACCGTTCGGCTTCGGTCCGTATTCCCTACGATAGCAATCCCAAGGGAAGGCGTATCGAAGTGCGTTTTCCCGATTCAACCGCCAACCCATACCTGGCATTCAGCGCATTGTTGATGGCCGGCCTGGACGGTATCAAGAACAAGATCGACCCGGGTGAAGCGATGGACAAGGATCTCTACGACCTGCCACCGGAAGAGGAAGCAAAAATTCCACAGGTTGCCTTCTCGTTTGATCAGGCGCTCGAGGCTCTCGATCAGGATCGCGATTTTCTCAAGGCTGGCGATGTTTTCACCGACGATGTAATCGATAGTTATATCGAGCTTAAAAATGAAGAAATACAACGCCTACGCCTGGCAACTCATCCTGTCGAGTTTGACATGTACTATAGCTGTTAAGCGTTATGGGGTGACTTCAGAGAATAGAAGGTCTACTGCGGGCAAGCAAATCTTGCCCGCAAATCGCATCATTGAATAGATATGCCGAAGCTTGCAGTCGACAAGATACTCGATTATCTCAGCAGCAGCATTATTTGCCTGGATGCGAATCTAAAGCTTTGTCACCTCAACGCAACAGGTGAAATACTGTTCGATAGTAGCGCTTCGTCCCTGATCGGGAAAAAATTCAACCAGTTATTCAGCCGGGTTGAGCCCAGTACGATTACCTCCAAACTGAATCATTTTGTCCAGCAGCGCCAGCCCATGACCGAGCACGAGGCGATTATAACCCTGTCGAGCGGCAAGTCGATTACCGCCGATTACACCATATACCCGCTTGAAGAGGCGGAGGTAGGTGGCGATATCCTGATCGAAATCAAACCGCTCGACCGCCAGGTTCAAATACTGCGCGACGAGCTTAGCCAGCAGCAAAAACAGGCCAGCCAGCAGTTCGCCCGGGGCATGGCGCACGAAATTAAAAATCCACTCAGCGGAATTCGAGGTGCGGCACAGTTACTTGAGAAGGAGATTAGGCAGCCGTCGATGAAAGAATATACCGATGTCATTATCAGCGAAGTCGATCGATTGCAAACCCTGGTCACCAATATGCTCGGGCCAAATGTAGAGGTTATCAAGAAGCCGGTTAACATCCTCGAAATTCTTGACCCGATCCGCAGCCTGTTGCTGGCGGCTGAACCGGGTCGTTTTCACATACACCGGGATTATGATCCGAGTATCCCGGAACTACTGGCGGACAAGGATCAGCTGGTTCAGGCCTTTTTGAATATCGCACAGAATGCGGTACAGGCACTAAACCAGGATGGTGAAATAACATTTAAAACGCGTATCGGTCGCCAGGTTACGATCGGACAAACCAAACATCCGTTGGTCATTCAGATCGACATTACCGACAATGGGCGCGGCATAGCAGCGGCACTTTGCGACACCATATTTCTACCCATGGTGACCGACAAGCCCGAGGGCAGCGGACTGGGCTTGCCAATCGCGCAGGAGATCGTATCCAGTCACGGCGGCATTATTAAGTCCGATAGTTCAGCAACGGGAACCACTTTCAGCACCATTTTACCGCTGGAGGTTCAGTGAGCAGCGAAACCTCCCTGTCGATCTGGGTTATAGATGACGATCAGTCAATACGCTGGGTGCTTGAGCGTGCATTGACCAACGCTGGTTTCAGGGTAACCGTGTTCGAAACCGCCTCTTCCGCGTTGACCCGCTTTAAGCGCTCGGCGTCTGAAGACCAGCCGCAAGCAATATTGACTGACCTTCGTATGCCGGGTATCGGTGGATTCGAGTTTTTAAAGCAAATCAGACATGCCGATCATGCGCTTCCAGTCATAATAATGACCGCCTATTCAGACCTCGATACCACGGTCCAGGCATACCAGGACGGGGCATTCGAGTACCTGGCGAAACCTTTCGATATCGATGAAGTGATCGACCTGGTATCACGCGCCTGCAAAAAACAACCGACGCTTTCGAGCAGCGAGGAAACCAGTAGTTTTAGCGATGAGATTATCGGCGATTCAGCGGTGATACAGGAAGTTTTCCGCATTATAGGACGCTTGTCACGCTCCGACACCAGCGTCCTGATCAGCGGTGAATCGGGTACCGGAAAGGAGCTGGTGGCGAGGGCAATACACCGGCACAGTCCACGCAAAAACGGGCCCTTTATCGCGATCAATGCCGCTGCTATTCCGGCTGAACTGCTTGAATCCGAGTTGTTTGGCCACGAAAAAGGAGCCTTCACCGGTGCCCAAGGCCAGCACAAGGGTCGTTTTGAACAGGCGCGGGCAGGGACTTTATTCCTCGATGAAATCGGTGACATGCCGATGGAATTGCAAACCCGGTTACTGCGCGTACTGGCTGAAGGCGAATTTTTCCGTGTCGGTGGTAAAAAGGCTGTCTATGCCGACGTGCGCATAGTGGCGGCGACACACCGCGATCTCGAAGACCTGGTAACACAACATCGATTCCGCGAGGATTTGTTTCATCGACTGAACGTGATCAAGTTAAAACTGCCCCCGTTACGCGAAAGGCGCGAGGATATACCGCTGCTGCTCAGGCATTTTATGCATCAGTTTGCCGGCGACATGGGTGAATCGGCAAAGCAGGTTAATGCCGAGGTGCTCGACTACCTGTGCAACCTGGACTGGAGCGGCAATATCAGGCAACTGGAAAATACCTGCCGCTGGTTTAACGTGATGGCGACCGGCGCGGAAATTCAGATGTCCGATCTGCCCGAAGAACTGCTCGCTAATAACCAGCGCATGGACACGACCAGCGGTGGTGAAAACAGCGCTAACTGGGAAGACCCCTTACGCCGCTGGGCGAAGCAGGCACTCGCGGCCGGGCAACAGGATTTGCTCACCGATGCCACTCCCCTGTTTGAAAAGATACTGCTCGAATGCGCGCTCGAATCGACCGGCGGTCGCAAGCAGGAGGCCGCTAAGTTGCTCGGATGGGGGCGCAATACCCTGACGCGGAAGTTAAAGGAGCTGTATAAATGAAAGAGGTCTGAATTTATATAATCAATTCAGGACTCTTCAGACGCTAGCGGATAAGAATTACTTCTATCGTCTGGGCTGGGGCAGAACCGCAGTCAACACCTCCTATACCTCCCCAATTTGGATTACCCATGCGTGGTCTTACAACGGCGAATTGTTTATTAAAAAATTCACAAACATCACTAGTTGAGCCTGCATTTAATTCGAAGGCGTGGACCTGGGTGCCGCAGAAACCTACATTCCAGGTTAGATCATCGCAATCTAAAGAGGTTGGTTTCGATGAACTCAATCCCATCGCTAACAGAGTGGCCGATGTCGGATCAGAACACTTAGCACTTCCACCACCAGTACCAGGGTTTCTAATTTCTATAGAAGAAAATGTCCCTGTGGCATTACTTCTAAACGCAACCCAAGCCTCCTGTGTATCACTATCTGCTTCAATACCATTAGTGAAATCACCCGAGAAAATTAGTTCTGAATCTGGTGGACCGGATCCTGTCGGGTCTGCTAGTTCTAACGTAGAGAGGCGCGTATCTAGCGCGGAAATAAGCTCTGTGAGGCGTGTATCTAGCGCAGAGATGCCCATATTAATTGATTCGATCTGTTCAAATATAATACCGATTTCATTGAAATTTCCGTCAATAGCCATTTGAAGTGCATTTAGTTCTCTCTTCAGGTCTTCAAGGAGTTCATCGTCGACTTCTAGTTCGAAGTCTTCGATCTTATCTTTAATATCTGAAATGTCCCGCTTTAATTTTTTCAGTTCGGCCTTAAACCCGTGTGAATGTCGGTGTTTTTTATGTTTTTTATGTGACTTGCTATAGCGAGAGTGTGGACGTTTCTTTGCATCGTCGTGACGTTCCTTGGCGTCGTGGTCACGTTCCTTTACTTCATTGTACCGACTCTTTGCCTCGAGTCCCAATTGCGGTGCAAGTAATACAAGTACCAGCATTGCAGTGATAAAATGCTTTTCCATAGTTCTATCCCGGCTAACTTTAACCTGCAATAAATATCATGATCCGGGAGGTAGTACTGTGATATTAATCACATTAAATGCGATTAACCCATTGAATTTTTTAGATAAACTGGCCCAGGAATTGCCAGATAGATCCCTGGCGAAATCTTTCAACCGCCTGCTGAAATACAGCGCATATAGGCCTGTTCCAGGGTATCGGCCTGATATTTTTGCATACAGGATGCGGGGATACCAATAAATTTCATTTCACCCTGATGCAAAATTCCGAACTGATCGCAAATTTCTTCTGCATCGGCGAGCAAGTGCGTGCTGTAAAGCATGGTGCGTCCTTTTTGTTTTTCTTCCAGCAATAGATTCTTAAAGTGGAATCTCGCGCTCGGATCGAGACCGCTGAGCGGCTCATCGAGAATCAACAATCCTTTATCGAGTATGAAACAGCTAATCAGCCCTAATTTTTGCACCATCCCTTTTGAATAGCTAGCAATTTTTGATTTTAGGCGATCAACTGGAAAATCGAGTTTCTCAGCAAGACGACAGGCTCTTTTTTTGTCGAGTGTCATCTTATATATCGAAGTCACAAAGTTCAGGTATTGCCACCCACTAACCGATTTTTTTACATCAAACTTTTCCGGTAAATAAGCCAGCGCATCACGGCATCCGGTAATTTGATTATGTTGGTCGAAAATTTTAATTGTACTATCGCTAGTCGGCCGTATTAGATCCAGGATTAACTTGATCAGGGTGGATTTACCAGCACCATTCACACCTGCAATGGCAAAATAACTATTGACTGGGATTTCAATATCCAGCGTTTTTAAGATATCGAAACCAGATACCGAATAGGAAAGGTTGGAGAGTGATAGCGCACTATGCATGAATAAAAAAGGCCCGCAACGCAGGCCTTAATAATAGTAACAATAAATACCTACAGGCGGAATGCCAAATTGTATCGACTAGCCTCAGTATAGTTAGGCACAGCGGCCACATTGGTAACATCATCCATTCCAGTTGGACCCGCTCCAACTAAATTGCCTCGCATCCGACCCGTTGCAATCAGGCCATCATCAAGCCTGCCTTCCAGAATTCTCGCGATTGCACCTTCGATCTGGCCAAAAATGGTCACATGGCCCGCTATTTGCAATGCTCCATTTTGAATGCCAATCAATCCGCCATAAGCATTAGAAGGCCTGGTTGGGTCTGTTCCGCTACCTCCCGGAATCAAACCTGCTGCCCTCAAATGACCAAAAAATTTCGAAGTTTCCTGAGTATTGCCAGCGGCCCATCCTGCAAATAGATCTATATCATCCCAGTCAGTGCCAACACCAATTACGCCATCTCCCCCACCATTTACGACAGCAGTAGTATAAACATCAAAACGGTCTTGAGCGCCGCTATCATCACCGGGCAACTGCAAATAACGGTCCTGGTAAGAAAACATCGCTGCGGCGAATCCAGCATTGTCGCTCTCGATACGTTTGAGTTTTGCGTTAGTGATCATTTCCTGACCTTTGAGTACACCACCGATCAGCAGCCCTACTATTACCAGTACTATTGCGATTTCTACTAACGTGAAACCTTTTTGTTTTAAATTGTTCATATCTAGCTCCAAATGGAAAAAGCACTTTTACATAAATGTAAAACCCTGAATGTTCTTAAGCATTTAATGTGCCAGTAATCTTAAGCAACTGATATTAATAAATATTTTATTACTTTTCGATTTGGGTCGTGTTATTTTGTTGGAACTCCGACAGTTTTTGTTGGAAATACAACAACTTTTCATTTAAAAATCGCGCCTCATCCGGATCATTCACGGCCTCGCTTTGCATTAACGCGACGATTATTGTAATTGGTGTTTCGAACTCATTCATATCTCCGAGTAAAATAAATTGCATATCCCTGGCCCAGCGCGGCATTTCTACCGATGGTGGTTGACTCGATAATTTATCAGCCATTTGCAATGCGAGTTGCAAGTCCCCCAGCTTATGTTTGGCGATGACGCTGGCCTCAGCCAGTCGACGCCAATGCAATTGTGGGTTTTGGATAAATGTTCGATCGATATATTCGAGGATAATTTTTAATCGGGCTTTATCTCGCGTCTGGCTATAGACCCGAGATGCCAGCATCGTCGGGTACTCTGATTGCGTATTGAGTTGGTATATTTGATCCAGCCAATCGACTAGCCGCTCATAATCGAGCCGACTGTAACGAATATGCTTACCCGCCTGGTTGTCGTGGAGCTGTAGCTTGATCACAAGCAGGTAACTGAATAGTTTCTCAGACCCCATAGCGAGGCCTCGATAAACAGTCGAAGCAAACGGCGTTGTCAGCGGCTTATAGTTGGCATTTGCCTGTCGACTCCCAAGCTGATGGGCGAATATCTGGAAACCGAACAGGAATAGAAAACCAATCCATAGCGGTCGCGGTAACTGGCTCAGTGGTCTCTCGGAGCGCTTCATGGGCCTCTATAAATTAAATTCCTTGCGATAAAAGTCTACCAGGCAAACGGCGAGTAGAAACAGGGAATATACGCTCACGGTACCGAGTTGATTCAACAAGATTTCAGACAGGACAAGCGGCTCAAAAAAAACATTATTTTGGGCAAACGCTTCAAGACGGGGAATCACATGCAATATCCCGCTGAAAACTGATTCGGTAAATCGGTTGGCCAATCCTCCATCGGACAGGTAAACTGACTCTGCCAGCATCTGGTCGATCAGTCCCGACAGTTTGGCGAGTAAATAAACAGCCAGCGAAAAAAACACCGCTTGGGGTATTTTTTCCAGGCTGAGAATAGCCAGCAAGCCGAGCAATCCGACGAGTAACATTTCGAGCCATAAAGCGGCCGACCAGTACAGCGCTACCTGCGGTGAAGACAACAGCATCAGTATTAATAACACCGGCAAAACTAACAACGCCGCGATACTGGCTATGGTCATAAACTGTGCCGCAATATATTGCCAACGCGACACTGGCATGGTCAGCAAACGTTCGAACTGTTTAAACTCGAAATCCTCTGCTACATTAGTAATTACCAGTAACAGGGCCAGAAATACAAGACTGTAACGCAGGAAATCGGCTAAAACAGCTATTGCAATCTGGCGGCTATTAATGATCGCCAGCTCTGCAATAAAGCTGCTGAGTAGTACAGACACTAC
>Ga0255051_10000141_pt1 | contig 26107 bp, 23 predicted proteins | sample JV7_2_9_MG_FD_181719 | JGI IMG/M metagenome (GOLD analysis project Ga0255051, IMG submission 181719) | Seawater microbial communities from Jervis Inlet, British Columbia, Canada - JV7_2_9 | ecosystem: Environmental > Aquatic > Marine > Inlet | place: Canada: British Columbia | collected 2016-10-06
TTCGGCATGACTAGAGAAAGTAATGCCATGCGGAACTAAGGGATGGGTACAGCTTCCAGCATACTTTCAATCAGAGACTCAGTCGATTTACTATGTTGGTCTGCCGGTGTCAGTCTATGCCCGGCGACCGACCCGAAAACAGCCTTGACGTCACCTGGCTCAACATGATTTCTGCCATTCATCAGAGCCCAGGCTTTGCTCGCACGAACTACGGCCAGGCCCGCACGCGGTGAAATACCATAGACAAAAAGACCGGGGTTTCTGGTAGCCTGAATCAAGTCCTGTACATAATGAAGCAATGGTTGCGAACAATGAATGTTACTCGCCGCCTGCTGAATTTCGATAAATTGTTCGAGACTGGTGGTCGCCGAAATTTTCTCCAGACTTTCTCGTGGGTTATCGCCTGCGAGTAATGCACGTTCAGCGTCGGTATCCGGATAGCCCAGCTTGATTTTCATCATAAAACGGTCGAGTTGAGATTCTGGCAGCGGGAAGGTACCGGATTGATCGAGAGGATTTTGCGTACCGATGACGAAAAAAGGTTGTTCCAGTTTCCGCGTCGTACCCTCGACCGTAATCTGCCTTTCCTCCATTGCCTCGAGCAGCGCACTCTGGGTTTTCGGAGTGGCGCGATTAATTTCATCGGCGAGTACAAAATGGGCAAATATGGGTCCGGGATGAAAGTTAAAACTCTGTTGCTCGGGATCAAAAATAGAAACGCCAAGAATATCGGCTGGTAACAAATCGCTGGTAAACTGAATTCGGCTGAACGCCAGACCAAACACATGGGCGATGGTTTGAGACAGGGTGGTTTTACCTACGCCGGGCAGGTCCTCGATCAGGCAATGACCGCGAGCTAACAGGCAACAAACCGCAAGCCGTACTTGAACTGGTTTACCAAGAATTATTTTTTCTATGGCTGTGACCGCAGTGTCAATTCCGGTCTGCAGGGATTCTATGGAATTGTCGGTCTGATCTAGCATCTGGGTTAAACAAGGCTTCCGTTGTTAGTACAGAGTGTAGTCGATATAGATAAAAACCGCGAAGTATCCAGATCAAACAGCGATATGAAATTAATCCACAAGGCGAGTATAGCCATGTAAACTAGCAATCAATGAACCCACCCTGTCTTTATTCTTTTCGGCGCTGTCCCTACGCCATTCGGGCCCGCATGGCCCTGGCCTATAGTGCAATCAGGGTCGAGATCCGCGAGATCAAGTTGAGTAATATGCCGCAGGAATTCCTGGACCTGTCACCCAAAGCGACTGTCCCGGTTTTGCGTCTCAGCGACGGAACCCTGTTCGAACAAAGCCTGGACATCATGCACTGGGCGCTTTCAATTGCAGACCCGCAGCAATGGCTGGTTGACGATTCCGATTCGCAGGAACTAATCAGGCAAAATGATGAGGACTTCAAACCCCTGCTGGACGCCTATAAATACGCCGACCGCTTCCCCCGGCTGAGTCAGCTGGAACACCGGAACGGCACCGAGTACTTCCTGCGCCAACTCGAGGACAAACTTTGCCAACACCCCTTTTTAGTCTCCGAACGGATAACTATTACCGATGTCGCGATCATGCCATTTATTCGACAGTTGGCCGGAGTAGAGCCGAAATGGTTCGAGCAATGTGAATATGCTGGCGTGCGACGCTGGTTAAATCAGCAGATCGATTCGGAGCTGTTTAAATCCGTGACGTCTAAATTTGCTTTCTGGCAACCCGGTAACGATGCGATCTATACTGGTGGTCGAACAACTAAGGTTTGATGGATACAGCGAGACGTGAAGCGGTTAGTCGCGCTGGCTTATATCTATATAGTCGCGGTTTTCGTGGCCGGTATAAATCTGGCGCGGACGACCGATGCGCTGGTCCTGGTCGGTCATCATTTCTTCCCACTGTGATATCCAGCCAGCCGTACGTGCCATCGCAAATACTACGGTGAACATGTTGAGCGGCATATTCAGGGCCTTGAGGATAATGCCTGAATAGAAATCTACATTGGGATACAGGTTGCGTTCGATAAAATATTCGTCTTCGAGCGCAATTCGTTCGAGCTCCTTGGCTATTTCAAACATTGGCTGATTGATAGTTTCCAGATCGTCGAGTAAATCGTTGCAGGCCTTTCGAATTATCGTCGCCCTGGGATCGTGATTTTTGTAAATGCGGTGTCCAAATCCCATCAGGCGGTAATTGTCATCCTTGTCCTTGGCACGTTTTACATATTTTGAAATTTTAGAAGGATCGCTAATTTCGTCGAGCATACGAATCACCGCTTCATTGGCACCCCCGTGCGCGGGGCCCCACAACGAAGCGATTCCAGCGGCAATACAGGCGTAGGGGTTGGCACCCGAGCTGCTCGACAGCCTCACGGTCGATGTGCTCGCATTTTGTTCATGATCAGCGTGCAGGATAAATACTAACTCCATCGCGCGCGTGGCTACCTTGTTAACCGGTCGGTCTGCGGTTGGGTAGCTGAACATCATGCTGAGAAAATTTTCGATATAGCCCAGATTGTTGTTCGGGTAGATGGGCGGTAAGCCGTTGGCGTGTCGATAACTTAATGCAGCAATGGTGGGCATTTTCGCCAGCAGCCGATGCGCCGACAGATCCCGGTGTTCCGGGTTGGTGATATCGAGCGAGTCGTGATAAAACGCAGACAGGGCGCCAACCACGCCCACCATGATTGCCATCGGGTGGGCGTCGTTATGAAATCCATTGATGAACTGCATCAGGCCCTCGTGCACGAGGGTATGGTTGGTGATCGAATTGGTGAATTCCCTGTATTCGGCTTCGGTCGGCAGATCTCCATACATCAGCAAGTGACTGACTTCCATATAGTTACTGTGCTCGGCGAGTTGCTCGATCGGATATCCTCGATATCGCAATATTCCCGCGTCGCCATCGATGTAGGTGATATCACTTCTACAGCTTGCGGTTGCCTGAAATCCGGGGTCGTAGGTAAACAGGCCCAGTTTGGTCGCGAGCTGGCGTATATCGATGGTTGAATTGCCAATCACCGGGGCGATGATATCAAAATCAGCCTTCTGACCATTTCGGTTGTCGGTTATCGTTACAGAATTATCGGGCATATTGACTCCCATTATTGGCCAGGCTCGAGGGCCACATTATAAAGCAAGCCCTGAATAATTCATTCATCAATTCCAGGCACGCAGGCATTCAAGCGAGAGTTACAACCGCTCCGCAGTGCCCCCGAAATGGAGGCAAATATAATGCATTCAACGGTCGATAAAGTCATAATACCTGCCATGAGTAATGACGAAAAATACGAGACACTCGACCCCGAAGACTGGGACGAAATGCGCAAACTTGGGCACCAGATGGTCGATGACGCAGTCGAATATTTAAAAACAGTAGGTGATAGACCAGTTTGGCAACAGGTACCGGAAGCGGTTAAAGAAACCTTCAAATCTGGATTACCGCAACAGCCGGACGATGCCAATGCGGTATACGAGGAATTCTTAACCAACATTTTTCCCTATCCAATGGGTAACATTCATCCACGATTCTGGTCCTGGTATATGGGTAATGGCACCATCATGGGTGCATTCGCCGACTTTATGGCCGCTACCATGAATCCCAACATGAGTGGCGGCAACCATGTTGCCGGCCTGGTCGAGGCACAGGTACTCAACTGGATGAAAGAAGTGGTGGGCTTACCAGCCAGTGCCAGCGGCCTGCTGCTTAGCGGTGGTTCGATGGCTAACCTGGTGGGGCTGACGATAGCACGAAATACGCTAGCGCAGGGTGACTTACGTAAGAACGGGATGCAGTCTCTCGACAGGAAACTGGCTGTTTACGCATCTACAGAGGTACATAGCTGCAATCAGAAGGCGGTCGAACTACTCGGACTGGGCAGTAATTGTCTGCGTAAAATCGAAGTCAATGATGATTACACGATCAACCTGAAAAAACTGAAAAGCACGATCGACAAAGATATACAGTCCAGAATTCAGCCGATTTGCATCATCGCCACACCGGGAACCGTCAATACCGGTGCCATCGATGATTTGAATGCAATCGCAGATCTCTGCCACGAATACGATATCTGGTTTCATGTCGATGGTGCAATTGGGGCCATAGCCATGTTGTCCGACACGGTCAGGCCGCTGTTGGCCGGTATCGAGCGGGCCGATTCGATTGCCCTGGATTTGCACAAGTGGATGCATGTGCCTTTCGAGGCTGGTTGTGTACTGGTTCGAGACGAAAAAGCACACCGAAATACCTTTAGCCTGACACCAGAATATCTGGAGCTGGCCGGGGGCGGGCTGGCAGGAGGGCCGGTCTGGTTTTCAGAATACGGTGTGCAGCTCAGCCGATCATTTCGGGCATTAAAAATCTGGATGATGATGAAACAGCACGGCAGTAAAAAACTGGGCCGCATGATTTCCAGGAACGTTGATCAGGCCCAGTATCTGGGCAGGTTGATCGAAAAAACCGCACACCTGGAATTGATTGCCCCTATCGGTCTTGATATTGTCTGTTATCGTTACAATCCTGGCGCAATGGATCTAGATACACTGAATCATCTGAATCGCAAGATATTGATTGAACTGCAGGAACAGGGGATAGCGGCACCTTCATACACGACCCTGAATGACCAGTACTGCATTCGAGTTGCTATCGCCAATCATCGAAGTCGATATGAGGATTTTGATGTTCTGATCGAGCAGACGATTCGCATAGGACAATCTATTTCCCCATAAACCTGTTAAATCTTCAGAGAAATATGTATGAATCAACCAGCACCGAACTACCTATTTGAGGCCAACCAGAAACCTTCACTTAATCTGGTTAATGTACCTTTGATTGAGGCGAACACGGAATCGGTAAAAGGCTACGGCCACCTTGTCGACGATCCCGACTCGTGCGAAATAGAAATTGTTACCTGGCCCGCCCAGGGGTGGCGTCAAGTCGATCAGGAAACTGGTAACCAGGGTGGTTGTGTCGAGGGAGTATTCCGTGGAGAATGGCGCGGGGATGTGTTGATGGGGACCAATGACGCGGTGGGCGGGCACTATGTGCTGGGCTGGTCGACCGACCCGCAATACGCCTCCGTGGAAACTCAAACCGTAGCGCGTGACCAGGTTTTATTGTGGCATTTCAATTATCACCCCGATGGCGGTCAGTTATTTTTCCCGCTCGAAAAGAAACCCTTTGTGGTGCCGGTGGCTTTAGCCGGTGATGATTTATCGCCCGACAAGGCCATTGCCTTTTGGTGCGATGGCAGCCAGGGGCTTTATATTCATCCTGGTATCTGGCACGGAGGTATCTTTCCGGTTGAGGATGAGCAAAATTTCCTCGATCGGCAGGGTAGGGTACACGCCCGTATCAGTTGCGACATAGGCGAGGAATTTAGTGTTTACCTGTCAGTACCGTTAAAGCACCCGACTTCCTGACAGTCCAGTCAACCATTCTAACGATGGCAGGACTTCCGAAAATTCGAATCGATCGCGAGCGCCTCTGGGACAGCCTGATGTCGATGGCCGAAATAGGGCCTGGTATCGAAGGTGGTTCGTGTCGGTTGGCCCTGACCGACGAAGATCGCAATGGACGAAATCTATTTGTTAAATGGTGTCGCGATGCCGGTTGCAGCATTGCCCTGGATGACATGGGCAATATCTTTGCCCAGCGCGCAGGCCGAAATAACGCCCTGGCCCCGATCGTCGCCGGAAGTCATCTCGATACCCAGCCTCACGGTGGTAAATTTGATGGTGTTTACGGGGTGTTGGCCGCACTAGAGGTAATCAGAACAATGAACGACTTCGATGTTCAGACCGAAGCGCCAATCGAAGTTGTGGTCTGGACTAACGAAGAGGGATCTCGTTTTGCGCCGGCGATGATTTCATCCGGTGTCTATGCCGGCCTGTTCGACAAGCAATACGCCTGGTCTAGAACCGACAATGAGGGTATCACCCTGGTCGATGAATTAAAGCGAATCGAGTATTTTGGCGACCAGCCCTGTGGTGCGCATACCATCGGCGTTTTGCTGGAAGCTCATATAGAACAGGGACCGATACTGGAAAATAATAGAAACCAGATCGGTGTGGTGATCGGCGGGCAGGGCCAACGCTGGTTCGACGTCACGATCAAAGGGCAGGACTCGCACGCTGGATCGACACCAATGCCCGGACGCCGGGATGCGCTGGTAGCCAGTGCCGAAATTATCACTATGATCCACAAACTCGCGCACGATCACGCCCCGCATGGAGTGGCTACCGTTGGTGAAATGATCATAAAGCCTAATTCCAGGAATACGATTCCAGGTGAGGTATATTTTAGTGTCGATATGCGTAATCCCGATGACGCTGTACTCAAAATTATGGCGGAAACGTTTCGTCAAAATAGCGAAGACTGTGCGGCTCGTCATCGGGTAGCGCTTGAAATCGATGAAATCTGGCACAATCCGCCGGTTAAATTTGACCAGAAATGTATCGAAGCCGTTTCAAACGCCGCTAGCGAGTTGAATTACTCACACCAACAGATCGTATCGGGTGCAGGACACGATGCCTGCCAGATTTGCCGTGTGGCGCCAACCTCGATGATATTTGTGCCCTGTGCGGGTGGCCTGAGTCACAATGAGCAGGAAAGCGCAAAGCCCGAGGATCTGGAAGCAGGGTGCAACGTGTTGCTACAGGCGATGATCAAGCTGGCATCTTAAAGCAGCACCTGTCGAGGCCGTTGTCTGATAATATCAGCTATCTTCATTACCTGATGGAAACACCAAATGATTGAAACCCATGCTGCTTCCGCCTATAACTATCCGCTACTGATAAAACACTTGTTGCATACGCCGCTGGCCTGTCATCCGAACCAGGAGATCGTCAGTGGTAATAGCCGTTATAACTACCTGAATTTGCGACAACGAATCGGCCAGCTCGCGAGTGGCCTGGCTACACTCGGCGTATCGCAGGGTAGCACTGTGGCAGTCATGGACTGGGATAATCATCGTTACCTGGAGTGCTTCTTTGCAGTACCGATGATGGGCGCGGTGCTTCATACGATCAATGTACGCCTGTCACCCGAACAAATTCTCTACACCATTAATCACGCCGGGGATGACGTGATCCTGGTGCATGCCGATTTTATACCGATCATCGAGCAGATCGAAGATCGATTCGAGCGCCCGACAAAACTGATTTTCCTGAGCGACGAGTCGAAGCAAAAATTACCCGGGCCCTGTGAGGTCGAATACGAAGCCATGCTGGCGGCAACCGACGGGGGCTTCGATTTCATCGATTTCGATGAAAATACATCGGCGACCACGTTTTACACTACCGGTACCACCGGTGATCCGAAAGGCGTGTTCTATAGCCATCGTCAACTCGTGTTGCATACCCTGGCCCTGGTGGCCGGTCTCGGCTCGAATGATGGCAGTAGTCGTTTTCACCGCGGTGATGTTTACATGCCGATTACACCGATGTTTCATGTGCACGGCTGGGGCATGCCCTATGCCGCTACACTAATGGGGGTGAAACAGGTTTACCCGGGGCGTTACGAACCAGCAGCCTTGCTCGGGTTGATCGAACGTGAAGGCGTGACCTTTTCTCATTGTGTACCGACCATCTTACACATGCTGCTGAGTGCCCCCGAAGCGGCACAGGCAGATCTCTCAAACTGGAAAGTAATTATCGGTGGTTCTGCCTTACCCCGGGGTCTGGCAAAAACCGCGCTCGAACGAGGCATCAATGTTTTTACCGCCTACGGATTGTCTGAAACCTGTCCCTTCCTGACCACTGCAGAGCTGTCGGGTGTTGATGAAGTTACGACTGATGATGAGACCATCGCGCAACGCTGCAAAACGGGGCAGCCGACCGTGATGGTGGACCTGCGAGTCGTCGATTCGAAAATGAATGATCTGCCCCGCGATGGTGTAACGACCGGCGAAGTGGTCGTTCGTACGCCCTGGATAACCCAGGGCTATTGTGGCAACCAGGAAGGCTCCGAAGCACTGTGGCATGGAGGTTATATGCATACCGGCGACGTCGGCTATATCGATGAAACCGGATCGCTGCAGATAACCGACCGCATGAAAGATATCATCAAGTCTGGCGGTGAGTGGATATCGTCACTGGAGCTCGAAGATATCGTCTCGCGCTGCGCCGGCGTAAGCGAGGTTGCCGCAATCGGTATCAAGGACGAACGCTGGGGGGAGCGCCCGATGTTACTGGTGACACGATCGCCGGCAGTCGAAGATATGATTAGTGAAGCTGATATTCTAAAGGTGATTCGCCAGCGCGTAGAGATAGGGGAACTGTCTAAATGGGCCACGCCCGAACGTATCGAGTTTGTCAGTGAATTACCTCGAACCAGTGTCGGTAAACTCGATAAAAAGGCGATGCGTGCGATCTACGATAAAAATGCGACATAAAACCGGGCGAAAAATTCTCTAATCCAGACTAAAAAATGGACATTCCGTACCCGATACGGAATATATTCAAACAATATCTAGAAATTCGCAAGAGGTCCCGCAGTAAGCAATGATTCAATACCAGTTAAAAAATAATATTGCGCTGATCACAATGAATTCACCCCCGGTCAATGCGCTCGGTTTACCTATGCGTGAAGCCCTGGTAAAAAACCTGCTCCGGGCTTTCGCTGACGAGGCTGTCAAGGCCGTGGTCATTGCCTCCAGTTTGCGGTTATATTGTGCCGGGGCCGACATAGAAGAATTTGATAGCGACCTGCTCTGGGCTTCGCCTGATTTACATGATGTTATCGACACGGTTGAGAATGGGCCTAAGCTGGTGATTGCTGCGATCAATGGCATCGTCATGGGTGGCGGTCTGGAACTGGCGCTCGGCTGCGACTATCGGGTGGTATGCCAGTCAGCTCAATTAGGCTTGCCCGAAATCAAACTGGGACTGTTTCCGGGGGCAGGCGGCACGCAGCGATTACCGCGAATCGCCGGTCTGCAAAAAGCGACCGACATGATCCTGTCGGGATACCCCATCGGTGGTGAAGCGGCGGCAGCCTGCAGCCTGGCCGATCACCTGGTAACTGACAATGCCGACTTCGATGCGTTAGCGCTGGATTATGCCGAAAAACTGGTTGCCAGCAATGCGCCCCGACGACATTGCGCCGAAATGGACGTCGACCTGTCACAGGTCGGGGATGACTTCTTTGACCAGACCCGGAACGCGATTAGCGCAAAAACCAAAGGCCAGGTCGCGCCCGAATATTGTCTTAAATCAATCGAGTTATCAGTAGCACAACCTCTGGCCAGAGCACTGGAAATTGACACCGCAAGTTTCCGGGAGTTACTTGAAACGCCGCAGGCGGCTGCGATGATCCACCTGTTTTTTGCCGAGCGCGAAGCAAATAAAATACCGGGTGTATCGCGCGACACGGCTTGCCGTGAAATTAGCGAGATAGCCGTGATCGGTGCGGGCACCATGGGTAGAGGCATCGCGATTGCCTGTCTCGATGCCGGATTTCCAGTCAGCTTACTGGAGACCAGCCAGCAGGCACTCGAGCGCGGTCTCGACTATATATCACAGCACTATCATCGTGCAGTAGATAAAGGCCGGATCAGCCAGGAAAAAGCCAGTCAGCTGATCGCGCAAATCCAGGGCACACTCGACTACCAGGCGCTGGCCGGTGTTGGTCTGGTAATCGAGGCCGTGTTCGAAGACATGGAAATAAAAAAGGCCGTGTTCGAGCAACTCGACAGGGTCTGTAAACCCGGCGCTATCCTCGCCTCGAACACATCGACACTCGATCTTGATGCAATCGCTAGCCTGACCTCCCGACCCGGGGACGTTATCGGTCTGCATTTTTTCAGCCCCGCCAACATCATGCGGCTGCTCGAAATCGTGCGCGGAAAAGCCACCAGCGCGGAAGTGCTCAAAACCGCACTACAATTCGCCAAGCGCATTCGCAAGTTACCGGTGGTTGTCGGTGTTTGCTTCGGTTTCGTCGGTAACCGCATGTTCGAACCTTATTTTCGAGAAGGATCAAGATTACTGCTCGAGGGTGCGACGCCTGAACAGGTAGACCGCGTACTCACCGAGTTTGGCATGGCGATGGGCATAATCTCCGTTGCAGATCTCGCTGGAATCGATGTCAGCTACCGCGTGCGCGAGAGCAGGCGGCACGAATTCGCCCACGACCCGGGCTACCAGGCGATTCAGGACCGGTTGTTCGAACTCGGGCGCTATGGACAAAAAACCGCACGTGGTAGCTATAGATACGATGGTCGTGAGAAAAGAAATGATCCTGAGGTTGCCACCCTGTGTGAGCAACTGGCCGATCAACTCGGCGTCCAACGACGCGAGATTTCAGATGAAGAAATATTGCAACGCTGCCTCTACCCACTGATCAACGAGGGCATCCAGATACTCGATGAAGGCGTCGCCTATCGGTCGGGAGACTGTGATCTGATCTGGGTGAATGGTTATGGATTCCCCGCCTGGCGTGGTGGACCCCTATGGTATGCCGACGAAATAGGCCTGGATAAAGTACTGGCAGCGATGAATCGCTATCGAAAGGATCTCGGTGAATACGGTGAAATGTGGTTCAAGCCGGCAGCATTGCTGGAGCAACTGGTTTCAGAAGACGGCAGGCTTTCAGCAAAAAATTAATTATGCCACTAAAAAAGCATCCGGATTATCGCGCATAACGGCTAACAAATCGGTTCAGTATCTTTTGTGCATACGGGGTATCTTCATTACTGACAGCCTCGATCAGGCGCTGGACATCTTCAGGTTTGAAATACCCATGATGTTTATAGGCGTGAATTCTGATCGCAAAACCCTCGCTATCACCCTCGGGATGAAACTGGGTCGCGTAAACGTTTTTACCAATACGAAACATTTGCACAGGACAGGCTGCTCCACCGATCAATAACGTCGCGCCAACAGGTGTTTCATCGCAGGCTTCCTTGTGCCCTAGTAAAACCCTGATCTGATCGGGAAAACCGGACAATAGCGCATCGTTTTTCCCCTCGTCCGTGAGGCTGATACTAGCGCCGCCTACCGGTTCGGCGTATTGACTCGAGATGGGCGTATTGAGATACGAACCCAGTAAACCGCAGCCAGAGCAGGCGCCCAGAAAAGGGAAATCACTCGAAACAACATCGTCTAGCAGCCGCTTAAAGTCGGTTTCTATTTTCTTCTGTATAGCGGATTTTTCAGCTTCCGGGGTGCTGATGTCAAAAGGGCTGCCACCGACGATAATTGCCGAATAATCGTGCAGGGATAAATCAGGTATCCCGGTGGTTTCGATACGAATTCGACAAACGTCTTTTCTGTCCAGCCCACCGTATTTTAGAATGGCTTCAAATTCGCTGTCGGAGGTTTCGTTTTCCGGCCGTAGCTGTAAAATTAGAAGTGGTTTCGAGATAGTCATAGGCAGGCATCGGCTGTAGTGACGGGTTTAAGGATAGGGACACAATACTTATCTATAGGTTGACTTACAATACGATCGCATGACGAGCTGGCTTTTAAAGTCTTATTTGTTAGATTAACGAGGGCGCATATTGAACCAGATGAAAGAATTCGACCGTATTCCGCGAATCGAAATTACGCATGCACCCACGCCGCTCGAATTCGCACCAAGACTCTCTGAAGAGTTGGGCTGCAATCTCTTTGTCAAGCGTGATGACTGTACCGGACTGGCGGGTGGCGGGAATAAAACCCGTAAGCTCGAATATCTGTTGGCAGATGCTCGACGGCAAGGGGCTGATGTATTGGTGACTATCGGTGGTATACAGTCGAACCATGCCCGGCAGACAGCCGCGGCGGCGGCCAAATTCGGGTTTGACTGCGAGCTGGTATTAGATGATGTTGCCGGAACGCCAAAAACTGATTATTACAATAATGGTAATCTGCTACTCGATGGCCTGCTCGGTGCACGAATACATCGGCTGGACCTGACCGAAAACAGCGATGTTTATGCCGGGCGTGTGGTAGAAAAATTAATCAGTGAAGGACGAAATCCATACCTGATACCAGTCGGTGGATCCAGTGAGATTGGTAGCCTGGGTTATGTACGTTGCGCGAATGAAATACTGCAACAGATACAATCACAGGACATTACGATAGACCATATAGTACTAGCGTCTAGCAGTGCGGGCACCCAGGCGGGTCTGCTGGCGGGGCTTATTGCTGCGGGTATAGATATACCGGTACTGGGTATCGCGGTGAGTCGTAGCAGCAATGATCAGACCCAGTTAGTCGATATGTTACTAAGGCAAACCCTGATCCGGCTCGGTCTGGATCCGGATCAGGCCGCAGGCAGGGTAGTTGCTAATGGCAATTATTACGGCGAGGGGTATGGTATGACGACAGAGGCGATGATCAAGGCGGTAAAGCGCTGTGCAGAACTTGAAGGTTTGCTGTTAGACCCGGTATATACCGGTAAAGCGATGGCAGGTTTGATGGATCTATGTGTTCAGGGGGAAATAGCGGCTGGTAGTAATCAGCTTTTTTTACACACCGGGGGTAGTGCGGGTTTGTTTGCCTATCGGGAAGTGTTTTAATCATAAATAATAAAGTTTTTTCTGGTGGATGAATGAGTCTGCATGAGGTAACGGATTCCACCAGATAACGGAGATTTCTATGGATTTTGGTGGTGATTTTGGTCTCTGGCAGCGAAACATTGCCGAGAGCCTGGAGGGTCGGACGCGACGTTTAGCGGTGTTCGAGGCGCTTTCGATTAAAACCGGGCAGGCAATTCTTGATCTCGGCTGTGGAGGAGGCCACCTGGTACGCGATATCGCCCTCGCGGTTGGGGATAGTGGCCGTGCAGTGGGCCTCGATGCGAGCCCGGATCAACTGGAGTCGGCAGGTGCCCTTTGCGCGGACCTGGCATCGGTAGAATTTATCGAAGGTAGCGCGACAGCCATGACTTTCGAGGATGGTAGTTTCGACGGTCTCGCATCGATCCAGATGTTAGAGTATATCGTCGAGGTGGATGCCACACTTGCGGAGGCCCGACGTGTGCTCAAGAACGGTGGCAAGGCAGTTTTGATTTCCGTGCTTTGGGACCATTGGCGTTTTCATGGGGCGGATCCAGACCTGAATGATAGAATGCACGAGATCTGGCGTAGTCATTGCCCACATCAAATGCTGCCGTTTGAGATGGCAGCCAGGCTGGCGGCCACCGGGTTCGACGGGGTGGTGCAAAAACCATTGGCATTTATTAACAACACGATGCACGAAAACGCGTTCGCGCGGTGGGCCGCAATGCTAGTCGCAGCCTTCGCGATTGGTGCTGGCGTTGATAAGGATGATGCGACGCTCTGGCTGGATCAGCTTAACAGGGCTGATAATGAGAACCGCTTCGGGTTTGTCAGTGTACCTGTAATGACGACCGCGGTTGCTGTCTGAGAAAAGGAAAATGATCAATTCCCCTGGCACCGAAAGCCCCTGTTTGATCGGACTTATTGTATTCTATAGCAAATTTTGCCGGAAAGCTGGTGGTTTATCCGAGTAAATATCGCGCCGGAAAGAGTGTCCTGTCTGCCTGTATTGCAGCCGCTGACATTCCATTGTTCTGCGACGATGTACTGCCCATTAGTATTGTCGAGGGACATGACATAGCTCCAGACCTGGCGCCACGTTTACGTATTCCAATGCCCGATAACCTGAGGCCGAAATCACGTAAATTTATCCAGTCCAGCACCGGACTGGAAGGGAATCAGTATCTATACCTCGATCTTGATAATGACCATCTGGCTGCACGCGGTAGCCAGGCACCCGTGGGTGCCTTTATCCTGCTGGAACGAGAAGAGGGTGTCCCGCTATCCCTGGAGGCTGTCTCCGAGGCAGAAGTACTGCACCAGGTAGTCTGGCAAAACTTTGCCCGCGATGCTGAAGCGCCCCGGATTCTGGAGCAATTGAGTTGACTCGTTTCGGGCGCTCAGCGATTTCGTCTGCGTTATGACAAGGCTGAGGCTAAGGGTTGATTATTGCCTGATAATAAATATATATCACTCACTATCATCACACAGGTTCTCCCATGAAAGACGCAGTTATCGTATCTACCGCCCGTACCCCAATCGGCATTGCTTTTCGGGGCTCGTTGAACAACGTGAAGTCACCAACCCTGATGGCGCATCCGATTCGTCATGCGGTAAAGCGCGCAGAAATTGAAGGTGGGGAGGTTGATGATGTGGTAATAGGTACAGTGCTTACCGCCGGTACTGCCGGTATGAATATCGCCCGAAAAGCTTCGGTGGCTGCCGGTCTACCAGATACAGTATCCGCGCAAACTATCGACCGCCAGTGTTCGTCCGGGCTGATGGCGATATCGATCGCTGCCAAACAGATCATTGTCGATAACATGGATATCGTGGTCGCCGGTGGGCAGGACAATATCTCTGCCGTGCAGAATCAATATATACAATGGGTGGGTGATGAAATCGATCCAAATGTGATCGAGAAGTCCGGGCATGCCTATATGCCAATGCTGGCTACCGCTGAAAATGTAGTGAAAAAATATGGTATCACGCGCGAAGCGCAGGATGAGTATGCATTGCAATCACAAATGCGTACCGCCGCCGGTCAGGAGGCGGGTAAATTTGATGACGAGCTAGTACCCATTTCGGTCAATCATGCGATTAAGGATAAAGAGTCCGGGGAAATCAGCTATAGCGATGTGACCCTATCGAAAGACGAGGGTAATCGGCCGCAGAGCAGCCTGGATGGTCTGGCCAATCTAAGCCCGGTCATTGAGGGTGGTAGTGTTACCGCGGGTAATGCCAGCCAGTTGTCCGATGGTGCCTCGGCCTGTGTCTTGATGGAAAGCTCAATAGCTGAAAAGCGTGGTTTAAACCCGCTCGGAATTTATCGAGGTATGGCGGTAGCCGGTAACGCACCTGAAGAAATGGGACTGGGGCCGGTTTATGCGATTCCAAAACTACTCCAGCGCACCGGTGTATCGATGGACGATATCGACCTGTGGGAAATTAACGAGGCCTTCGCCTGCCAGACGATTTATTGTCGCGATAAGCTTGGTATCGATAATACAATATTCAATGTCAATGGCGGCGCGATATCGATCGGGCATCCCTATGGAATGACCGGCGCTCGCCAGGTGGGTCACCTGTTAATCGAGGGTAAACGACGGGGAGCAAAACTTGTAGTGGTTTCTATGTGTGTTGGTGGTGGTATGGGGGCCGCGGCCCTATTTGAGGTTGCTTAGCAGCCTGAAAAATTCTCATGCGGCACATTACGGCGTTAAATATTGGCTCAAATTGCTCATTTACTCCGTGGGCCGCGGCCCTATTTGAGGTTGCTTAGCAGCCTGCTAGGCCTGCTAGGGTGTCAGTCTCTCTTCAGGCCGCAATAACCAGGTTTCGCCCGGTACGCTTTGCCTTGTAGAGATTCCTGTCGGCTCGTTTTAATGTGTCACCGACGTTGGTATCACTGTCTTCGACGGTTGCCGCTCCGACACTGATACTGAATTTAATCTTGCCCTGCTTGCTTGAAACAATATGATTTGAAATACGTTCGCGCAGCTTTTCGGCGGTCTGGGTGGCGTAACCGAGCCCACACTCCTGCAGAATGACGCCGAATTCATCGCCACCGATACGCCCAAGGTTATCTGAATCGCGAATATTTTCCAGGCATATGCGTGTCATCTCTCTAATCGCCTCATCACCGATGGCATGCCCGTAGTTGTCATTGATGTCTTTGAAACGGTCGATATCGATAAAAAGTATCGCAAAAGTATGTTTATAGCGTCTACTGCGCTCAAAAGCGGTATCGGCATTGGCCAGAAAGCTACGTCGGTTATGACAGTTGGCCAGTGGATCGCTAAATGCCAGGTTATGCAACTCCTGCTCCTGCGCCTCGATGCGATTAAACATTGGATTAAACACAAGTACTCCAACCGCGCAGAGAACCACAACGATACCTCCGAGCAATATAGCCACAATAACTCGTAGCCTGGTTATCCTTGACTTGCTGTTCGCTGTATATTGGGCAGCCAGTGCATCCAGGCTGGTGTGTAAATCCTGTTTTGTGGCTTCTCTTAATTGAATCAGGTAATAGCTGGAGATTAGTCCCGGGGACCATTCATGGCCCAGTACTTCACGCGTGTTGTAAATGAATATGCGTGCCTTTAGATCGAGAAATTCTGGTCCATCAAAAAAGATATTGTCGATGCTTTCCGAGAAGATAACAGTTTCATCATCCGAGAGTTGGCCCCGGATCAATAGCTGGTGTGTTTTATCGAATTTCTGAAGTGAATTTTCTATTAGCTTGATTATTTGCCCGCGAGCGTCCGGATTATTCTCCACCGCATATTCCAGGAGCAGATGGACTGTTCTCTCTGACAACATTCGCTGGCGCCCACCAATATCGTTCACTCCGACCATGTGCGCTTCCTCTGCGGCTATGTAGTCAATAATTACGATGGACGCAGTAATCAGTAATGCAATCAATGCAAAAGTAGATAGAAAGATGCGTTGGTATTTTTCCCCTGCAGTCATATTTTAAATGATTTAATCCAGACGATTGATACTGGTATAAGAACCTGTCACAGCTCCACGAAAGAGAATTCGTGCAACCGTTAAGGCTATTCTTTCTCTCTAGCCATAATAATAGGTGGTGTAGGGATTAATTCCATATATCAGCTTAATTTTATTTTTTTATGAGGAGTTGGGTTAGCTGCTTTGAATAAAGGTAAATGAAAAAAGGGGTCGGTGACAAATGCGAATGATTATCAGTTGTCACCGACCCCTTTCAGACCCCTTTCAGACCCCTTTCACCGACCCCTTTGATGATCAGGTTATCTTCCGTTATGTAGAGCATCCTCGATAACTGATTGAAATTCCGTTACTGAGGCCTGTCGTGGATTAGTCATGGCGGCGCTATCCTGAATCGCCTTCACCGCGATCGTGGCTGCGCAATCAGGGGGTACACCAATTTCTACCAATGTTTTAGGGATTTTGAGCTGGTCCAGTCTGTTGCACACGGCTTCATAAAACGAGTCAAAGCCTGGGTCGTCAAGACCTATTACCTCGGCCATAGGTGGGATCTTGTCCTCGATCGCAGCGGCGTTAAAACGTAAAACCGAGGGTAACACGACAGCATTGGTCAATCCGTGGTGGGTATCGTAATCGGCACCGACCATATGACTGATTGCGTGTACCATGCCCAGTCCTTTAAGAAATGCAATGCCGCCGAGGCACGAGCCAACCAGCATGCCACCACGCGCCTGCAGGTTGGTGGGCTCATTCACCGCTGATAGTAACCAACGGTAGATCAGGCGTAATCCTTCGAGTGCAACGCCGTCACAGAGTGGATGGAACGCCGGTACACAATAGGCCTCGATAGCGTGGACCATCGCATCACAACCAGTCCAGGCAGTTAGATCGCGGGGTAGCGCGAGTGTAATTTCGGGGTCGAGCAGAGCCAGGGCGGGTTTTAACCGGGGATGCCAGACACAAAATTTCATCATTCGCTCGACTTCGTTAATCATGGCGGTACTTTCCGTTTCAGCCCCTGTTCCGGCGGTGGTTGGAATACAGATCAGTGGCGGAAAAGCTGCTTCATTGGTCATATCCGGGGGTGTTTTTTCGTATTCAAATGCCCATAAATCGAGGTCGCTGTTAGCCACCAACGCGATCGCCTTACCACCATCCATGCCGCTACCACCACCGATAGCGATAATGCCGTCATGATTACCTTGTCGATACATTTCCCGTCCGGCAGCAATTTCCCGGTCCCGGGGATTGGGCGAAATATCCGCGTAGATGTTCGATGGTAAATTGTTGGCTTCTAAATAACCGACGAGTTCAGCGATGAAGGGCAGCCCCTGACTTCCCCTGTCGGTAACAATCAATGGTCGGGTCATACAGCTGGTCGAGCACATACCACCGATTTCATTCAGTCGACCGGGACCATAGGCAATGGGTATCGGAAATGTCCAGTCCTGTGCTTCTAGTAGACTCATTACTTATTATCCTCCTATTCCCGAAAAATCAGACTTGCGTCGACTCCGGAAGCCGATCGGGCGTACTGACGGGCTGCGATAGGTCGTCTGAATTCAGGGTAGGCATTTTCTGCTAGGATTGCTACCGGATTCAGTGCATTATTCTCGCGTCGCGAAATCACCTGGCCTGGTCATGAGTAATCCCCAGAATCAACAAAAAGTAAATTCACCGCAGGCTGGCGAGGGAGACCTAAACAGTTCGCCTCGGCGCCAACAGTGGCAGGCTGAACATATCAATGCCGAGGCACGTGACATTCTTGATCGCGACGAGCAATATTTTTTGCATCAGTCTGTTTCCACACCCTGCCTGAATACGATCCGCAAGGCCGAAGGTATCTGGATCGAGGATCACGCCGGAAAGCGATACATGGATTTCCACGGTAACAACGTGCATCACATCGGTTACGGGCATCCGCGCCTGATCGATGCCATCACCCGGCAAATGCATGAATTATCGTTTGCCCCGAGACGCTATGCCAGTGATGTGGCGGCACAACTGGCAGAAAAGCTGGCGCAAATTACGCCCGGTAATCTGTCAAAAAGCCTGTTTAGCACTGGTGGGTCGGACGCCATAGAAATTGCATTAAAGATGGCTCGTGTAGCGACTGGTCGATTCAAAACGATTTCCTTCTGGGACGCTTTTCACGGTGCCGGTTTCGGGGCTTCCAGTGTCGGTGGTGAAGAAATGTTTCGCGGTGGTCCAGTGGGTCCATTGTTATCAGGAAATGAACACGTACCTCCTTTTGGCGATTACCGTAATGCCTGGGGTGTGCGCGAGGGCAGCGCCGAATTATGTGCCAGTCAAATTCGCTACGTCCTGGAAAAAGAAGGTGACATTGGTGCCGTTATCGCCGAGCCCAGTCGTGCAATACCCTACCTTGCACCTCCTGGATTCTGGCAACAGGTACGCGAAGCCTGCAATGAATTCGGTGCTTTACTGATATTTGATGAAATTCCGACTGGTCTGGGTAAGACCGGAAAAATGTTCTCCTGTGAATATGACCAGGTGGTGCCGGATATCCTGGTCCTTGGTAAGAGCCTCGGCGGTGGGATTTTGCCTATCGCAGCGGTTGTTTGTAAGCCCGAACTCGACCTGGCCCGGGACTATGCCTACGGCCATTATACGCACGAGAAAAACCCGGTGACCACGCGTGCGGCATTGACCACAATCCAGATTATTGAGGAAGAGGGATTGGTTGAAAATGCAGCATCGGTTGGAGAATATGCGTTGAACCGTCTTTCCGAAATGATCGCTAACCACCCGTTAATCGGCGATGTACGTGGACGCGGTTTCCTGCTTGGCGTCGAACTTGTGAAAGATCGGGATAGCCGTGAACCGGCCAGTGAAGCCGCCGACAGGGTGCTCTACAGATCGCTGGCGAAAGGGCTAAGTTATAAAACCTCGGTGGGTAATGTGCTGACCCTGACACCCTCGTTAATCACGACGCGCAAGGAAATGGATTTTGCGCTGAAGGTGATCGATGAATCCTTGTCTGAGGTTGAACGTGAACTGGGTTATGCCTGACTGTGTTCTGATCTGATCGAATACAGCCGCCCCGAATAAAGCGTGATTAAATAATAGCGTGGCGATGTTGATCGTATCCCAGACCGGCGCCCACAAAACTTCCATGTAAGACCACTTCGGCAGCACCATGCGCTCGGCCATATCGGCTGCCTGCCGGGGGGAATCGGAGACAAAAGCCCAGATTGTTCTATCCGATATGAGTTTCCAGCAATAGGCGAAAATCGCCAACCGATTTAACTGCTTCCGCCTGGTTTGGGTCCATCGCCTCGATATCTTCGGCCAGGAGTTTCCCGTAAAAGCCTATGGTGCCGACGCTAAGCGCCAGGAAGCCGGCAAATGGACCAAAGTCGAATAGTTTGACGAAAAAAATTGCCAGTATGATTTCGGGGAATGTCCTTGAAACTGGGAGAATGCCCCGGCAAAAATAATAGACAGGCCGGTAGGCTGGCTGCAAGCTTGCCCGCACCGGTCAAGCATAACCGCACGACCAGGACGAAGTTTTTTAAAAAGCGAATGAAAAAGATCAGCCGGTATTTTTAAGGAATGCATTAGCGACTATTTTGGCTGCCTACAGCAATAATTCTCGCTATTATAAGGTCTAAGGGCTGGTGCCCCTTTATTTACCTTATTTATATTAGCCAGATATGCTTAAAGTCTTAACCTATAACATTCATAAAGGCTTCGATCGACGCAATCGAGAATTCGTCCTGCACGAAATTCGACAGCACCTGCAGATGGCCGATGTTGATATTGTATTTTTGCAGGAAATCCAGGGGCGTCATTATCATCACGAAACAAGGGTTGCGGGCTGGCCAGCGGTGTCACAGTTTGAATTCCTGGCCGACCAACTCTGGCCCCATTACGCCTATGGAAAAAATGCCATCTATAGCAAGGGACATCACGGTAACGCGATACTGAGTAGGCACCCATTCGAGCGCTGGGAAAATATTAACCTGTCGCGTTTCCGTCGCGCCAGTCGAAGCCTGTTACATGGCGTTATCAAATTAGCCGCCAGCAATCTACGAGTACACCTGATTTGTGTGCACCTCGAACTGGTAGGGTTTGAACGTAAACGACAAATTAGTATTCTCCGTCATTTCATCAACGATGCAGTCGCTGAAGGTGAGCCAGTCATACTGGCGGGCGATTTCAATGACTGGAACGGGCGTATGGGCAGGCATCTTGAATCATTGCTGGCGATGCAGGAAGTGTTTCGTGCGTCACATGGAAAATATGCCAAGACCTTTCCATCAAACTGGCCAATTTTAAAAATGGACCGAATTTATTTCAACCATTTAAAATTACTCGATTGCCTGTGTTTAAACGGTCAACCATGGCAGCAATTGTCTGACCATTTGCCCCTGTATGCGCAGTTTGAATACTAGAGGAAATTAACCGTGATCCGCTCCTTGCCCCAGATTTAGTTCTCGGATTTCTACGGTTTCAAGGTGTTGTTGGTACCGTAATCGCCTGGTGAATCCCTCCTGTTATTCCGGCTTTAGTTCTGTTGGTCGATATGCCAGGGTAGTAGATGATCGATGAAAACGCGCGCATCGTCACAGCTTCTCCCGCGCATTAATCAGGATTGTCGCCAGTTCAGCAAACCCGGCGCCACTCCTGTTTTTAGTGATATAGGTCGGGGCAGTTGTCAGGCGGTTTTCAAAATCGCGTAGGTTGGCTACGCCCACTGCATTAGAAAAATAATCGAACATGGGTGCGTCGTTCGGCGAATCTCCGGTAAAAACAAATTCGTCCTCGGCCTCGTCAAGATTGACGCCAAGACAGTCCGAGGCAAAATGCCGGGTCATCGTCAATTTATCGTAGGCGCCAAACCACGCGTTGACGTGAATGGAGCTTACCTTGGCAGTCGCACCCGCTGCATTGAGAAGAGCGACAATATGATCGACACTGGACATTGGCAACGGGGCGACGTCCTCACAAAAATCTATGGCAAGATCTGTCTCTCGGTAGTGTTGGTCAGAGGCGACGGCCGCGCCAGGAACCTGTTTTACGATATGACGCCCCAAAGCCATCAATCGTTTTCGATTGGCGGCGCGCTTTCGATCTCCATCGCTATAATGTCGACTCATGTGTCGCTTTTCCCGGTTATAGCGAAAATAAAATGCACCGCTCTCCCCGATTACTCCATCCACTGGCCACATCCGTGCAATGTGATCGCACCAACCCGCTGGCCGTCCAGTGACGGGCACCACAGCCAACCCCAACAAGCGCAATCGTTCCATCGCCGTGTAGGCTTCCGCCGTTAACCGCCCATCGGTGGTTAGGGTATCGTCGATATCAGTAAATACCCCCCTGATAGCGTTGAGCTCAGCGTGAGGAAAAGTTGAAAGTGGTTTCATTCGCCTTTGATCCGACACGGTACCCTCGTATATCCAGCATAGATTTTATTTCTATTCAAAAACAATAACCATGATCTTAAGTATTGTAAATATTCTCACATTATCGATGATGTTAAATTGTATTGCATTATTACTGTTATTCTTTTGCCATATTTGGATACCAACGCCGTAACCCGTTCCATGAACTGGTTGGTGCTTTCCACACCTCAATAAGAAAAATACCGGCAAAAATAATTAGGCCTCGCACCGTAGATGTCAGCGTATCGAGCGACAGTCTCCTCGCAAAGCGGTTGTAGTTCGACGTCGTGTATTCCTCCGGTAATGAGCAGTGAATCAATACCGTAATTGACCGCACCGGCAATATCGGTTTCGAACGCATCGCCTACCATAAGCACACTCGATTTATCGATATCTTTCCCTGCACCGGCCGCCATCTCAAATATCTCAGCATGGGGTTTACCATAATATATGACAGTTTCACCGCCCAATGACTGGTAATGCCTTGCGATGGCGCCAGCCGAAATACCCAGCTTTCCACTTCGAACGGCAACCTGATCGGGATTGGCACAGATCATCGGAAGTTTCATCGAAACCATTTTTTCAAGCAAGGGGATTAGCGAATTTGAATTTCGAGGGTTTCCGACCGGAGCGCCGGTATTGAGTACAAAACCGGCCCCTTCGACAGATTCAAGCCATCGAAAATTCAACCCATCAAGAATCGACTTGCTTCGCTCAGGCCCCAGGTAGTACCCTGTTTCGCCAATTTGTACCGCTGAGTGACCTCCCTGTAACGCTTGCCAGGTTAATTCCCCCGACGACACAACCTTCCGGTACATGTTTCTGGTTATACCCCGGCGTCCCAGTTCCTGCCTAATGGCTTCCTGTCGCCGAGCTGCATTTGACAGTACGACAACCTGCTTGCCCTGCTTCGCTAGTTGTTCCAGGCAGTGCTTTACGCCGGGATAGCAATTTGCTCCGTCGTGCAATACGCCCCAGGCATCGACCAGGAAAACTTCATAGCCATCATGTATCGCCTCCAGGCCGGAAATCTGCTTTATCGGTTCCATAATAAGGGGTTTATTCTATACATTTATTGACCTGGCACGATAATTCTACCGTTCATTTACCCTGCTAAAGTTGCTCCAGACGGATTGAATAGCGATAATGAGGGTGTTGTCAAGTCAACTGATTTGAGAGTTTAATAAAATGCAGACTGGCGGCTCTAAGTCATTGATTTCTCTTTGTGGAGAAGGGATATTTCGCCTTATAAAGGGCATGATTTACGTTAACTTGACAGTACTCGCAACAAATGTTTCATTTTGTTTTTCTATGGATTAGAATGGGTGCTTGATTTCACTCGGACACTCCGGGAAGAAAGGGTTTCCCGGATGCTATGGCCGTGTGAATTTTGGGTAGGGGTCTGCGGAAAGACCGCAGTCTCCGGCCGATAATAACAATCGGAGGGAAAATCATGAATATCAATATTTTGCAGCGGCGGATGACGCGCGCCTGCGCCGCGAGTCTCTTTGCCGCGGCTTTTCTGTTTGGAATATCTGCGCCTCTCTCGGCGGCGGAGTGTAGTAACCGGGGTAATCTTGACTCCCGTTTCTGTGACGCTGACGGCGATCTGGTCGCCGATACGCCAACGGATGCAAGTAAGTGGCTGAATCCGGATACCCTCATATTCTCCTATACCCCGGTGGAAGATCCTTCCGTTTACGAGAACGTGTTCACCGAATTCATGGCCCATTTATCTAAGGCCACCGGCAAGAAGGTCAAATGGTACGGCGCCGAATCCTATGCCGCCCAGGTCGAGGCCATGCGTTCCGGCCGCCTGCACGTCGCCGGCATCTCGACCGGTCCGACGGTGTTCGGCGTCAATCTGGCTGGTTATGTGCCGATCGCCATTATGGGTAAACACGATGGCAGATTCGGCTACAAGCTGCAGCTGATCACCCACAAGGACACCGACATCATGAAAGTTTCTGACATGAAGGGGCGCAACATCGCCCACGTCACGCCGTCGTCCAATTCCGGCAATCAGGCGCCACGCGCTTTGTTCAAGTCGCTGGGCGTGGAGCCCGACAAGGACTATGAGGTCAAGTACTCGGGCAAGCATGACAACTCGATCATGGGTGTCGCCAACAAGGACTACGACGCTGCCCCCATCGCCTCCAGTGTGCTCGACCGCATGGCCGAAAAGGGTGTCGTCAACAAGGACGACCTGCGCATCGTCTGGGAATCCAAGTTATTCCCGACCACGTCATACGGATTTGCGTACAACCTGCACCCGGACCTTCAACGTCAAGTCACCTATGCTTTCCTTTCTTTCGACTGGAAGGGTACGGCATTGCATAAGGAGTTCGGCTCAAAATCCGATCGCTTTATTTCGATCAGCTACAAGGACCACTGGTCAGACATTCGCACCATCCAAAATACGAACGGCATTGTCTATAACCAGGAGGCCTTGAAAGGCTTGAAAGTCAAAAAGTCGAAGAAAAAGAAGTAGAAAAGCAAACGCATCTGAACCTACGCTAAAATCCGCCGCCCGTTCCAGTTTCAGGGCGGCGGTTTTTATCGAAAGGACGCCAATGCTTACCATTCAAGATCTCACCAAGGTTTACCCCACCGGCGCCAAGGCGCTGAACGGCGTTAGTTTTCGTGTTGACGAACCAAAGGTGATCACCATCATTGGCCCTTCGGGCGCCGGCAAAAGCACACTGATCCGCTGCATCAACCGGCTTGTCGAACCCACGTCCGGGAAAATTCTGCTCGACGGCACGGATATCGCCGGCCTGAGCAGCCGGGGATTACGCAAGGCGCGCCGGCGCATGGGCATGATCTTTCAAGAGTACAACCTGGTCGAACGCCTGACGGTCATGGAAAATGTTTTGTCCGGCCGTCTGGGGTACATCGGATTTTGGCGGGCTTACAGACGCAAGTTTCCGCCGGAGGATGTGACCGCCGCCTTCAAACTTCTCGACAGAGTCGGGCTGGAGGGATACCAAAATACACGCGCCGACGCCATTTCCGGAGGCCAGCGCCAGCGAGTCGGCATTGCCCGGGCATTGATGCAGCGCCCCGACCTGCTGCTGGTGGACGAGCCGACGGCCAGCCTCGATCCCAAAACGTCGCGCCAGATCATGCGTCTGCTGGTCGAGTTGGCCCATGAAAACAACACACCGGCCCTGGTCAATATTCACGATGTCGCCTTGGCTCAAACTTTTTCAGACCGCATCATCGGGTTGGCCGATGGACGGATTGTTTTTGACGGCACCGCCGAAGATGTCACCTCCGATGTGCTGACCCAGATTTATGGCGAAGAGGATTGGAGCACCACCATTCGCAAGGTGGACGAGGAAGATGAGAACGGGGGCGAAAAGACGAAGGAAAATAGCTTGATCCGGGAGTCATCGGCGGGATGACGTCCCGGACAAAAACTCAAGACGCAGCGCCGCGCGAGTGGCACACCATAAAACTGATTGAAAACCCGTATTTGAGATATGGCCTCGTCATCGTTGCTGTAGTCTATCTCTTTTGGTCTGTTGGCTCTCTCGACTTCAACTGGCATCGGATGTCCTCCGGCCTGACGCGGGCCGCCAACATGTTGGCGCGCATGGTGCCACCCGATTTCACCCGTTGGGAGTTGCTGATCAAGGGCATTGTGGAAAGCCTCCAAATGGCGTTTGCCGCCAGTTTTTTCGGCATGATCTTGGCAATTCCTCTGGGTTTGTGCGGCGCCTCCAATCTGGTGCCCAGGCCGGTCTATCTGGCGGCACGCACCATCATCGTTTTGTCACGCACATTCCACGAAATCATCATTGCCATATTCTTCGTCAAGATATTCGGCTTCGGACCGTTGGCCGGCGTACTGACCCTGATCGTGGCCTCGACCAGTTTCATTTCGAAAATGCTGGCGGAAGACATCGAAAACATGCCCCCGGGCCAGCTTGAAGCGGTCCGCGCCACCGGCGCCAGCTTTCCAAAGCTGCTGGTCTACTGCATTTCGCCACAGGCGCTGCCGCGCTACCTGGGCGTTTCCATTTACCGCCTTGATGCCAACATCCGCCATTCCACAGTCGTCGGCATCGTCGGCGCCGGTGGTATCGGCCAGGTTTTGGCCGCCACATTCAGCCGCTACGACTACGATTTCTCCCTCGCCATCCTGATCGTCATCGTCTCCATTGTTTTTCTCGGTGAGATTTTCTCCAACTGGGTACGGAGCGGCCTGAGATGACTTTGCAGGAACATGCAAAAAAGTA
>Ga0255051_10000143_pt1 | contig 26017 bp, 21 predicted proteins | sample JV7_2_9_MG_FD_181719 | JGI IMG/M metagenome (GOLD analysis project Ga0255051, IMG submission 181719) | Seawater microbial communities from Jervis Inlet, British Columbia, Canada - JV7_2_9 | ecosystem: Environmental > Aquatic > Marine > Inlet | place: Canada: British Columbia | collected 2016-10-06
CGGCCAGTCGTAAGCCTGTAACCGGGCGAGAACTGCTGCGTCAATCGTATTGAATCGTTTGCCAATTTTTGCACCGTATTTCCGCAGAAAGTGATGCGCCAGCAGGGCAATATCATTTTTTCGATTTCTCAGTGGTGGACTTTGAACAGGAAATACGTTGAGTCGATAAAAAAGATCTTCACGAAATTCGCCTGCAGCAATACTATCCACTAAATTTCGATTGGTAGCAGCAATCACCCGCACATTTACGCTTATGGTCGAATTACCCCCTACCCGTTCCAGTTCACCTTCCTGCAATACGCGCAATAGCTTTGCCTGTAATTCCAGGGGTAAATCACCAATTTCATCGAGGAAAATAGTGCCGCCATCGGCTAGTTCGAATCGGCCTATTTTCCGAGCCGTTGCACCGGTAAAGGAGCCTTTTTCGTGTCCGAATAATTCGCTTTCGATCAGGCCGGCCGGTAGCGCGGCGCAGTTGACCTTAACCAATGGACGATCCTGACGCTGACTGCCTGCGTGAATTGCTCTTGCCAGTAATTCTTTACCGGTACCCGTCTCACCCAGAATCAATACTGTAGAGTCGGTTTTTGCAACCTGAGCAACTTTTTGTAACAGTTTTTCCTGCACCTCACTGTTGCCGATAATTGCATCGATCCCATGTACCTGCTTTATTTCATCCTGTAGATAGTGATTTTCCTGTTGCAGGCGATTTTTCAGCACCCTCACTTCATCCAACGCGGTTTGCAGTGCCTGCTCCACGATTTTCTTACCGGTGGTTTCTAGCGCGTAGAGGTTAATGTAATCACTGTCCGCAACCGGCGCAAAAACCACGGTAAAAACCCTGTGCCCACAGTCAAAGTCATGTTGTTGCTGACTTCCGGATATGCTTGCCTGATTGAATTTGGACATGGCTGCCCCGTTAATTTTGTCGCCCAGTTTTTGGTTCCAGCTCTTTAATAATGGCTGGCTTGCAAGATTGGCATATATCAATCGGCCTTCCTTCGTCAGGCGCATCACGGGATTTGGGTTTTCATCAGGGAAATTGCTTAACCCCTCCGACTCACTGATCGTGGTACTCAATCTTATTTACCCCTGGCTTTATGAAACACTCTAAAAGGTGTTACCGCTATAGACTCCCGTGAATTACCACAGTTCCATAAAAAATCAAGCATTTGCGCGACCTGTCGCGATGTTTCAACAGATTGTTGTTTTCCTGCCCACGGTAACCGTGGGAAAACCACGGAAACCGTGATCCATAAGCAATTTTAGCCGACTCGACATTTGACATAATTAATTACTAAGCCATTGTTTTTTTATATATTTACATTAAAAAGTTTAAAACTGGCACAACGATTGCCTATTTCTAGTTGCAATGCTGAGTTTGTCACTGGGTAATTACCATTTGTAGTTTTGACAATACTGCGTCTGTAGTTGAAACCCGGTTAGCGGTGTCGAGGCAAGTAATGCTCAGCCTGGAGAAGATTAGTAATGCAGTCGGCGATAAGACCAGTTTGCCAGTTGGTGCCAAGCCTAGTTAAACAGTTTGTATGATTAGATAGTATTAACGGTTTACCCTATTAGCCGCCTCAGCCGAGGCGGCTTTTTTTAAGGGCCACATCTTCAAGTATCGGCATGCAGGCAAACCAGTTAATTGCCAAATCGAACGCCAGTATTTTCAATCAACCCAGGTTCAGCGATAAAAAACACCTCAACATTCCCTGGCACAAGTTATAAATCTACAGTAAATTGGAAATGCCGCAGTATTTTAATAAGCTTTTTAAGAAAAAAGTGCGCTACTTTTTACCTTGTAACCTCTCTTTTAATTGCGCTTCACAATATTCCACCGCGGTGAGCATTTGCTGGGGGTCGGCGAAACGCATGTAGGTCTTCTTTTGCAGCGCCTTCATTATGACTTCCATAATTCCGACTGGCAGCGTGAAATGGTTCAGATCAGGTTGGTCGTTGATGATGCTCTGCTTCAGTTGATGCAAATTACTGCCCGTAAAGGGTTGATGACCGGTAAGCAGGTGATACAAAGTAACTGCCAGGGAGAATAAATCAGAGCGTCCATCAAGCTTCTTGCCTTCGAGTTGTTCGGGTGACATGTAAGCTGGCGTGCCAACGATTATGTTGCCTTTTTGCCTGCCCTTTTGTTCGGTATAGGCGGCGCCGAAATCGGTGACGATATAGATGTCCAGCTTTTCGTCATACATGATATTTGCCGGTTTTATGTCACCATGAATAATCCCATGACTGTGCGCTATTGAGAGAGCTTTTAACACCGATTTTGATATACGAATGCATTCTCCGACAGTGATATATTCGCGTTTTCGCAGACGCAAGGACATCGCGTAGCCCGAAATATAGTCCATCGCGATGTAGGCGGTATCCCTATATTTCGCGGCATCATGGATTTTTGCAATATTAGGGTGTTCAAATTGGGAGACGATTTCTGCTTCGTGTAACCAGTGGTTGATTCGATCGCGTTCGATTTTATTGTCCATACTTGAAGACATGACCTTTAATGCCACCAGGTTATGGGTTCGCATATCATAAGCCTCATAAACAGAAGCCGACGCCCCCTGCGCTATCTTTTTGCGCAGTTCATAGTGACCGACGATATGCAAGGAATCATCCTCTCTAATTTTTCTTCTACCCGGACCCTGCTTACGCCTTATTTGTTCAATTCTGCCAACAAAATCGCCCAGACCCGGGTCATATTGTGACAACCAGTGATATAAATTCATTGCACTTGCCCAGTTTTTACCGGCCTCGAGCAAGATGCCCAATTCATATCCTACTTCCAGCAACTCGTCGCTGTATTTGCATTGCTTTAACATCACCAGCGCGGTTCTAAGTTCACCCATTTTCATCTGCTTTCGAATATCACTCAGGGACACAGTCTCCTGATCTAAAAAGATGCCGGACCTGATTCGATGGTACAAAGCAACCAGCCAATAAACTGAAGCACCCAGTGTCACAGCCAGCGCGGGCAGACCCACCGGCAGGTAAATCTGATTGAAAATTGCGAGCAATACCTCGGCCATCAATAACGTAAAAATGACGATGCTAAGCGTTACAAATGACAGGGCTGTAGTCCCCTCCTGCAGGTACTTAATGGCATATATAACTAGTAAAAATCCGTATACCAGTAACACTGTCCATTGCGGCGCTTCATGGATTGAGGATAGCGCGAGATACTCTCGATCAGACGGCAGCAAATGCAGAATGTACAAAAACAGGTCGTATTCAAACGACCAAATACCCTGTGTGGTGCTGAACAGGTAAGTGAGGATTAATAAACATCCAGTCAAAACTGGCTGCCATAATTTAAATTTCAGGTTAATCACGAGCTTCCCGACACCCACTGTACATCAAATTGTATAGATAAAAGCTCGCCTTGGTTTCAGCTAGCACAAGATAAAGTCTAGTGCCAACTGAGAAAATTTCTCGGGTTGCTCAGCATGCAGCCAGTGACCTGCGTTCTTAATCATCCTGATTGTTACGTTCTCGAAGTGTTCCGCGATCTCGCTTTCCTCGGCGGCGCCGATATAATCGGAATTTTCACCACGAATGAACTGGGTCGGGGTTTTAACTTTCCACTCAGCGGGCAGGTTTGGAAATCCTGTCAGATGGCTCATTTGTCGATCGATTGCTGACCAATTAACCTTCCAGCGCCATTGCCCCGCTTTTTTCTCCAGGTTTTGCAACAAAAAGTTACGCAATATAGTATCCGGAATATCTTGTTGCAAAGCTTTATCAACCGCTGAGCGGCTATCCATCTGGTCCAGCGTCAAAGCCATTATTGGATCTATCAGGTGATGATGAGCATGCGTATAGACAACCGGGGCGATATCTGCCACCACCAGTCGTGAAACCAGTTGCGGGTGATCCAGGGCCAGCAACATGGCTGTTTTTCCGCCCATGCTGTGACCAATCAGCGAGCAGGTATCAATTCCAAAATGTTGCATGAGACGATATACATCCTCGGCCATCACTGCATAACTCATTTCATGGTGATGAAACGATTGACCATGATTGCGCAGGTCGGGCGTGTAAACTTTAAAATGCCGGGAAAATACCCTGGCCAGTGATTGCCAGTTTTTGCCCGAACCGAACAAGCCGTGCAAGATGATCAGTGGTTCACCATTACCGGTTTCAGAATAATGGAGTAAATCCATGGCTGATATTCAAATAAAGCTATATCGTCACTTCTTCTTCGGGATATACAGATCGGTAATTGTCCCTTCCACCATTTCAGCCGCAAAATTAAAGGTTTCTGACAGCGTTGGGTACGCATGTATAGTCAGTCCGATGTCCTCCGCATCGGCACCCATTTCCAGCGCCAAAACTGCCTCGGCGATCAATTCACCGGCGTTGGGACCGACGATACCGGCACCGAGTATGCGCTTGCTTTCCTTATCAAAAAGCACCTTGGTCAGGCCTTCATCGCGATCAAGCCCGAGTGAACGCCCACTGGCCGCCCATGGGAAAGCACCTTTTAGGTACTCGACTCCTTGTTTTTTAGCCTCGGTTTCACTCAATCCCATCCACGCCACTTCCGGGTCGGTATAGGCTACCGAGGGTATTGTCATGGGTTCAAAACTAGACTTCATGCCACTGATTACTTCCGCGGCGACCTTGGCCTCGTGGGTCGCCTTGTGAGCCAGCATCGGGTTGCCGACGATATCGCCGATCGCAAAAATGTTGGCAACGCTGGTACGCATCTGATTGTCAACCTGGATATAACCTGCTTCATCGACCTGGACACCGGCATTTTCAGCACCCACCTTAAATCCGTTAGGCTGGCGCCCGACAGCAACCAGGACCTTGTCAAAAACCTGCGGATCGGGAGCCTTGGCTCCTTCAAAACTCACCTTTAAGCCATTTTTCTGGGCCTTAACATCAGTCACCTTTGTACTTAGATATATCGCCTTGTAACGTTTCGAAATAATTTTATTTAACGGTCTTACCAGGTCCTTATCACAACCCGGGATCAGGCTATCCATAAATTCGACCACGGTTATTTCCGAACCGAGTGCGTCATAAACAGTGGCCATTTCGAGCCCGATAATGCCACCGCCGATAATCAGTAGTTTTTTAGGTACATCGGTCAATTCCAACGCTCCGGTAGAATCCATCAATCGCTCATCGTCATTTGGAAACGAGGGGATCTGTGATGCCTGCGAGCCCGCAGCTATAATACAGTGCTCGAACTCGATGCTTGTTTCTTTGTCACCACTGACCACCTTGATATGGTTTGCATCGACCAGAACCCCGACACCGGTGACGACTTCAACCTTGCGTTGTTTGGCTAACTGTTTCAGTCCACCCGTGAGTTTAGTGACCACCCTGTTTTTGAATCCGTTAACACCTTTCAGATCGATTTTGGCTTTACCGAAATCGACGCCGTTGGCTTTCATATGACTGGCTTCGTTGATGATCTGCGCGGTATGTAACAATGCTTTGGAGGGAATGCAACCAACATTCAGACAAACGCCGCCAAGCGAATCATAGCGTTCGACCAATATCACTTTTTTACCCAGATCGGCGGCCCGGAATGCGGCCGTATAGCCACCCGGACCTGCTCCCAGTACTAGAACTTCGGCCTTCATGTCTGCTCCTGTTTCGATTGTTGTAGATGCTTCTGGTTCGGATTGAGATTCGTCACCGGAAGCTGGTTTCTGTTCTGCTGTGTTTTTATCGCCCGTTTTGAGACTGCCCAATTTGTCACCTTCAGAGACCTTGTCTCCGACGGTAATATTAAGTTCGCTGATCGTACCGTTATAAGGGGAAGGGATGTCCATCGTCGCCTTATCAGACTCAAGGGTTACGATAGGGCCCTCTTTATTGACCACATCGCCAATAGCCACGTGTAGCTCAATAATTTCGACGCTTACGAAACCGCCAATATCCGGTAAAATCAGCTCCTTTATACTCATGATTACAGCAATACCCTTCTAATATCCATGATTACCTGGCTCAGATAACTGGTAAATCTGGCCCCCTGTGCGCCATCTATTACACGATGATCGTAAGACAGGGCCAACGGCAGGATCAGGCCCGGCGCAAAACTGCCATCGGCTGCATAGACCGGTTGCATTCTGGCTCTTGCAATTCCTAAAATTGCAACTTCGGGCGCGTTCACTATGGGCGTAAATTGGGTGCCGCCGATGCCGCCCAGGCTTGATATTGTGATACAACCGCCCTGCATTTCGCCCGGTGTCAATTTACCCTCGCGAGCTCGTTCCGCAGTTGCAGCGAGCTCGGCTGCCAGGTCATATAAACCCTTCTGATCAACATCGCGTATCACCGGCACCACTAAACCATTCGGCGTATCAACCGCCACGCCTATGTGAAAGTATTTTTTCAGTATTAGCCGTTCGCCACTACTTTCCAGTGAGGCGTTAAAATTCGGGAATGCCTTCAACGATGCGACCATGGCTTTCATGATAAAAACCAGTAGCGTCAATCGAACATTATTTTTCTCGGCTTCTTTTGCGAGAGATTTACGAAATGCCTCGAGCTCGGTGATATTGGCTTCGTCAAACTGGGTAACATGCGGAACAGTCACCCAACTGCGATGCAGATGAGCACCCGATATCTTCTGGATTCGGTTAAGCGGAACCGCTTCAATTTCACCGAACCTGGAAAAATCGATCTCCGGCATTGCAGATACTGCCAGGCCGCCAGTTGCACCGGTGCCAGCGGTAGACACGGCAGCCTTGATAAAGGCTTTCACATCCGCTTTCAAAACTCTGCTCTTGGGGCCGGTTCCTATGACCTGTTCGAGATTTACACCCAGCTCACGTGCATAACGCCGGATAGACGGGCTGGCATGTATCGACTTACTTGCAACATTACCCGAGTCGTTAAATGGTTTACCGGGTGGTGGCTTCCTTATTTTACCCGGCGCTGATTCCTGTAGCGGAGCAACCTCTGATTCGATAATCTCCGCTTCAGCGGGTGCGTCAGCTGCAGGTGCAGCCTCTGTTTCCGCGCTAGATTTGCTCTCCACTGCCTGCGATGAAGCCGTTTTTCCGCTTTCGACCGACGCGCTTACTTCGACTTTCGCGACTTCTGTGCCCTCAGAAATTCGATCCCCCACGTGTACCGAAACCGACTTGACGATGCCAGCATAGGGACTCGGAATTTCCATCGTCGCCTTGTCTGATTCGAGTACGATAATTGAATCTTCGGCTGCGATCTCGTCACCGGGTACGATCAATACCTCGATAATTTCAATCTCATCGAAATCGCCCACATCCGGTAGACTAATTGTTTTAAGTTCAGCCACTGTTGTCTCCTGTTGAATAGGCGGGTTAGACAGTAACCGGATTGGGCTTTTCCGGATCTATGCCATATTTTTTGATTGCCTGCTGGACAAACTTATTATCGATTTCACCTGCATCGGCCAGAGCCTTGAGCGCTGCTACCACGATATAGTAACGATTCACTTCGAAGAATTTGCGCAGATTCTCACGCGTATCACTGCGTCCGAAACCATCAGTGCCAAGCGTGGTAAATGACATCGGGATAAATTCGCGTAACTGACTAACGAACGCCCGGGTGTAATCGGTGGCCATGATAGCCGGACCTTTACGACCCTGTAGCTGAGTTTCCAGATAGCTTTTGCGGGCTTTTTTAAGCGGGTGCAGTTGATTCCAGCGCGAGCAATCTATCGCCTCCCTGGCGAGTTCGTTGACGCTGGTGACGCTCCAGACATCGGCATTGATATCGAAATCGATTTTGAGTAAATCCGCAGCGGCTATCGCTTCGCGCAAAATTGTACCCGATCCCATCAACTGAACTTTCTTGCCTTTTTCATCACCTTCCTGGAGGCAGTAAATTCCTTTTAAGATGCCCTCTTCCGAGCCCTTGGGCATATCCGGGTGGGAATAGTTTTCGTTCATCACGGTGATGTAATAAAACACCTTGTCGTGCAGCTGAAACATACGTTTCAAGCCATCGTGAATAATCACCGCCAATTCGTAGGCAAATGTCGGATCGTAGGAAATACAATTCGGGATAGTACCCGCGACTATCAGGCTATGGCCATCCTGGTGTTGTAACCCCTCTCCGGCCAGGGTCGTACGTCCGGCGGTACCACCCATCAGAAAGCCCCTTACCTGCATATCGCCAGCCGCCCATGCCAGGTCTCCAATGCGTTGAAAACCAAACATCGAATAAAAGATATAAAACGGGATCATGTTAATGCAATGGGTACTGTAAGCAGTCCCGGCCGCTATCCACGAAGACATAGAGCCAGCTTCGTTGATACCCTCTTCTAAAATTTGTCCTTTTTTATCTTCCCGGTAATACATCACCTGATCTGCATCCATCGGCTCGTATAGCTGACCCTTAAACGAGTAAATACCAAGTTGGCGGAACATACCTTCCATGCCAAACGTACGCGCTTCATCGGGTACGATTGGCACGATATTTTTACCGATCAACTTACTTCGGGTCAGGGTAGATAGAATTCGCACAAAGGCCATCGTCGTCGAAAATTCGCGTTCACCACTATCTTTTAATAAGGCATCGAAAGTATCAAGACCCGGAATCACCAATGGCTCAGCATTATTCGTGCGCACCGGCATAAATCCGCCAAGCTTCTCTCGCTGCTTGCGCATGTATTGCATTTCTTCGCTATCGTCGGCGAATTTGTAAAATGGTGTTTCGGCAATTTCCTCGTCACTAATTGGTATATTGAATCGGTCACGAAATATTTTTAACGCATGTTCACCCATTTTCTTTTGTGAATGGGTGATATTCTGACCTTCACCAGCCTCACCCATGCCATAGCCCTTAACGGTTTTAGTAAGTATTACGGTAGGCCGGCCCTTGTGCTCGACCGCCTCGGCATAAGCCGCGTAAACTTTATGTGGATCGTGTCCACCCCGATTCAGTCGCCAGATATCCTCATCCGACATGTCCGCCACCATCTCTTTCAATTCCGGATATTTGCCGAAAAAACGCTCCCTGGTATAGGCGCCACCTTTCGCTTTACAATTTTGATATTCACCATCTATGGTTTCTTCCATAAGTTTTTGCAGCAGGCCGTTATCGTCTTTGGCGAGCAGCGGGTCCCAGTAAGAGCCCCAGATTACTTTAATAACATTCCAGCCTGCACCGCGAAAAACTGCTTCCAGTTCCTGTATGATTTTGCCGTTACCACGCACCGGACCGTCGAGTCGTTGCAAATTACAATTGATCACGAAAATAAGGTTGTCCAGATTTTCTCTCGAGGCCAGCGAAATCGCACCCAATGATTCTGGTTCATCCATCTCACCGTCACCCATAAAGGCCCAGACCTTGCGATCTCCCTGGTGCTGGATTTCACGATTTTCCAGATACTTCATGAATCGCGCCTGATAAATAGCCATCAGGGGTCCCAGTCCCATCGACACGGTGGGGAACTGCCAAAAATCAGGCATCAACCAGGGATGGGGATAAGAGGACAATCCGTTTTTATCGAGCGCTTCCTGGCGAAATAATTTTAACCGCTCTTCGCTCAAACGCCCTTCCAGAAATGCCCGTGCGTACACACCGGGAGCGGAATGGCCCTGAAAAAATACCAGGTCGCCCTTGTGTTCGTCGCCTGGTGCACGGAAGAAATGATTGAATCCAACATCGTACAGCGTGGCGGCCGATGCAAAACTGGCGATATGCCCACCCAGTTCACTCGATTTTCGATTGGCGTGAACCACTAACGCCGCGGCATTCCAACGGATCACCGAACGGATAGTGTGCTCGATCGCCTGATCACCCGGTATTGGTCGTTGAGTCGAGAGCGGAATAGTATTCACGTATGCGGTATTAGCAGTATAAGGTAAATACGCGCCCGAACGTCTGGCCTTGTCGATCAATTTTTCTAGCAAAAAATGTGCTCGATCAGGCCCTTCACGTTCCAGTACCGATTCGAGAGACTCAACCCATTCATGGGTTTCCTGCGGATCGAGGTCTATTTCATCTGCCATTGGTTACTCGCATTAGTTTTATGATTCAGCAAAATTACCGGAGTGCTTTGTGAATCTCCAGAAATCAGGGATAGGACCCTTTTCGCGTCACTGCATTCAAAATATGATTAATATCTATCATTATTATACGGCATATTGACTGCTGGAATGAATTTTCGTGTCATAATTAGCTCCGGTATCTTTAGATAAATTATCCGATAAATCAATAACTGAATGAATAATCTGACAATCATCAAGCCCGATGACTGGCATTTACACTTGCGCGATTCACCCTATCTGGAATCGGTTGTCGGTGACAGTGCACGGCAATTCGCAAGGGCTATCGTAATGCCGAATCTGAGCCCACCGGTGAAAACCTGTAGGGATGCACTGGCATACCGCAAACGTATTTTGTCTGTATTGCCCGCCGACTATCAATTTCAACCGCTAATGACACTTTATCTTACCGATAACACTAATATAGAAGACATCAGGCAGGCCAGCACCAGCGAATATATATTTGCCGCCAAACTATACCCTGCCGGGGCGACAACCAATTCCGACGCCGGTGTTACCGATCTCAAACGCATAAATAACGTCCTTGAGGCAATGCAGGAAAATCAGTTACCCCTGCTGATACACGGTGAAGCCGCCGGCGATACGGTGGATATATTCGACAGGGAAAAACGATTTATAGATACCAGCCTGGATTCCATACGCAAAAATTTTCCAGGACTGCCGGTTGTTTTTGAACATATAACTACCGGCGATGCGGTCGATTACGTTACTGCGCAGGGTAGTGAGCTTGCCGCTACGATCACAGCCCACCACCTGTTAATTAATCGAAATGCCATGTTTAGCAAGGGTATCCGACCGCATCACTATTGTTTACCGGTCGCCAAACGTGAAGAACATCGTCAGGCCTTGCTGAAGGCGGCAACCAGTGGTTCGAACAAGTTTTTTGCTGGCACCGATAGCGCACCACACAGTCAGCAAGCTAAAGAAAATGCCTGCGGTTGTGCCGGTATTTATTCTGCCTTTTGTGCCATCGAACTGTACGCAGAGGCCTTTGAGCTAGCCGGAGATTTTTCAAATTTCGAATCATTTATGAGTTTGAACGGCGCGGCGTTTTATCAACTGCCGGTCAATAAAGGCAAAACCATTTTGCAGAAATCGGCCTGGACGGTTCCCGAAAGCCTGCCTTTTGGGCAACAAAACCTGATACCTTTTAAGGCTGGCGAAAAACTGCAATGGAAAGTAATCGACAATGACTGACTTCACACCAATGTGCGGGCGTTTCCGGGGTTATTTACCCATTGTCGTCGATGTCGAAACAGGTGGTTTTAATGAAAAAACCGACGCCCTGCTGCAAATCGCTGCGGTAATATTAGATATGGACGAACGCGGGCAACTCTATTGCGCTGAAACTGTTTCCTGCCATGTCACACCATTTGCGGGGGCAAACCTTGACCCGGCTTCGATGGCGATTAACGGTATTGACGTCGATCACCCGTTTCGTCTGGCGCTAGACGAAAAACAGGCTTTACCGAAAATATTCAAACCCGTTCGAGAAGCCATCAAGCGACACGCTTGCAATAAGGCTATTCTGGTCGGTCACAATGCTTATTTTGATTTAAAATTTATCAATGCTGCGGCTCAACGTAGCGGTATTAAGCGTAATCCTTTCCACCCGTTCAGTAATTTTGATACCGTGACTCTGGCCGGGCTGGTGTATGGACAAACCGTTCTTGCTCGCTCGGTTAAGGCGGCTGGTTTCGAGTGGGATACCAACGAAGCGCATTCGGCAATTTACGATGCAGAGATGACCGCGACACTATTTTGTAAAATAATTAACGATACACCTTTTGTGCAGCCTGAAGTATGATTTTGATTTATAATTCCCCAACATAATTATCCAGCCGCCAATACTTTGCTTAAAGAAGAACTCTCAGTAATCGTTGTCGATGACCTTCAATTTAGTCGAGAGGTGGTTAAATCGGGCTTAACGAAATCGGGCTTTACCGATATACGCACCGCATCCTCAGGCGACGAAGCTCTGTTTCTATTAAATGAACGCCGCGCTCATGTCGTGCTCGCTGATTTCTGGATGCCGGGTATGAATGGGCTGGAGGTAACCGATCTTATTCGGCGCTGGGACGAAAATAACGATCGCTATACCGGCATCGTGTTGCTTACAGCCGAGGATACTGCAGCCAGTATTGTAGTCGCATTTGACCGCGGTGTAGACGATTTCGTCTCAAAGTCAGCCAACCAGTTCGAGCTGGCAGCACGTGTTTATGGCGCCGCCCGGACCGCCTACAAGCAAAACGAGCTACGTGAACGTACGCGCTGGCTTAGTAGCCAGATTATGCAGGTCAAGCAGTTCAGTCAGCAGGACCCGCAAACCATGCTGCCAAATCGCGAGCAGCTGGAGTCACATATCAAATCGCTGATAAGTCACAGTATAGCCAGGGGTGGTGGCCTGGCAGTTGGACTTTTTGAAATTAAATCAGATACTTCAGAATTACGTCCTGGAACCCTGAAAACCATTTCCAATTCTCTGCGACTGGCACTTCGACCCATGGATATAGTTTGTCGGTTCGACATCAATACTTTCGCAGTTTTGCTTCACTACCAGGAACCCGTCGTGTTTAATCCCAGTATATTTCAGCGTTTGGTCGATAACGTTAAACGCCACACTCGCCAAACCAGTGACCAGGGTGAACAGCTTAAGATTTCCGTCGGCGTGTGGCATGGACACGAAATGGATGCGTCAACAAGCGTGGAAAGTATCATCGCTTCAGCGCTACGGGCGTTGAAACAGGCCTGAATGGCATTAACAGGGATAGCGTTATCAATACCGCGCTTTTGCTAGTTACTTAACTGGCTTTTTTCGAAAGGGCCGCACTGGCGATTCTTCCCAATTCTCCAGAATCGTACATTTCCAGCGTGATGTCGCAACCGCCGATGAGTTCACCGTCTACATACACCTGGGGGAAAGTTGGCCAATCCGCATAACGCGGCAAATTCTGAAATATATCCGGATCGGATAATACATTGACATAGGCAAACTCGACCTCGAGTGACTTAAGCGCCTCGACGGTTCTACTCGAAAAGCCACATTGCGGTAACTGTGGCGTCCCCTTCATATAAATAATAAGCGGGTGAGTCTCAACCTGTTTTTTAATACGTTCTAAAACGTCCATCGATAATCCTCTTACAATAACTGACTAAAACACTAGGTTATTATCATACGCGTTTTTCTCGTCGAAGAAAATCGCCCTGACCAAAATTTTTCCCGAATCAGAATTTAATGTTTTTGATCGTCAAAAACACGTTCATTTATCTGTAATGAACTAAATTCTATGCGACTATATATGGCCGATCGATCTTAATAAAACCTGACAAGGGAAATAATTTAGCCCCAAGTAACAGACGTTGGTGAATTGCTACTTTAACCGGCTTAACACCGGAACGTAATATTTTAAGATTTCCGCTTTCGCGGGAATAACGAGTTTTAAATTTCGAGGCTTAACCCGTATATTGCACGAAGGCGGTGACTACTTATGGTATTTATTAATAAATTCAAAGATTTAGGAGGAAAATCTCTGATATTTAAAAAATACAGTTTGTACCTGAACGAAGTCAGGAAAAATCCTGCTGCTCCCGGCAAGCAGCTCCTGCCGTCGCCTAAAAGCGCCTACTTTTGGTGCTCTACCACCTACATCCATGTAGGCGATCTTGATCAATCTCCCTTGATCCGTAGCTACGGCTATGCATCGGCGGGCGATCAATCAACCTTGTTTGCCAAATTTCCCCTGACCTTCAATCCCTTCATGCAATATGGGGGTTAAGTAAGTACCATTCGGATCTGACCAACGTTTTCAACGGAGATTAATGCAGTAACTCCGGCCGTAGCATCCAGATAAGCTGCCAGTTATCTTTTTCAATTAATTCGAGGCAGACCACACTACCCGGTTGATAGGCCACAAGCGCCTGGCTGTCATCACCGGTCACCAGGTGCGATACCAGTTTTGCCATAAACGGCAGATGGCCGACCACCATGGTGTCCGTGTTGCAGCTGCCAATCTGCAAGTCAAACGCACCGGGATTGTCGTTAGGCTTGATCAGATCGCTGGTCTCCAGCTGCAGCCTGGGGGCGATCTCAATAGCCAATATCTCGGCGGTTTGCTGAGCGCGCAGCTTGCCGCTGTGAATCACCTGCTTTACCTCCACCCCGGCATGCTTGAGCGCCACGGCAATGCGCTGAACATCCGTCATACCCTGTTCGGTTAGCGGCCGTTCCGGGTCGACCTGTTTGGCCGCCGCCTCGCCGTGCTGTACTAAATATAATTTCATATCCGTCACCTTAGCCTGTATCGAATAAAATATGGTGTTGTCCAGGATACCCGACCCATCTCCTCTTTGACCCATTGTTTTTGATCTGATTCATGCATTTCCAACGCATGTACTGGATAAGAAAATGTAATCGCTTCGCTCGCATGAGAAATTGAAAAACTGGACGCTTATTATTAATCAGCTATTTTGCGTGGCGCATGGCCAGTATAGGTCCAGGTCATGTCACGCGGGACAGGCCCCTTATTGCGCCCGCCCTGTTGTGTCTGCTCCCAGGCGTGGGCGAGGATTCCAACGGAACGCGAGAGGCAAAACAATCCGCGCGCAAGTGGCGCAGGAAATCCCAATTCGGCATAGATAACTGCAGTCGCTCCATCGATATTCATTGGGATGCGGCGCCCCTTAAGCCGTTCCAGGACTGTTTCAAGCGCACGGCCAATGGCTGCGTACTCGCCAGTCACATGACCGGCACTAGTTGCCAGATCAACTAGTTCAAGCAGGCGTGGCGCACGGGGGTCAGTCGGATGGAAGCGATGGCCAAAACCCGGGATATATTTGGCGCCACTGGTAAAAAAAGCATCTAAGGCACGTTCGACTGTGAATTCGAGATCGTCTTCATTATTCATCGCAGAAAGGATACTGTCATAGAAATTCACAGCCTGTTCGCCAGCGCCTCCGTGCACGTCACCCAGCGCGTTGATGCCCGAGGCCAAAGCATTGTTGAGACCCACCCCGCAGGTTGCTGCCATCCTGGCAATGGCTATACCTGGTGCCTGTGGCCCGTGATCGACGGCCGCCGTCAGCGCTATTTCCAACAGTTCAGCCTGACCCCTGGTGGGTAATTCACCGCGCATCATCAACCAGATCATTTCCGCGAAACTAACATTGCCGATGAGTTCCTCGACCGCATAGCCTCGATAGCGAATCTCGCCGGGCTTCATATCGATGATCTGCGTGTTCCACCAATCCTCAACCTTGCCCGTAATGTTGTCTTCAGGGTCATTGGTCATATGGCGTTCTCCTCTCGCAATTGTGCAATTTCTGTATCAGCGTAACCCAGTTCTAATAGAATCGCATTCGTATCCTGGCCAAGCGCCGGGGGCGGTGCATCTGTTTTGGGGGCTTTGCCATCTATCTTCACACCGGTACCAGCGATATGAATATCCCTGCCAACTCCCGGTGCATTTTCAAAGTGTCTAATCATCCCGCGCTCGGCGACTTGCGGATGGCGCAATGCATCTGCTACATCCATTACCTCACCAACTGGCACCCCGGCAACGTTGAAAAGAGCTTGCCATTCAACTGTCGATTTTAATGCTAGCGCATCCTCGAGAATTGCTGTCAACTGGCTTCGATTATTGAGCCTCGATTGTCTATCGCTAAAACGCTTGTCGGCGATAATATATTCGCGCTCCACTATCCGGCATAGCGCTTCAAACTGCTCCTGTTTATTGGCCGCGATATTGATTAGGCCATCACCAGTTTGGAAGGTACCCGATGGACTGGCGGTGAAATTGTCATTGCCGGCAGGTTCTGGCCTTTTACCGGTAACCAAATAATTGGAAACCACCCAGCCCATGGTAGAGATAACCGATTCGAGCATCGAAACGTCGATCAGACACCCACGCCTGGATGGATCAGCAAGCGCAGCTGTAATTGTAAAGGCCGCTGTCAGACCACCGATGGTATCGGCGATCGGATAACCGACCCTGTACGGGGCGGTATCACGGGAACCGGTAATGCTCATAACACCCGACATCCCCTGGATGATTTGATCGTAGGCTGGAAAATTTCGAAGCGGCCCATCCTGCCCAAACCCTGAAATCGCACAATAAATCAGTTCCGGCTTGATTTTGGTGAGCTCGGAATAACCTACCTCAAGCCGATCCATCACACCCGGTCGGAAATTTTCAACCAGAACATCGGCTGTTTCGACCAGGCGCCTGAGTACAGCCTTTCCGGAGTCTGACTTCATATTGACCGTGATAGAGCGCTTACCGGTGTTCTGAGCCAGAAATGACACGCCCATTAGCTTTTCATTCAGTTCCGGGTCGGCGCCTAACTGCCGGGCTAAATCACCGGTGCCTGGCATTTCGACCTTGATGACATCGGCGCCAAGCAAAGCTAACTGGTGACAACAAAAAGGACCGGACAAAACATTGGTCAGGTCGAGCACCCGGATACCATCAAGTGGTGCAGATTTTGCTTCCTCGGGCGAGATTTTTGAACTGTCAGTCAATACAATCTATCCGACATTTTGCTGCAACCAGTATTCGAGCAAAGCCGAGTGCCAGAGTTTGCTACCATTTAGACGTGTGAAATGTTTCTCGGGTTCTGCCAGCAGGCGTTCAAGATAAGTTCGGTTAAAAATTCCGCGTTCCCGACTGCTCTGGCTATTCAGCGTATCTGCCATAAATTGATAGAAGTCTCCACGCACGTATTTTAAAGCAGGCATCGGGAAATAGCCCTTGGGTCGATCGATCACCGCATCGGGAATTCTTCCCCGTGAAATTTCCTTGAGCACACCCTTACCCTGGTGTTTGAGTTTCAACTCTGGCGGACAGGCGGCAGCCAACTCAACCAGTTGATGATCGAGGAAAGGAACACGCGCCTCCAGCCCCCAGGCCATAGTCATATTGTCGACGCGTTTCACCGGGTCATCGACGACCAGGGTTGTAACGTCAAAACGCAACACCGCATCCATAAACGTGTCGGCCTGTTCGGTATCGAGATTTTCTTCTATCAGAGTAGATGTATAGTCCTCGCCCTGATACTGGTCTTCTACCGCCTCACAGAATTCGGCGTGATCACGGTCGACGTAATGCGGGGCAAATCGCTGCAATGGCGATCCGGCTGACGCCAGCATTTTCCCATACCAGAAGTAACCGGCAAATACCTCATCGGCACCCTGCCCGCTTTGCACTACTTTGACGCTTTTGCTGACCTGCTCCGACAGCAGGTAAAAAGCCACCGCGTCCTGACCTACCATAGGCTCCGCCATCGCGCGTACCGCTTCGGGCAGGCGGTTTATCACCTGGTCATTCGGAATCAGGTATTTTTGGTGTTTGGTGTTGTACATCTGCGCAACCGCATCGGAAAACTTGAATTCATTACCTTTTTCTTCCGGCTGGTCTTCAAAGCCTATGCTGTAAGTTTTTATTTTGCCGACCCCTGCTTCGGCCAACAGTGCCACCAACAAGCTCGAATCGAGACCACCCGAAAGTAATACGCCTACCGGCACGTCGGCAATTTTCAAACGTTTCTTCACCGACTCCATCAAGGCGTCGTGAATAGCTGTATTCCACTCCTCAGCCGATAATGGTTGACTGGGACGCTTTGCCAGTAACGTCCAGTATCTCGATTCACTAAAGTTGCCACTGGTATCGACACAGATTTGAAATGCCGGTCTACATTTTCGGATTCCCTTTAACAGGGTGCGTGGTGCGGGAATTACCGCGTGCAAACTGAGCTGATGGTGTAGCCCAACCGGGTCGATACCTGTATCACACTGCCCGGTTGCCAATAAAGCCTGAGGATTTGATGCGAAATAAAATCCCGCGGAAGTTTTTGCATAGTAGAGTGGTTTAATGCCGATTCGATCTCGTGCTAAAAACAGCGATTGCCGTTTTTTATCCCAGATTGCAAAGGCGAACATGCCGTGCAGCTTTTCTGTGCATAGCTCACCCCAGCAGGCATAAGCATTGAGTATAACCTCTGTATCGCTATGCGAATTAAATCGATAGCCATCGGCAATTAACAGTTCGCGTAACTCGGGATAATTATAAATCGTGCCGTTAAAAACGATGCTGTACCGCTCACCGACATCATGCATGGGCTGATGCCCCTGAGGCGACAAATCGATGATCGATAATCGCCGATGTCCGAGCATTACCGGGCCATCAAACCATTCTCCCTGGTCATCGGGACCTCGATGTGCCACCTTTTCCGACATTGCCGCGGATAGCCCGGGTTCGATGCCCCGCCCGTTAAAACTTAATGCGCCATATAGACCGCACATATAACCCCACAATTTCTATGTAATTTGATAAATTTCAACGGCTTATCAGAGATTCGTTGCACCGTCCAGGGAAAGCCCTTATACTCCGCCGCGTGCAAGGGGGAGGGTCCGTTATCCACCAGAATGTTAGCCTCAACCCCTATATTCTAAACATTTATTTGCGGGAGTCATCAATGAATCCTTTAAAATCCATTACCGGCACAATTGTATCAGGTGTCGTTTTATCAGCTATCGTCATGATGATCTATGCGGACGGTTCTTACAATCCTATGGAATGGACGGTGTGGTTCCATGCATTGGCTGGTATCACCTGGGTAGGCATACTTTATTACTTCAATTTTATCCAGGTTCCAGGCGTGGGTACTGCGCTGGCAGAGGCCGAAAGTGGCGGTCCAGGTGCCGCAGCAATTAATAAATATATCGCTCCCCGCGCCCTGTTATGGTTCCGCTGGGCAGCACTGGCGACCTGGTTATCGGGTGCGTCAATACTGGCGAATCTAGGCATACTCGGCGATGCGTTCATGCTCAAATCTGGCGCAGCTGTAATCGGTATTGGCGCGTGGATGGGCACCATCATGTTGTTTAACGTATGGGTGCTAATCTGGCCTAACCAGAAAAAAATTCTCGGTCTCGATGGCAAGACTCACGAGCCTGAAGCTATTGCCAGTGCCAAGTTTGTTGCATTAATGGCTTCGCGTACGAATACGGCCCTATCAATTCCGATGGTATTGTCAATGACTGCATTTGGACACGGTGGCTTTCCCTTCTAAATAAAACGTTTAAACTAGAATTAACTTATTTTTGAAAAGTCCCGCTGATGCGGGGCTTTTTTTATCGGCTTGCTAGTATTTCACTCCCCAGTGCATAAAAAAACTTGAAATAGACGTAAATAGGCGTATGTTTGAGCGTTTTTTTACGCACTAACCTCATGTCAGAGCATTTAATCTCGGCCTACAACTCGTTACCAGTTTCCTTCACCAGGGGTGATGGCATATACCTCTGGGACAGCGACGGCAATCAGTATCTCGATGCACTATGCGGCATCTCGGTCACCAGCCTCGGGCATAATTATCCCGCGGTTACCGAAGCCATAAGACAACAGGCTGGCAGTTTGTTGCATACCTCCAATATTTATAGCATCGCGTGGCAACAGAAACTGGCGGATTTGATCGCTCAATTGTCAGGCATGGATCGTGTTTTTTTCGGCAACTCCGGTGCTGAAGCCAACGAAGCAGCGATCAAGCTCGCCCGCCTTTATGGGCATCAACGCGGTATTAAAGATCCACAAATCGTTGTCATGGAACACAGTTTCCACGGCCGTACGATGGCAACCTTAAGCGCAACTGGTAGCCGTAAGGTACAGGCCGGGTTCGAACCATTGGTATCTGGTTTTGTGCGCGCGCCATTTAATGACGTGGAGTCGATCAGTGCGATCGCAAAAAATAATAGAAAAGTCGTAGCCATCCTGGTTGAGCCGGTTCAGGGTGAAGGTGGCATAATTATCCCTGAATCCGGATACCTGAACTCACTGCGAGAAATATGCGACGAAAATAACTGGTTTTTGATCCTCGATGAAATTCAGACTGGAATTGCTCGCAGTGGAAATCTATTCGCGTTTCAGCATGAAAATATAGTCCCCGATGTAATGACCCTTGCCAAGGCTCTCGGTAACGGTATTCCGATTGGCGCCTGTGTCGCGCGCGGCAAGGCTGCCGAAGTATTTCACCCCGGCAATCACGGATCGACCTTCGGCGGAAATCCTTTCGCATGCCGCGTTGCCTACACCGTACTTGAGGCAATCGTAAAAAATAAAATTGCAGATAACGCCGGTGAACGCGGCGATCAACTGGTGACATTGTTAAATATAGGTCTGGCGGGCAATGATTCAGTGCTTGAAGTGAGGCACCTGGGCTTACTGATCGGTATCGAGATGAAGCAAGATTGCCAGGCATTGGTCGCACAGGCGCTGAAAAAAGGCCTGTTAATTAATGTAACCGCCGAACGCGTGATTCGCCTGTTGCCACCATTAATTATTGATTCTCAGCAAACGATTGAGCTGGCTGAGAGACTGATCTCCTGCATTAACACATTTACGTCTACTAATTGAGCTAGCCCGCATATTGCACGAAGGCGGTAACGACTTATGATATTTATCAATAATTTCAAACAATTAGACAAGAAAATCATGAATAGTGAAAAATACAGTTTGTACCTGAACGAAGTCAGGAAAAATCTGGCTGCCAACCTTGGCCGATCCCCCTTGATTGGGGAACCTCTGAACAAGTCCTATGGGGTCTCTGCGAGTCCTGAAGCATGTAGATGCAAGGCGCAGCGCGAAGGCAATGGCCTTAGTCCTTGGCGAGGGCTGCAACGCAGCAAATGCATGCTTCAGGACTCGCCCTTCGGGGCTTCCAGCGCAATTCGGACTCGGTGTTGCAACTTCTTGCCAGGCCGAAGCATGCCTACGAAGTCGCGCCTTGATTCCGAATTGCGCTGGAAGCCAGTGATCCCCATAGGACTTGTTCAGAGGTTCCTTAGCTACGGCTATGCATCGGCGGGCGATCAACCAACCTTGTTTGCCATATTTTCCCTGACAAATTCGTCTGGAGCGAATTTGAACAGCTCCGCTGGCCCGAAGGGCGAAGGGCAGGATGCCCGTAGTAACTGCGTTCCCTTCACGCAACATCCGGGCTAGCAACATGCCTGTCCGCCATTTTCTCAGTCTGCTTGATTTTTCCAGTGACGAACTCAAATCACTAATTAAGCACGCCATCGATGTCAAACAGAGGCTCAAGCAAGGTATTTCTCATACACCCCTTGAGGGTAAGGTGCTAGCGATGATTTTTGAGAAGTCATCAACCAGGACCCGGGTATCATTCGAAGCCGGCATGAGCCAACTGGGTGGCCACGCGATGTTTCTGTCACCAAAAGATATACAACTTGGCCGTGGAGAACCGATTGAAGACAGCGCGAGGGTAATATCCAGCATGGTAGACGGTATCATGATTCGAACCTTCGGCCATGATCGGCTGGAGATACTCGCCAGGCACTCATCCAGCCCGGTGATCAATGGTTTAACCGATTATCTGCATCCTTGCCAGATACTCGCAGATATGCAGACCTGGTTTGAATTGCGCGGTGACATTGAGGGCGCCACTGTCGCCTGGATTGGCGATGGCAACAATATGTGCCACTCCTACATTAATGCGGCCATTCGCTTAAATTTTAAATTGCATATAGGCTGCCCCACAGATCATACCCCCGATGCCGAATTGGTTAAAAGCGCAGGTGACAGGGTTAAAATTTTTAACAGTGCATCACAGACAGCGACAGATGCCGACCTGATAATAACCGATGTCTGGGCGAGCATGGGCCAGGAACAGGAAGCAGAGCACAGGTCACAAACTTTTTCTGAATTTCAGGTATCTAGTGAAATCATGGCATTGGCCGACAAGGATGCACTATTTATGCACTGCCTTCCTGCTCATCGCGGCGAAGAGGTCTCTGCAAGCGTTCTCGACGGCGAACAAAGCGTCGTATGGCAAGAAGCCGAGAACCGCCTGCACGCGCAAAAAGCGCTACTGGAAACCTTGCTTAAATAGCCGCCAGCCATTCCGAACAGTGTTCTCCAGGAGCCTGTCATAGCCCGCATATTGCATGAAGGGAACGAATCTCAGGGAAAATATGGCAACCAAGGTTGGTTGATCGCTAGATTTATCCTGACTTCGTTCAGGTACAAACTGTATATTTCAAATTTCAGAGATTTTTCTTCTGGATATTTAATTTATTAATAAAAATCATTAGTAGCCACCGCCTTCGTGCAATATGCGGGCTAGGTTTCCAGTACTTCCATACGATTTCTGCCCTTAGCTTTGGCAGATTTGAGCGCATCGTCGACCTTGCCTAATAATTCACGTGATGACGATTTATTGCCAATAACCTGACAACCCAGGCCCACACTCATAGTCAGGTATGGATCAATTTTGGATTTATCGTGCTCAATTTTTTTGTCAGCCAGTGCGTGAATAACTCGTAATATCAATAATCGAGCATTTTCGCAGCTTAACCCTGGCAGAATAACCGCAAATTCGGCACCGTTGAGCCTCGCCACCATTTGATTTTGATGCGATATTTCGTCCATCAGCAAACGAGCAATCTCACGCAGGCTCTGATCGCCAGCATCGGGTCCATAGTGAGCATTGTATTCGTGGTAGAAATCAATATTCAGCTTCACCAATGACAGTGGGATTTTCGACCCGCGATGCTGTCGCCAGACTTCTTCGAGTTGAACCCGAAAAGCACGATAGTTGAAAGCGCCGGTAAGCTCGTCAGTGGTCGATATTTTTTCCAGTGCTTTATTGGAGTTAGACACTGAGGCTAACAACTGCTGTAAATCTTCAACCAGTGTTTCGTTATCAAAACGATAATAAAGCGCATCGTTAATCAGTACATTCATGCGTTTGACACTGATTGAACCGGCAGTCATCAGGAACAGGTAAAGCAAACCCAGTACGAAGCCATCCGAGGTTTGCCGCGAAAATAGTAAGATGGTTACTGGCAGCATAATTGTCACCAGATAAGAAATATAGATTCGTAATGATGAGGATAAATAAGCAATAGCGCCGGTGCCCATACCCAGCAACAGGGAGTACAATATAATTTGCACATTAGGCGTGACATAGGTCATCAACGCTGCGGCGCCACAGCCCAGCATCAGACCCGATGCAACTACACCGATATAGAATTTATTATGCCATTGCTGATATGAGAAATACTCCTTGTTCTGCAGATTATCAAATCTATGATGCAAACGCAGCCGCACAAACAATATGACACAAAGTAGAGCAAACCAGGCCAGCACCCAGTTTTCTCTCCCCTGTATCGATAACTCAAAATAAGCCAGGCTCGAGGCCACGATCGAAATAAACAGGGTGATAAGCATTCCACCTGCCACCCGGCTATAAAGAAACTGTACCAACTCCTGTTGCTGCAGTTGGTAGATACTAATTTTTTGAGAACCGATTTTACTGTTAATCTTGGAATTCCTTTTATTCAGGTGATATTGTGTCAGTCAGTTAAGATTTGAATTAATAATTTAGCGGATATTTTTGATCTAATGAGCAACAATCAGGATTTTGTCCAGTGGTTTAGAGGCACAGCGCCCTATATCAAAGCACATCGTAAAAAAACTTTTGTCATTCTTATTTCCGACGAAATCATTCAATCGGACCATCTCACCGGCCTGATTCACGATATTGTCCTGCTCAACCATCTTGGTAACAAACTGGTAATACTACACAGCAGCCGGAATAAAATAGACCAGCAGCTTGCCAAACACAATATCACGTCAGAATTTAATCGCAATATTCGAATTAGCGATGCGGAATCGCTACCTTACATAATCCAGGCTATCAACGAGGTCAAATCTCATCTGGAGTCGCAGCTTTCGATGGGGCTACCTAATACACCGATGTCGGGCTCTGAAATATCCCTGGTAAGCGGTAATTTTGTCACCGGAATGCCGCTGGGTGTCATCGATGGCATAGATATGCAACATTCGGGCAAGGTCAGGAATATAAAACATGAAGCTATCAACGACTTACTGGAAAAGAACCACGTCATTCTCCTGTCAAATATCGGTTACTCCAGAACCGGTGAAATTTTTAACCTGCCAGCCGAAGAATTAGCGGCTGAGACTGCCAAGGCACTTAGCGCCGACAAGTTGATCTATATTCAGCTCGATCATGGTGACAGTGGACTGGCTGACACTTTATCGACTTCTGAATGTGAGGATCTAATCCAGAATGCGCAACTGTCCGATCATTTAAATGGGCTGTTGAAACTAGCGGTTAGTGCAATTCACTCGAGCGTCAAGCGAGTTCATATCATTGATCAACGGGTCGACGGCGGGTTATTGCTGGAACTATTTACCCGTGACGGCTACGGCACGATGATCACCAATTTGTTTTACGAGGGAATGCGATCGGCAAATATCGATGATATCGGGGGTATATTACGGCTCATCGAACCACTCGAAGCTACCGGCGCCCTGGTAGAACACTCGAGAGAACAACTCGAACTCGAAATAAGGCATTTTCAGGTCATCGAAAAGGATGGCATGATCATCGCCTGTGTCGCCTGTATACCCGAACCTGATCACAATATTGCCGAAGTTGCCTGCCTTGCAGTGCATGACAGCTATCGGCGCTCGGGACTGGGTAAACAACTGCTACAAATAGCCGAACACCAGGCAGTTAAGCAAAAAATTCACCAGCTTTACATACTCACTACTCGAACCTCGCACTGGTTTATTGAGAACGGTTTTGTCGAGTCATCGATTACCTCGTTGCCTGACTCCAAACAGACGAATTATAACAATGATCGAAGGTCGAAAATTATGATGAAAGCGATTTAGGCTACCTCTAATGACTTATGACTTAAGCAACTACCTGGTCATCGGTGTCTCTTCTCGCGCGCTATTCGATTTGAATAAAGAAAACGAGATCTACGAGAATGAGGGGCTAGAAGCCTATTGCCAATACCAGCTGGAGCATGAGAACGACGTCCTAAAACCAGGTACAGGGTTCGCACTGATCAACTCCATGTTGCGCATCAATCAAATTGATACAAATACTCGACGAACCGAAGTCGTGATTGTGTCGCGCAACTCTGCCGATACCAGTTTACGAATATCGAACTCCATCGACCACTATAATCTTGATATCACGCGCGCAGCATTTACCGGTGGAGAACCTGTTGCCAGGTATCTCAACGCGTTGGATGTCGATCTGTTTTTATCGGCAACTGAAGAAGACGTGCAGGCAGCCGTGGAATCGAATGTTGCCTCGGGTCTGATATACGAAGGGCTATCATCAAATCCGCTGGATCCACTAGAACAAATCAGGATTGCATTTGACGGCGATGCGGTGTTGTTTTCGGAAGAATCAGAAATGATTTATCAACGAGAAGGCCTGGAAACTTTCATCGAACACGAAAAAATTAACGCTGAAAAACCATTGCCAGAGGGCCCATTTGCGAAGCTGTTAAAAACCCTGTCATTCCTGCAATTTGACTTGAATAATATTAAGCAGCACGAGATATCACCTATCAGGACGGCACTAGTGACCGCGAGAAACAGCCCAGCGCATGAGAGGGTTATCCGCACCTTACGAACCTGGAATGTTCGTATCGACGAAACCTTTTTCCTTGGGGGTGTTTCCAAGGACAGGATTCTGGCTGCTTTTTCTCCACATATATTTTTCGACGATCAGCACCATCATTGCGATGCCGCGTCGAAGTTAGTACCGACCGCCAGAGTGCCTTATAAGAGCGGGGGTATTAAGCCAGCGTGAACAACACCAGCTAGTCGTCGCGGCGTTGCTTTTCCAGGCGTTCGTGCTTTTCCTGGGCTTCAACCGTTAACGTTGCTATGGGCCTGGCTTCGAGACGGAACAGGCCAATTTCTTCACCGGTATCATCACAATATCCATATGTACCGTCGGATAACCGTGAAAGTGCCGAATCAATTTTATTAACCAGCTTGCGATAACGGTCACGGGTACGTAATTCCAGTGCGGCATCGGTCTCCAGCGTCGCACGATCATTGATATCGGATTCCTGCCAGTTTTCCTCTTTCAAATGGGAAATGGTATTTTCGGATTCCTGTAGCAATTCGGCGCGCCAG
>Ga0255051_10000145_pt1 | contig 25819 bp, 22 predicted proteins | sample JV7_2_9_MG_FD_181719 | JGI IMG/M metagenome (GOLD analysis project Ga0255051, IMG submission 181719) | Seawater microbial communities from Jervis Inlet, British Columbia, Canada - JV7_2_9 | ecosystem: Environmental > Aquatic > Marine > Inlet | place: Canada: British Columbia | collected 2016-10-06
ACAGGTATTTTCCGTGACCAATAATGATATCTTACGCCGTATCCGCTATACCTTCGATTTTAGCGATTCGAAAATGATTGCTTTATTTGCATTAGCCGATCATCAGGTGACACGCGAGCAGATCAGAGACTGGTTGAAAAAGGATGATGACCCCACGTATCAGAATTGCAGCGACATCCTGCTAGCCACTTTTCTAAATGGATTGATCAACGATAAACGCGGCAAAAAAGAAGGCGCACGGCCGGAGCCAGAAAAGCGATTAAATAACAATATTATTTTTAATAAGCTGAAAATTGCATTAAACCTGAAAGCCGAAGATATTTTGGAAATCTTAGCCCTGAATGGTTTTCGCCTCAGCAAACACGAATTAAGCGCATTTTTCCGTAAGCCAGGCCACAAACACTATCGCGCCTGCAAAGATCAGTGTCTACGTAGTTTCCTCAAAGGCGTGCAGCTGAAATATCGCGATAACATCGAATCAAAACCCGAATTCCGATGGAAGTCGTGAGTAACTCGTCATCCGTAGGTTGGACTGAGCAAGCGAGTCCCAACCTGCGTACCTGGGTGGCCCGAGTGACCCTGTTTATATAGTGTTTTTGACGAGGTTATCGTAATAGTGAATCAGACAAATCTGGATGCCAACTACCTGCGCCAGTGGATAGGTAACAAGGAATCGATCGAAGAAACCATATCGGCAGAGCCTCTGCATCGCATGGCAGCCACCCTTGATCGGGCACCCAGGATCATAGCCAGAGGCGATGCAATCCCGGCACTCTGGCACTGGGCTTACTTCCTGACACCGGTCCGTGCATCCGATCTGGGTCGGGATGGGCATGCTGCCCTGGGCGAGTTTATGCCACCAGTTCCCTTGCCACGGCGTATGTGGGCCGGCGGCCAGTTAAAGTTTAATGCGCCGCTGCGAGTGGGTGACAAGGCTCGTCGAGAATCTAGCGTTCGCGATGTGCGGCTAAAGCAGGGGCGTACCGGCAAACTCTGTTTCGTCGAGGTCGAACACCGCATCCTTGTCGGCGACGAAATGAGATTTAGTGAAATCCACAACATCGTCTACCGCGATGTAAAGCAACCTGATGAAAAAAATGTTCTGCCACCGGAAGCGCCAGACGATGCACAATGGACTCGAATGGTAGCGCCCAGTTCGACCCTGCTGTTTCGTTATTCGGCACTTACCTTTAACGGCCATCGGATTCATTATGACCTGGATTTTTGCCGTGATGAAGAGGGATATCCGGGACTGGTTTTTCATGGCCCATTAACTGCGACAATGTTATTGGAGCTGGCCATGGAGCAAAACCCGAAGCAATCGCTCGCAGGCTATGAATTCAGAGCCTACAGCCCGTTATTTGATAACGCCACGTTCAGCTTGAATGGAAAAATGGATGACGGCAATGCTGTCATGTGGGCGACGAATCCCGACAATGGTCTCGCCATGAAGGCGACGGTAAGCTTTAGCGAGTAATTATCGTAGCAATCTAAGGCTTGTTTGATTTTTTTACCGTTCGAGGATAACTGGCGGATCAAACGCTGTCACCGCAGGTAACTCGTCTCGATAAATCTCAACTTCAACCAGGCAGGTATGCGCAATCGGCCCCTGGCCTAATTTCGATGTGCCTTTATCGGGCGTCAATACATTAGGATTGCCATGTTTGCACAGGCTACCCGGCTTACCCGGCTGCAGCGGATCGAACCAGGCACCGGTACTCATAAGCACCACGCCCTGCCGAACTTGATCATCGATGGTTAGGCCGGCCAGGCAGGCGCCCCGCTCATTGAATACTCTCACTACATCACCGGCCTTGAGGTTACGTTTCTGCGCATCGGCCGGGTGCAGCATAATCGGTTCGCGTTTATTGATTTTCGCGGCCCGGCTGTAACTGCCGTGATCGAGCTGCGAGTGCAGTTTGGTCGATGGCTGATTGGAAATCAGGTGCAGCGGAAAACGCCGGGTATCGCCACCCAGCCATTCAAGCGGTTCGATCCAGGTGGCATGACCGGGGCAATCGTCATAAGCAAAACTGGCCACGGTCGGTGAATAAATCTCGATTCGCCCGGTCGCGGTAGATAGCGGATTAGTGACAGGGTCGTCACGAAAGGCTTTTAACATGATCACCGGATCTGCGGGTGGTTCGGGTCTGAACCAGCCAACCCGTTTCAAGTCCTCGTATGCGGGTAACTGAACACCTTTTTGCGCGGCGCTTTCCCGCGTGGATTGATAAATCCATTGTAGCCAGGCGCTTTCATCGCGGCCCCCGGTGAAAGCCTGTTCCACCCCCATCTGGCGGGCGATACCAGTCAGAATATCGTAATCGTTACGGCTCGATGCGACGGCTTCGGTGACCTTGCTCATCGCCACTACATAAGGATCACGCGGCGAAAACGCGATGTCGTTGCGTTCCAGCGGGGTGGTACAGGGCAATACGATATCGGCATGTTTGGCAAGGCTATTCCAGCACCATTCATGCACGATAATGGTGTCCGGTTTGCGCCATGCTTCCAGCATGCGATTCAGATCCTGGTGATGGTGGAAAGGATTACCACCCGCCCAGTACACCACGTGGGTGTCCGGATAGTGATACTGCTTACCGTTGTAATCAAACTTCTGACCGGGGTTAAGCAATAGATCGCTGATGCGCGCCACCGGGATAAAATCGCTCACTGGATTTTGACCCTGTGGCAAGGAAGCACCGGGGATTTTAGTGCCATGGTCGCCAACACTATTGGTAGCGCTGTAGCCGAAGCCAATGCCACCACCCGGCAGGCCAATTTGCCCGAGCATGGCGGCTACCGTGATCGCCGCCCAATAGGTTTGCTCGCCGTGATCCTGCCGCGTCAGCGACCAACTCACCGAAAGCATAGTACGCGTGCCGGCCATGCGCCGCGCCAGTTGGCGAATACTATCGGCTGACAGTCCGCTTATATCGGCAGCCCATTCAGCCGTTTTCTTGACACCGTCGTTGTCACCGTTCAAGTAGGATGCGAAAATTTCGAAACCGTGGCTATAACGATCGATAAAGGCCTTATCGTAAATATTTTCGACATACAGCGTATGGGCGATACCGAGTAATATCGCCGTATCGGTACCGGGTCGAGGTGCGAGCCATACGGATTCAGTAAACTCTTCAAGATCAGAGCGCAGCGGGCCAATATTAACAAATTCGATACCCGCCTCGCGCGCGGCGACAAGATGTTCGCGTTGAACATGGCGGCCGACACCGCCGGAATTGATCTGCCCGTTTTTGATCGGTATACCGCCAAAGGCAACCAATAACCGCGTATTTTCGATAATCGATGGCCAACTGGTAGCGTAAGCCAGGAAACCGTAAAGACTCCCGAGCACATGTGGCACGATAACTTCTGCAGCGGCGAAACTATAGGTATCCACCGAGCATGTATAACCACCGATACAATTTAAAAAACGATGAATCTGGCTTTGTGCATGGTGGAAACGCCCGGCGCTGGCCCAGCCATAGGAACCGGCATAGATAGCGTTATTGCCATACTGCCGCTTGACCCGGGTCAACTCATCGCCCACCAGTTTCTCGTCAGTTTCCCACGACACCGAGACAAAAGGATCGGTGCCACGTTTTTCCGGGTTCGCACCTGGCCCGGAATCGAGCCAGCTTTGACGTATGGCAGGGGTCTTGATGCGTGACGGCGCATCCAGCACATCGACGATACCCGGTCCGATGGGCGATACATCACCATCCTCTTCAAAGCCATGCAAGGCTTTGACTTTACCGTCCTGGGTTTCGACACGATAGGTGCCCCAGTGGTTGCTGGTTAAAGGTAATGCGTCATGCTTAGCCATAGGATTACAGAATGTTCATATATGATCGCTGGGAATTCTACCTGTTTACCGGGTGAACGATAAGATGCTAAAGCAAACTACCCAGGCCGATAACGGAGATGCCAATCAGAATAACACCCAGGATTTGCCTGAAATAGCCGTCGTTTTTCAACATATATTCATGTGCCTTCAGTCCAGCAACATGGCCGATACCGGCTACCGGCACAAGAATTAATGCGCTTAGAAACTGGAGATTGACGCCAAATGCTGCCAACGTGCCCAACTTGATGCCAACCAGGATGAACCAGAGTACAAACAATGAATCGCGTAGACTTTGTTTGTTGATTTGATGCATATATACCGCAACCATCAACGGCGCCCCCATTAAAGAGGCACCCGAAAAATAGCCACCCATTGCCAACAGCAATTTATCGGTCCAGCCTTTTTCACTACGGATGCGCAAATTTAGCACCCATAGAAAAGCATAAAACAGGGTGATGCCGTAGATGATGATTATCAACCATCGGTTAGGCAGGCTCAGTAACCCGAACACGCCAATCAATTTTCCCGGCAAAATATAAATACTGGTTTTTTTTAAAACGCCCCAATCGACATTATTCAGACGTGTGCGTAAGGTCAATGTGGTGAACACGAGTAAATGCACGCACAAAATCGGCAGCCAGAAAAGTGGGCGATCATAAATCAGCAGCAATAGCGGTAAGGCCAGCGCCGCACCGCCGAATCCCAGACCACTGCGCACAAACCCCGACCATATAAAAATCAGAAAAATAAACGTTAAATGCTGTGCGTTAAAATCGAATAACTGGATGTAGCCAAAAACTGTTTGCATAAATTAGGTGGGCAGATTTAAACAAGAGTACGAAGATTACAAGGCTTGCCTAATTGGACAGGTTAAACACGGAAAGTATCAGCAGGGTGGTGATGGAACCGCGACGAAATACCCTTTCGCTCGATTGTCTAAAACCCATTGACCCCAACCAGGCGCCAAACATATAAGATGCAGCGCCGGGCAGAGCTATCAAAATATCGTTTAAGGTAGTAGTGCCGCTAAAAGCCGATACCAACGCGAACCCCAATACGGCAAATAATGACCAGGAGATGATCAGGGTTCGTCCCTCATGTTTATCGTAAGGACCCAGCAAAATCGCAACCACAGCGACGAGGGCGATATAAGTACCACCAAATATCACGCCGGCTACAATGCCAATAGCAATTAAACTTGCCCTGGTTAAGGGTCGCTTATAGCGGTAACCGATCAGCATCAAAACACAGGCAATAGCAATGATTACGGCCATCGCGCGTTTCATCCACTCCGGATCCAGCTCGTGTAATAGCCAATGGCCAAGCGGGATAAACAACAGGGTTGGAACCACCATCGTCATCGTTGCTCGCCAGTCGATTTCTCGATAGCAGGACTTAAACAGGTAAACACTGGTAAAAAAATCGACAACCAGGATTTTCGAAACGATACTCATCGGCGAAAAAAAGATCGTCAAAATAGCCAGCATAAACGCCGGACCACCGAATCCGGTGAAACCACGTATCAACCCAGCACCGAACGCGACCAGTGCAATGATAATGACACCGGGATCACCAGAGATCAGCGAGGAAAAATCAAACAATATATTATCCAGTCGTGTTAGCCGTAAAGTTACAGACAACCTTCAACGGAACTGAAATCCAGTTCTGCTTCGCATGATGCTATTTGAAGGCTAAAAAAACTACGACCTGTCCTTATTTAGCGGGACGTATTAAGACAATCCCGGCAGCGGCCATATTTTTTAAAACAGTTTAGATTTAAACTGCTGCATTGTTTTTTACCAACTCAGACGACAGCAGTAACGACATCCTACAATGAATCTGACAAGGATGGAACAAAACACGGTTTTAATGCACCTGCCCACCACGCACCTCCGATTCACGGAAAATAATATACAGGCCACTGGCGAATATAATCGCCGCGCCTAACCAGGTAGCGAGCTGCATTTGATCACCGAAAAAGTAGACACCGATAAGCGCGCTCCATACCAGCCGGAAAAAATCAATCGACATCACCGCGGTGATGTCGGCCAGCGACAGGGCCCGCACCATGCATAAATGACCCAGACTGCCTAGTACACCTATCGCCATCAACCAGAGCCACTGTTCGCCGACAGGCCACTGCCAGTAATAAAGCGCCAACGGAAAAGACAGCACGGTTAAAATTATCGACATCCATGCGACCAGGCTGGTGGACGTATCCGTTTTTGACATGTGTTTAATCAGCGTAATCGACAACGCCCAAAACATTGCGGAGAACAAAATTATCAACATCACCGGGTTAAAATTATCGGTACTCGGCCGCAATACCACGAGTACCCCGATGAATCCGCAACCGATTGCGGCCCAACGCCGGAAACGAACACGTTCACCGAGAAAAATAATCGCCGACAGAGCGGTGAAGATAGCGGCGGTAAAACTTAACGTGGTCGCCTCGGTAATCGGTACATGGACCAGCCCATAAAACCAGGTCAGCATTGCCGTTATTCCGATCACGCCACGCAAGAAAAGTAAGCTGTAATGACTCGATTTCAGGGCACCCCTGCCAACCCGCATGATCAGGGGTATAACCACTAAAAGACTAAAAAAATTGCGAAAAAATACCAGTACAAACGGATGCAAGTCTCCACCGGCGTAACGAACCATGCTATGCATCGAAGCGAAAAGTACCGTCGCTAACACCATCAGCAATAAACCCATGGTGGTGCCGGAAAGTTTTACTCGGGACAAAATTTGCCTGCGAAGCATTCAAGGAAAGGGGCGCGCAGCATAACCGATGTTTAACGACAGCTCAGATTTTTCAAATCATTCATCTCATTACATCCATTGAACGCAGCAAACGACTGCATTGCGATATCGAATGCCTCGCCATACTCGTCATCGATTTTGTGTTCAATGTGTACCGATTTCACCTCAAGGCGTTTTTGTTTTCGATGCGCCTTGCAATCGACGCGCCCAACGAGCCGGTCGCGATACAAAACAGGCAGGCAAAAATAGCCGAACTGGCGTTTCGGCTGCGGCAGGTAACACTCGATCTGGTAGTCGAAATCGAAAATATCACGCCCGCGTTCACGCTGGATGACCGCGTTATCAAACGGCGATAGAATTCGCACTACCGCGTTACTGCGCGGTGCACGGGTTTCGAGCAGTTCAGAGTCTGCATATACCAGGCTGTTATCTTTTAAAATAACTGTAGTTATCAATCCGGCGTCGATTCGCAGTTGTAATTGTTCACGAATTGCGTCACGTAGTGCCTGCCCCTTGCGCAGATAGCTTATCGATTTTTGCGTCGCAAATCCGTGCGCTCGCAGGTTGGTATCGATTAGGTGACTGGCGTATGTTTCCATGTCTGGCTGGCGTGTATCGACCCAGTCCGGTAACACGCGTTCGGGCAAATCATATACTTTTTGAAAGCCCTGCCGGCCGCTGACCATCAATTCACCCTGCATGAATAATTGCTCGAGCGCCTGTTTGGCGGGTTTCCAGTCCCACCATTGATTTTTTCCTTTCCGCGTATCTTCAAAATCCCGCGCCCGCAACGGGCCTTCCTCGCGAACCCGTTCGAGGATAAGGCGAATTAATTTTTTGTCGCAGTTTTCAAACCAGTCGCGTTCACCATTCATTTTCCTCATACGCGGCAGGGCGAAGCGAAAATCACGCATCGGCAGCCATGACGCAGCGTGAAACCAGTACTCGAAAACCTTACGCTCCTTGACCAGCTGCTCAAGATATCTAAGTGCATAGTTCGAAACCCGTGACCACAAAACATGATGATGCGCACGTTCGACCACCGATATCGTATCAATTTGCACGTAACCGATATGTTCAATCGCACGCAGCGTCGCCTGTTTTCCCCGGCCAAACGAATCGGCTTTTAACAGACCTTGCTGGTTGAGCGCGATACGGCGTAGTTTTCCCTGTATAGACATGGTATTAGCGCTTCAGGAAACAGTGGGTAGTGGTTGCAAATTTTGCCTCTGGTAAATTCTCAATTATTATTTGGATTTCATGACTATAGAAATAACGCCAAATCATACACCGGGTAGTTTTCTCCTGACTAGCTATACCCTTAAAATATCCTGATGATATAATGCACTGCTCTAAGAACACCCAGTTAAAACGATGAGCCAGTCCCAGAACCCGGTCACTACGAACAGCCCCGAATTCGAAGTCAGCCTGCCTGACTCCACCGATGCGCCTGATCGATCCGATCCGTCGCAACAGGAATCAGACCGCGTGGAAGTCATTCGCAGATTTGAAAACGGCATATATCCATACCCGGAGAAAATCAAAAAAACCGAATATGAGAAAGACAAAGCGAAGCTGCAGGTTGAACTTCTAAAGCTTCAAAAATGGGTGAAGGATTCCGGCAAGAAAATCGTTGTCCTGTTTGAAGGAAGGGATGCTGCCGGCAAGGGTGGCGCGATAAAACGCTTCATGGAACATCTCAATCCGCGTGGCGCCCGCGTCGTGGCACTGGAGAAACCGACCGAAGCTGAACAGACACAGTGGTACTTCCAGCGCTACATAAACTATCTACCTTCTGCCGGAGAGATCGTATTACTCGATCGCTCCTGGTACAACCGCGCCGGCGTCGAACGCGTGATGGGTTTTTGCCAGCCGGCCGCCTATCTTGAGTTTATGCGGCAATGCCCGGAGATAGAGCGCATGTTGGTACGATCCGGTATCCTTTTATTCAAATACTGGTTCTCGGTCACCCGGGAAGAACAACGCGACCGATTTGCTGCGCGCGAAAGCGATCCGCTGAAACAGTGGAAATTATCACCCATCGATAAATCCTCGATGGACAAGTGGGATGACTACAGGGAAGCCAAGGAAGCCATGTTCTTTTACACCGACACAGCCGACGCACCCTGGACAATTGTCAAATCCGATGACAAGAAACGTGCGCGTCTAAATTGCATGCGTCATTTCCTCTATTCACTGCCCTATGACGATAAGGACATGGAGACGGTCGGTGAACCCGATCCCTATATTGTCACTTCCAGCGACCACGCAATCGGAGCCAGTGAACATATACTCGGCAAAAGCCTGCATCCAGACCAACGCCGCAAAAAAACCAAATCCTAGCCCGCGTGTTGCTTGAAGGCGTTGGCGACTGATGGCTTTTGTTAAAAACAAATAAATCATGGAATCTCTACAGGAACAATTACTCAAAGCCGGCCTGGTTGATAGAAATAGAGCTAATAAAGCCAAAAAGGACAAACAAAAGCAGGCTAAAATCGCTCGAAATACTGCTGCTAAAAATGTAAACAAAGGAAAAACTGCAGCGCAGCAAGCGCAGACAAAAAGAGTTGAGCGTGACCGTGAATTAAATCAACAAAAACAACAACAGGCTTCACAAAAGGCGGTACTTGCTCAAATTAAACAATTGATCGACCTCAACAAAGTTGATCGCGGACAGGGTGAGATTGCCTATAGTTTCGTTTATAAAAACAAGGTGAAGAAAATACTCGTCACCGGCGATATCCAGCAACAACTGAGCCGGGGGCGACTCGCTATTGTCCGACTGGTATTAAAAAGCGAAAGACTATTTGAAATAGTTCCAACTCCGATTGCCGAGAAAATAGCACAACGCGATGAGAATGCCGTGGTACAACTCAACACGCCAGTTGACAAGACCGAAAATGAAGATGACCCGTACGCCGATTACCAGATCCCCGACGATTTAACCTGGTGAGCATGCAAATGGCCATGTTGAGATCCTCCAATGCAACAGCACAGCCTCGGTAACTATGGCCTCGTAGTACCGGCAATCGGTTTTGGCTGTGCCTCCCTGTCGTCAGCCTACGGGCCGTCCGACGATGACGACTCTGTTAATACCATCCATCATGCCATCGACGCGGGGCTCAATCTACTCGACACTTCGGATGCCTACGGTAATGGGCACAACGAGACCCTCGTCGGGCGTGCTATCAAAGGGCGACGCAAGGAAGTGGTCCTGTGCAGTAAATTTGGTAACAAACGAGGGCCAAATGGTGAACGCCTCGGTGCCGATGGGCGACCTGAGCGTGTAATCGCCTCCTGCGAGGCGAGCCTGGAACGCCTCGGTGTCGAGACTATCGACCTCTACTACCAGCACCGGGTTGACCCGAAAGTGCCGGTTGAAGAAACTTTTGGTGCGGTCAAACAACTCATCGAGCAGGGCAAGATCCGTTTTGCCGGTATCTGTGAAGCCGGAGCCAACACCATTCGACGCGCGCACGCGACCCAACCGCTATCTGCACTGGAGACCGAGTACTCCCTGTGGAGCCGCGACATCGAAAAGGAAATACTTCCAACCTGCCGTGATCTCGGCATCGGAGTCGTCGCTTATTCTCCGCTGGGAAGGGGCTTTCTTACCGCGACTATTCGCTCCTCCGAAGACCTGTATCCGGGCGAACGGCGTCACGATCACCCGCGTTTCTTCCCTGATAACATCGCCCGCAATATTCCCCTCCTCGACGCGATAGAACAGGTCGCAAGCGCGGCCGATGCAACCCCTGCACAGGTTGCACTCGCATGGTTGTTCACGCGCGGTGACGACATCGTGCCGATTCCCGCGACCCGCTGGACGTCGCATGTCGACGAAAATGCCGCTGCGCTCAAGCTTCGGCTGCAACCAGAGCAAATCAGGCTGCTCGAAAATGCTTTTCCTCCCGGTGTCACCGCAGGCACCCGTTACCCTGAGAAACAGATGGCGAACATGGGGCTCTGAGTTATTACCCAATCCGGGTGCAACAGTAAACTGGCTATTTAACTAGACTTTCAGGCTTGATCCAGTTTCAATATAGCCTAATCCGAAGGGAGCTAACGCGCTCAACGCAACTATTTGGATAGATTGTTGTCTCTATTCGTTGTGATAGAATCTTTTTGCACTGATGCCTGTCAATCTATCCAGCCAGTCGAGACAGGCATCCGAGATAAACTTTTATAAAAATAATCTAACCGGAGGTCGAGGATGAAACTGTCTAACATAATCCAGCTATTCACTGGTATCGCTGCTCTAACATTTGCAGCCACACAGCCGTTAATGGCTGAGAACGTAAAAATAACGCCGCTAGGGAGCAACGACGGAGAATTTTGCCAGCTTGACCGGGCGATGCTATTCGAAGACCCGGACGGTACCCGAATTCTATACGACCCGGGTCGCACAGTAGCTGGGCCCGACGATTCCAGACTCGGCAAAATCGACGCCATACTGGTCAGTCATATGCACGGTGATCATGTCGGTGACAAACACATTGAAAGCGTCGGCAGCGGGGATTGCAGCACGGCCAAATTTCCGGTCAAAGTCCTGCCGAATACCAACCTGGTCAATATCGCACTGGCAAAGAATGCAAAAATAATCACCGGTAGCGAAATGCCAAAGTTCTTTGCAGGCAAACTTAAAGCGCTTGGCGGCGACCCTAAAAAATCGCAACTGGTCCGATTCGGCGCATCGCTTAAGATTGGCGCCGTAACCGTTACCACCGTTCCGGCGGTTCATTCAAACGGAATCTCCGGTAGCATGATCGGTGGTGAGCTTGGCGACATGCTCAATGCAGCGGGACTCACCGCCTATGCCGGACCACCCACGGGTTATGTATTGAAATTCTCAAACGGCCTGGCGGTGTATTTGTCCGGCGATACCGGTGTCACTGCCGAACAGGATACCGTGGTGCGTCAATTGTATAATGCAAAGCTGGTGGTGATGAATATCGGCGACACCTATACCACTGGACCCGCAGAAGCGGCCTGGGTTGTTAATAAATTGATCAAACCAAAATCGGTCATACCCTCGCATGCCAACCAGCCGTCAACCAATGGCGGCAAGGTGATCGAAGGTACCAGGGTAGATACATTTATCAAGGCAACTAAGGCAAAAGTCTACGTTCCTTTAAGCGGTCGTACCATGGCATTCAACAACAATGGGAAATGTGTCGACGGTTGCTAGGTTATATTGCTTAGGATTAATTAATAAGACGCATTGAATTCGGCCCGGGGTCATGGTGGACAAAGCGATTCGTAGTCAGCATTCGAATGACTAATCACTAGCCGACCCCTGGGCCTTGTTTTTTAATTTCGCGATTAGCGATAACACCCAGAATAATCGCCAGGACCGCGGTCAGACCAATCACAACGCCAAATGGATCTGGTGTATCGTCATGAAATACGCTAACCATGGCAGCGATAACACCCGACATGCCAATTTCGAGGCAACCAAAAACCGAAGCCGCACTGCCCGCCGATCTTTCCACCGCGCTCATGGCTTTCGAAGGCGCGACCGCGAATATCGGGCCGATGCCGAAGGCTATAAATAAATAGCCAAAAGCCAGTGTATAGGGTGACAAGCCACCAATTAAAACAAAGCCAACCACCAGCAATGACCCGACCACCATTATTACCAGGCCAAGGTTTAGCACACACAAAGACTGCCAGCGATCAACCAGCCGAGTTGACAACATACTGCCGAGAAAATAGGCAACCACAATAACCGCCTGGTAGTAGCCGAAATGCTGAACCTCGACACCGAAATAGGAAATTAGAATAAAAGGTGCACCAGTCACGAACGCATAAATCAAACCCAGGCCAACGCCCGCAAGGGCTCCATAAACGAGGAATGTTCTATTAGTTAATACCATCCGGTAGTTTTGCAGTATCGAATTTAATTTTAACGCATGAGGGTCCGGTGCAGTGGACTCGGGTAGCATCAGGTAAATCAAAATAGCCGTGAACACACCGACCCCGGCTGTGATGAAAAAATTATATTCCCATCCTAAAAAGACGTGAATATATCCACCCAGAATCGGCGCAATCGCCGGTGTCAGCGCTATCGCCATGCCATAAATGGCAAAGCCCTTGACCTGCTCTTTCTCGTTAAATAGATCTTTGAAAACCGCCAGGCACATTACCGCCTCGGCAGCTGCAAAAAGTCCCTGTAGCATCCTCGCGACCAGTAACTGGTCGATACTTTGCGCAAAACCACAGGCAATGCTGGCTAACGAGAAAAGCACGATGGCGACAAGCAATACCGGGCGCCGACCATAACGGTCCGAAATCGGCCCATAAATTAGCTGCGCAAAACCATACACGATCAAATTTAGACTAATAGTCATTTTAATCAGCTCGGGGGTGGTGCCGAAGAAGTCGGTTAAGTAAGGCAGACTGGGCGCATACAGGTCGGTTGACATGATGCTTCCCGAACCGGCCAACACCATAATTGCCAGTACAATCGGAAATTTATGCTTTACAACAGGATTAGGCGATTTTTCTATGATGAATTCCAGTTATTATTGAAGGCAGTTTAGGCAGCTACCAGGTAAGACGCGACTTCAACACAGTTAGCCAGATGATTGATTAATACTCAAGAAATACCAGCAACCCCGACAAAGTCAAAATCGAAAGCGCGGTCGATATGACGATGACCGTGCTCGAACGAGTTACAAATGAATGGTACTGCTGGGCCAGCACAAAGACCGGCACGCCGCTGGGCAGGGCAGCCTGGATCACTGCGATTGCGGGAAGTATCCCTTCCAGTTCAAAAACACGATAGGCAAGCCACCAGGTAATCAAGGGATGCAGCAGAAGTTTGGCGAATACCAACCAGCTTATTTCGACGGCCTCACCTTTAATCGCACAACCCGCTATAAAAAGACCGGCAGAAAAAAGAGCGCAGGGGATAAATGCGCCCCCGAGTAATTCGAAAAATGTAATTGCTGGCCCTGGAATAGTCATACCCGCAGCCGAGGTAGTAAGGCCGGTAGCGGTGGCAATAAGTATGGGGTTGCGGAGTACCCCTAGCAGCGGTGTCAAAACAACCCGTCCGCCATCATGATTCCTGTCAACCTCGGCAAGGATGATACCCAGTGGCAAAAATAGCGCACCGGTGATCACCGCGCCAATCAGGCCTGGCACCAAAGCGATGTCACCAAACACCAACAGGATTACCGGTAAACCAATGTAACCGGTACTCGAATACATCGCAGTCAGCGCATGAAGCCCATGCGCCGTTAGAGTATCAGGGAAGAATAAGCGCGCGACCAGCAAGCCCAGGAGAAAGGTGATCAGCATCCCTCCGCCGAGCGCACCGAGGAACGGCCAGTTGAAAAACTCAACCACCGGCACCCTCGCCAGGGAGACAAAGATCAACGCCGGAAGCGATACAATAAATACGAAGCGGCTGAGAATCGCACTGCTGCCTTCGATCAGCAGTTTAAAACGCCCCGCCAGAAATCCAGCTAACATGATGCCAAATAGTGGCAGGACAATGGTAAGGCTTGCGGTATTCATGGAGACAAAGCAGTTCAGTATCGTGAATTTGCTGGCATCATATCAGAATCGGAATTAACAGCCCTTCTAATAAATCTCTGCATGAATCGACTAAAATAATCGTCCTGTAGGCGGGCTTATGCGAGAATCCCGTTATCGGAGAAATCAACATGAATCAATATTTCCAACCCAAATGTATGCCCGAATCGGATGCGCCTTTCACGCAGGTGGTGATCGATGATACCTACGCCCACCTCGCAGGTATCGTAGCCGCGGACTTTGCCGAAGGTCAGGCGGTGCTCGGCAAAGCGAATAATGAAACCCGTGCGATAATGACACTGATAAGAAAAATCTTAGCCGAACTCGATCTCAGCTTCACACAGGTAGTCCGTACCGATATCCACCTCGCAAACCTCGATGACTTTGACGATATGGATGCCGCTTACAGGGAGTTTTTTGAGTCTGGAAAATACCCCGCCCGCACCACCACCGAATCGCGTCGCCTGTTTGGCGACAGCTTGGTCGAAGTGACCTGCATGGCGCGGTTGGCTAAATAACGATCAGTAGTTTTCACCACCACCATTAGGTCGCAAGCCGATATGCGGGTTAAAGAGATACTAAATGAGTACCCTGATGGGCTTCCATCCGAAATTCTGCCGACTGTTTTTTGTCTGGAATCATTTCGGCGATATATTCAATCACCTGGCCTGCGTCACTGCTGTTTTCAAATGCCTCATCGACCATCATTTCGGCAATGGGGCCTACATACTCAGAGGCTATATTAACCAGTAATCTCCTAAGTAGTTCAACCGCCTTGTTACTCTCTGCGAATCCCTCGATCTGGGCTACCGCAACCGCGTTTGGTATTGTCGGGGACGAATCTGGCTCAACATCGTAACTATTACCGGATTCCAACAATTGAATAAAAGTTACTATAGGCATCAACTCCGGTCCTTTTTCCATCGGTATCGGCGCAAAATTGAATTTTATAAAATTACATTCATTCAGCACCTGGATGACATCTCCGATATCCCGGCCACGACTATATGAGTGGATCAGCTTTCCTTCGGTAAATTTGAGCAATACCGCATGTTTGGTATCGGTGAGGATGGAAATAAGCCCTGTTTTTTGTGCACCTACAACTTTCCTTATCAAGGAAATGAGCTGATTTTTAGAAATAAATTGTGTATCAGCCATCGGCTATAACATGCTCCTAATCTATTCAGATGAAAATTTTAGCAGCGTATTAAATGATCTTAGTGATCTACGCTTGTTAAGCAAAACTACCAGATTCACCTGCAATATTTACCGTTTACAAATCGACCCCATGGTAAATATAAATTAATCTATGCTGCTTTAGATTTTAATGTCTTATAACGTTTCACAATAATACTAAGGCTTGTCAGTAACCGATCCAGGGCCATTGCCAAGTCCTCAATTTCATCGTTGGATTTTATCTTGATATCACGCGAGATATCTCCTTTACTAACGGCATCGGCATGATCGCGCAATTCGAGCAAAGGTTTGATTATTCCGCTGGATAAGATACCCGCCATTATAATCGCCAGAATAAACACCACGATAATTGCAGTACCCAATACAAAGATGATAATTCGTTGTGAGGCGGTCAAGCTACTCTGAATACTAGCCAGACCATGAATTGGCGCCAGGGCAACATCGGTAGATTGCTCTACTACAACCACCCAGTTGAACCCCCTAAACCTGCCAACAACCGATTTGTACAACTCGGCGCCAGCAGATTGTGCATACCCCATCACTTTCTGCTTGCCAATAGTGTAACCGTTAGGTTGATTTCCGAATGCAGTTTGAATACCGGCACCTTTATTTTTACGAAAATTGACATCCTTATCCATAATTCTATCTCGAGCGTGTTTGGAATCAGTTTCGGCCAAAAGTAAACCATCACCATTAATGACTGTAACTGAACCTCCGGGAATTCTGCTGACTCCTTCATCGGCGACTTGCTGAATTAGACTCACCCCGAGGACAGTCTTCATCACACCTAAACTTCGGCCCGAGCGGTCATCGTCTATGCGCACCGAAATATCGACTGACCATATGCCTGCAGAATCGTCGTATTCGACCTCACCCACAGAAACACCATTTTCCCATGCCGTCTTCCACCAATTTTCGTCTCGCTGCACGAAATCAGAAGTGGGATTCGTAAGTGCGACATTAAAACCGTTTTTATCGGTGAAAAATGCCTCGCCGAAATGCTCAGAACGCTTAATCTGCTTTTTCAGGTATTCATTAGCCCTGGGCGAAACGTTCAAACTTTTACGAGTTTTAAACTTTGCTTCAATCTGGTTGATGTTAAGACTGGTCAATCCTTCTTTCTTATGCAGTACGGCTGCAGCTTTAGCGGCCTCGACAATGATTGGTGCGGATGCCCAGGTGACCGCATCCGAAATACGTTCCAGCATAAATGTATCAAGCTGTTCTGCCAGTCGACTGGAAACCGCGATAAGATTAGCGCCTACAACTCGATCGAGTAACTCGGTCTGGGCTTTTTGAAGCTTGCCACCAACGCTAGTCGTCAATTGATTTAGACTTATCCAGGCAATGGTGCCAATCACGAGGATCGGCACGATACCGATAAATAAAATGCGATTAGTTATTTTTCCGCGAAGACTCTGAAAATAAGATCTTTTTTTCATTGCCAGTTTTCCTCCTCTAAATTTCCGCTACGCCCGGATAGCGGCATATTGAATTCTGCACCTATTCCTGATAAAACTTGTTATAGCCAATAGATACAAGGGTCTGACATAACCTTAAGCATAGTCTATAGATGACTATGTGCATGATTAAATTCATCTGAAGATGAGTTCACATAGCAAGCAGAAATATTCAAAATATCCAGGCATTTGCACTCGCTAATCTGACTGCCCGCCTATTATCTTTCAGATGTTTTACTTTAGTGGCAGCAGGTATTACGCAGTTTGCGTTGGATATACGATTAGAGACTTTTAGATTTAAAAACCCTGGCCATATTTTTCCAACCCCTGTTTCCTGCAATATTCAGTAAGAATAAAGGGCTGTGAGTTCCCTGAGCTGCACCACGTGGCAGTAAATCATGTTGATGATCTCGAGTTCGTGTTGATGCAGTTCATCGGTAGCAGCGGCGCAGCAATCATCGACGACAATCACATTGAAACTTTCGTCGGCGAGACTACGCACCGATGAAGACACACACTGGTCGGTAAAAATACCGGCAACAACGACATTTTTGATACCCATATTGTGCAGAATCAGGCGCAGGTTAGTACCGGTCAGCGCGCTGTCGGTGGTTTTCAGGACCACTACCTCGTCGCCTTGCGGTGTGAGTTCGGGAACCAGTTGGCTGTCTTCACGATCCTTCGGCAGTAACAGATAGTTAAAGCCCGGTTTTTTCTGGCTCAGCGAGCGGTCACGACCGTCTTGTGTCAGGCAGGCAATACGCGCAAAAATCACCTCTACGCCTCGCTGTCGAGCATCGGCGATTAGGTTTGCGGTATTTGGTATCACGATATTATTCATACGAGTGAAAAATGGTTGCCAGCGGGCATTTTCGTCGCTATCCGGCCTGGTTTCGAGATAGGTATTTTGAATATCGATAACCAGCAGCGCGGTTTCATCCGGGTCGAGAACAATATCGTCCGGTTCCTCGGCTTTAGCGTAATAAAATGATCGATACGCGGTTTTCCAGTTCATGTTTTTCTCCAAAATATGGTCGCCACCTGGACCAGTACTTGAATACTGAAGCAGCGCCAGCCATCGAGACCCGAACGCCAATTGAGGCAGCCTGAAATTAGAATTCGACAGGCCGATAAATTGTAAGCCAATCGGCAGGCCTTCGGGTTAGAAATTTACAACATCTGCTACATTTTAATTATTATCTGGAGTATCGCCGAGCAGATATCTTGGTCCTGCCCCCCTTGCGGCCACACGATCACCCGGATTATAGAGTGCACAGCGCTTTAACGACAGGCAACCGCAGCCGATACAACCTGATAATTGTTCACGCATTTTCTGTAGACTAGCAATCCGGGCATCGAGTTGGCCGCGCCATTTTAGCGACAGTTTTTCCCAGTCGCGCCGCGTCGGTGTGCGTTTATTCGGTAGCGTTTCCAGCGCCGTTGAGATTTCCTCAAGACTCAACCCAAGAGATTGTGCGACCTTGATAATGGATATTTTGCGCAGCATCGACCTATGATAGCGGCGTTGATTACCCGGTCCCCGATGCGAAGCAATCAAATTTCGGGTTTCGTAGAATCGCAAAGCCGAGGCCGCCACCCCGCTTCGTTGTGCGGTTTCGCCAATCGTGAGGAAGATGTCATTTTTTGTCATAGTTTTATTTTAAGGATTTTCTTGACTTAAAGTTTACTTTAAGTTTTATGGTTTCGATACCCTGACTCATGGCCCCCGACATATAAAATGAATATTCACCTGAAAAAACCAATTGCCGAAGACAGGCACTGGATGCCGGCAATCTCACTAACAAAGCTACAGGCATCCGGGGCCCTGCTGGTTCGCATCGAGGGAAAGCAGATCGCCCTGTTCGATACACCACAGGGTATACGCGCCTGTGATAACCGTTGCCCGCACGAGGGTTACCCACTCTCCCAGGGCAGTCTTTCCGCAGGCTGCATTCTTACCTGCAACTGGCATAACTGGAAATTCAACCTGGACAGCGGCGAAAATCTATATGGTGGTGATCGCTTACGCACCTACCCGGTCGAGCTTCGTGATGATCGGGTCTGGGTGGATATACGCGAACTACCCTACGCGGAGCGCCGAGACACCATCGAGGGCAGTTTGCACGATGCATTCGACGATCATGCTTATGATCGCATCGTGCGAGAAATTGCCCGCCTGATCCGTCTCGGAGACGATCCGCTCGATGCCTTGCGCCTGGCGATTGTATGGTCCTGGCAACGCATGGAATTTGGCTGGACCCACGCCTATGCAGGCATGGCCGACTGGCTGGTTTTATACGACGAATTTAACCATGACAAGGAGTCACAACTGGTATGTTTACAGGAAGCCGTGGCACACACTGCATTCGATGTGCTGCGAGAACCCGGGTATTCCTATGCCGATGAAATTATTTCATTTGATGAAACGGCTTTTCTTAACGCCATCGAAGCAGAAGATGAACCCACCGCCATAGCCTCGATTCGTGGTGGTTTACGCGACGGCCTTGCCTTCAGTGATCTTGAACCGGCGTTGACTCAGGCCGCACTGGCACACTACAACGATTTCGGTCACTCGCTAATCTATGTTAGCAAAGCCGGTCAGTTGATCCATCGACTCGGAGCTCAGGTCGCCGAACCGTTGTTGCTTTCACTGGTACGGAGCATTATCTATGCGCGGCGCGAGGACAAGATTCCTGAGTTTCGCGGCTATGCTACGGCATTAGGCGCCTGGGGTAGCGGCAAAGGCCGCGAACCGAGCGTCGAGCAATGGCGAAGATTCGGTATCGATAAATCTCTCAAGGCTACTGTAGCCAGCAGCGCGCAAAACCCCGAGGAAATATACGCCAAACTTTTAATCGTAAACGCGATCAATTTACTCAGCTTTGATATCGAGCAACAGCAGAAGGTGCATGTAACGGTATCCGGCAATATTGGCTGGCTCGACTTCACCCACGGATTAACCTTCGCCAATGCAGTTCGCAAACAATGCACGCGTTTTCCCCATTTGTGGCCCCAGGGATTGTTGCAGATGGCCTGTTTCAGCGGGCGCAACGCGGCATTTACCACTGCGGAGTGCGATCTGGACAAATGGGTTCCCACCGACCTTGAGGCGGACATTAAAAACTTAATAGGACGCGTGCTCGACCATGGCCAGGGTGAATATATCGTTTCGGTACACTGGTTAAAACTAGCGCTGGCGGTGAGAGAAGAAGTGGGTGAATTGCCCGGGCAACAAGGAAAATATCTGGTGGCAGCATTGAATCGATTTATCAACTCACCGCTAAAACGTCGTCAGGCAAGGCGCACCGCGCATCAATCACTTCAGTTCGTCGCAAAGGAATAACCTGAAATTCAGTGTACGACTGTATCAACCTGATTTTATGAGAAAATTTAAATGACTGAAAGTAAAAAAGCACGCGCGATTGGATTTAACCATGTCGCCCTGGAGGTCGGCGATATAGACGAGGCGCTGGAATTCTACGCTAAATTCATCGACTTCGAATTGCGCGGTAAGAGCGAGAACATGGCTTTTATTGACCTTGGGGATCAATTCCTCGCGCTACAAACAGGCCGTCGTCAGCCTCAGGATGACGGAAGGCATTTTGGACTCGTGGTATCCGACGAAGAAGTCGTTCGAAGCTCTTTAAAGGAGCATGGCATAGAAATTTTACCGGGTCGGTTCCTCGATTTTCTTGACCCCTGGGGCAACAGAATCGAGATAGTCGGCTACACCGAAATCCAGTTTACCAAGGCGCCGCACGTACTTCGCGGCATGGGCCTGGAAAATCTACAGAAAAGCGACGTGGCCATACAGGAACTCAAAGACAAAGGCATGTCACCGGACTGACTTACCGGTTCTTCCTCAAACCAAATGGGCTGATTCTGCTTGTCGGGTCTATTTCTTTTGATTCAGCATATCTGCCAAATTGGCAAACGGATTATGGGTGGCGGTGTCACTTTCCTGCGAGTCGATGCCGGCATCACCGTAGCCTGAATCGGTTTGGCGTGAGTGCTCGTTATCATGGCAATAGACGCATAATAGCTCCCAGTTACTGCCATCGGCGGGATTATTATCATGATCATGATCGCGATGGTGAACCGTCAATTCCTGCAAACTTTCGAGGGAGAATTCCCGCGCACAACGACCACAAATCCAGGGATACATCTTCAATGCCTGTGCTCGGTAACCTTTTTCCCGCTCTTCCGAAGTACGACGAGCTTGCGCAACGACCTGGTCGAGTTTTCTTGAGGATTTATCTGATGGCATGGTTTAAGTCTGCGCAAGCGACGTCAGCGTGTACAGCAATATCGATTGTCTCTGTCCGCGTACCGTCGATTCTCCCACCTGCGTGAATTCCAATTCCTGCGCCAGAGTTGCGGTATTATCCGACACCAGCAATCGCGTGCCGTATTTCTTATTCAGATTTTCGAGTCTTGCGGCGAGATTGACCGCGTCCCCGTGCACCGTGTAATTAAGTCGGCCCTCGGCACCAATCGCGCCAGCGACTACCGGGCCGGTATTAACGCCGATACGGACATTCAGCATTTCGCCGGCAAAATCAGTGGACACCACCCGCGATAACATTTCCTGCGCCGCACGCACGGCATTGGCAGCGTGGTCCGGATTGGCAACTGGTACGTTGAAGGTTGCTAGAATCGCGTCACCCTGAAACTGCGTGATAACTCCACCGTGTTGTTCGAGTATCGCCACCATCGCCGAAAAGTATGAATTCAGCACATCGACAATTTTTATTGGACCGAGCGATTCTGTCATCTGCGTGAACGACTCGATATCGCAAAACAGGATGGTCGCGTCGACCTGTTGCGGCTGGATTTGGCCGCCACCGGCGAGTAGCGAACTGGCAACCTCCTCCGGTACAAATCTTCCCAGAGTTTCACGAATCAGTTCTCGCTCGTTCAGACCTTGCACCATATGGTTAAACGCATAGCTGGCATCGTCGAGTTCGCGGATCCTGCTTCCAGGTAATTTTGGCACCGAATCATAATCCCCAGATTCCACCGAGCGTGCAGCCTGCACAATAGCCTTGATCGGCTTACTGACTCTACGGCCTATGAAAATCGACGCGACTATAGCAAGCGCCAGCACGACGATACCGACCAGCATCGCCTGAATCAACCGTTCGATTTCATCGTTGCTTTGAAGAGAGGTGTTGATATACGCGCCGATAGTCCAGGGCACTGCCCCATATCGATTTATATCCCGATACAGAAAAAGGTAAAAATCTTCACCCCACAAGACACCACTGGTCTGGGTGTCGGTCAGCGCCTCTGAAATAAACGGCAGGGTTTCGTCGGGTGTCCAGATGCGGCTCAAGATAATATCACCGAACGATTCGAGTGTGGGCAATGGCTGCCGTTGCACCTCAGAAGAAAACTGACTGTTAATAATCATCGGGTGCGCCAATACATATTGCCTGTCGTATAGTACAAATGGAGTCAGACCGGTCTCGGCATGATTTACAGAAAGAAAATTCGATATCTCGGCTATGGGCACTATTTGCGCAAATGCACCGATGAACTTCCCCGCCTCATCGCGTATCGGCATGTCGTGTAATAGTGTCGTCATAGCCACCGGTTGCTCCACCCAGATAGGCGCACGCCACGCGGGATTGGTTTGTGTTTTAACCGTTTTCAACCATTGAACAATTTCCTCGCGGTCTGACCAGTCTTCCTCGATAACCTTTCGTGAGCTGCGGTGCCATCGGCGACTTTTGCCATCGGCTGTGACGATCGCAATACCGTCGACCTGTGGCGTCGCAGCCAGCGAGCCAAAAATAGTTTCGTCAAATAAAGCCAGGCTGGATAAATCGTCAATATCGTTTGCGACCCAGCGTGCCTGCTCACGAATTGGCTTTAACTGGAATTCCAGACTCTGCTCCATCGCGCTGATCAAGGTATCGGCCTTGTCTGCCCACAATTGCCTTGTGGTATTAGCGGCTTGACTGAAACCGAGATAAAGCACGATGCCAACGGTGACCGCGAGCAAAGTGCTGGTACCGAATACGGTAATGGCGGTAATTGGAATGCGGTATTTTCGTGGCATGCGTTATGCGGCTATGGTCACGTCTCTGCCGGGGTCTTGCGAAGATAAATCAGAGTGGGCACCCACGCCGCTACTAACAAAATCGCGCCCGCAATTTTTAGCCAAAAGATCATCGGCAACAGAAAACAAACCGCAGCGGCGAGGAATAACAATCTCCGCATAGGGGTAATAGCACCGGCGAAGAACTCGATGTTTTGAATCGCAATAGCAAGGGAGATATAACCGAATATATAACTCACGGTTGCGAATGAAATCTCCCATGGCGTGCCCTGAAGTAGCAATTCGGGGACGTAGACGAAACTGTAAGGAACCAACACCAGTGTGGTACCAAACTTGAGTGCGGCAAATCCGGTTCTCATAGGATCGGCCTCGGCGATTGCGGCTGCGGCAAAAGCTGATACGCATACCGGCGGTGTGATATTGGACAGGCAGGCAGCATAGAACACAACCAGATGCGCCGGTACTTCCGACACCCCTAACTGAATTAGCGCCGGTGCTGCTACCACGGCGAGAATTATATAAGAACCCGTGGTACTACTGCCCATGCCGATGATCACCGAGATGATTGTGACGATGCTGACAGTGAGTAGCAGATTACCGCCGGCGAATTCGACCAGAACCGCTGAAAACTTGAGGCCCAGCCCAGACAGGATAATGCCTCCGATGATCACACCCAGGCTACCGATGGCGGCGCCGGCAGCGGTGTTGTTGTGCGCGCCGGAAATCAGGCCATGGAATATTTTGCGCGGCCCCATGGCCGTGTCCTTACGTAACCACGACAGTACCAGTGTCGTCACGACTCCCCAGAATGCACCCAGGTCGGGCGAATATCCCTTAAATAGTAGAGTAATAACAACCACCAGTGGAATAAAAAAATGCCAGCCCCGGCGCAGCACATCACCCACCTTTGGAATTTCCTCTTTCGGTAAACCCTTGAGCCCTGTACGCATCGCCTCCAGGTCGACCATCATTAGCACGAACATGAAGAATAGCAGAGCTGGAATCACGTTCATCATGGCGATACTTAGATAGTCGGTTTGGGTCAGGGTCGCGAGGATAAAGACCCCTGCCCCCATAATTGGCGGCATAACCTGCCCACCGGTAGATGCAATGGCCTCGATAGCACCGGCGTGGTGGGGCTTGAAACCGATGCGTTTCATCATCGGAATTGTGAAAGCACCCGAGGCTACCACGTTGGCCACGGACGAACCTGAGATGGAACCGAACAGGGCCGAGCTCAGAGTCGCTATCTTTGCAGGTCCGCCGCGCCATTTACCAGTCAGCGCCGTTGCCAGATCCATGAAGAAAGTACCCGCTCCGCTCCGCTCCAGAAAAGCGCCAAAAATCATGAAGGGAAACACAAAAGTGGCAAAGGTGGCAGTGACCACGCCGAACATGGCTTCCTGCGTCGAGAAGGTAAATTCGATAATACGCTCAACCGGCATCCCGGAATGACTGAGCTTGCCGGGCAGATACGGACCGTAATAAAGCTGCATTAAAAACAGGCTTGCAATAATGGGAATAGCTGGCCCGAGCACCCTGCGGCTGGTTTCGAGTACCACGATGATTGCGATGAAGCCCATGCCCAGGTCCCATTGGTTGGGCTCGCTGACCCGGAACATGGCATAGGGTACATACTGATCCATCCAGTATCCAATCGAAGCAATCGCAAGCAGGATAAATATGAAATCGATAATGCTGGGCCGGTGCTTGGGTGCGCCGCGCCAGGCCGGGAATCCTAGTAACACCAGAACCGCGGTGAAAAGAAGATAAAAACCGCGATTTGTTTCAGTGGAAACAAGTCCGAACCCCGATGTATACAGATACCAGCAAGAAAAACCGGCGGCAATTAATCCGTAGGCTACCGCGTAATAGCCCGATATTGTCCGTTTCTTGCCCTTAATTGGGGGAAACCATTTATCAAGTGAAACCATCTCGCTCACATACTGCATGGAGAGAACTCGGCTTGGGGAAAACTGTGGCTAACAAGGTTGCTCGATCGCCCGCCAATTGATAGCCGCAGCGATGGACCAAGGGGGATCGAACTAGTTTGGCAGCCATATTTTTCCTGGCCTGGTTCTGGTATAAATCGTAAAAAACGAGCCGCCCAGGCTACATGCCTGAGCGGCTCTTTACTTATCAAACTATGTCGTCGAGACTAGTTATTCCAGAGACCCTTGGACTTGTAATAGGCTACCGCACCCGGGTGCATGGGTACGCCAAGCCCTTCAAAGTTTTTGGTATCGGGCTCCATCTGACCCCAGGCTTTATGGCCCGCTTTTAACCGCTCTCTGATCTCGGGCTGGTAAACCAGGTTTAGGATATCCTCAACTGCCTTAGCCGAAACCCGCTCATGTGCGACCCAGTAAACAGTCAGGTAAGGTAAATCGACCGCGGGAACGCCCTTGTATGTAGTGGAAGGCATGGTGCCCTTGTTGTAGAAAGGATATTTTGTGACGATCTTGTTCATTTCCGTATCACTGTAAGCCAGCACTAATGCGCCTTTGGTTTCCGCCAGTTCCTTAACCGCTGCCGCCGGAGCCGATGACTGGCAGAGCGCATCCACCTGACCATTGCCCAGGGCTCGGCCAGCATCAGCGAAGGTCATCATCGAAGGCTTAACATCGTCAAGCATGCCAATGGCGCGCAGCATGTTAGAGCAATTAAACACCGTTCCCGAACCCGGAGGGCCAAGCGCTACTTTCTTCCCCTTAAGATCGCTAATTGACTTGATGCCGGAGTCCGGCAGGGTGACAAAATAAGAAGGACCCTTATAGGCCTTGGCGATGCCACGGAACATAGTGCCCTTGGCACCGTTTTTGAACGGACCTTCCGGTTTCTGTGACATGAAGACGTGGGCGCCGTAGACAATGCCCATGTCCAGTTCGCCTTTGATAATACGCTTGGCGTTCTCGGTGGATCCACCCGTGGTCACCTGGGAGA
>Ga0255051_10000149_pt1 | contig 25399 bp, 24 predicted proteins | sample JV7_2_9_MG_FD_181719 | JGI IMG/M metagenome (GOLD analysis project Ga0255051, IMG submission 181719) | Seawater microbial communities from Jervis Inlet, British Columbia, Canada - JV7_2_9 | ecosystem: Environmental > Aquatic > Marine > Inlet | place: Canada: British Columbia | collected 2016-10-06
AGAATTAAATTCTATGTCGGACAAAACGCCATCGCCGCACCGGTTTCCGCCATGCGCTGACGGTCGATATCATCCAGATGAATACAATGCCCGTAGATCGAGCGTTCGCCCAGCAAACCATAATGATCGTAGACATCGAGATAGCTGCGACGCGCCGGAAATAATTTCGCAACCCATGCTACCTCGGCATGGTTTTCCGCAACATGCGATTGCAGGTACAGACCGGGAAACTGCTTTAATAAATGTCCTGCCGCTTCGAGTTGTTTTTCACTCGAGGTTGGTGCGAATCTTGGTGTTACCGCATACAGCGAGCGGCCCTTGCGGTGCCAGCGCTCAATCAATTCGGCGCTTTGTGTATAACTCGACTCGGCCGTGTCGCAAATATAGTCGGGTGCATTGCGATCCATCATCACCTTGCCGGCAATCAGGCACATGTCGCGTTTTTGCGCGGCACAAAAAATGGCATCGACCGATTCAGGATGTATGGTGGCAAAAACAGCACTGGTAGTTGTGCCATTGCGCAGTAGTTCGTCGCAAAAAAAATCGGCAACGCCATCGGCGAAGCTACGATCGCCAAACTGGCGCTCGGTCGGAAAGGTGTATTTTTCCAGCCACTCGAGCAACTGCGCGCCGTAACTGGCAATCATATCGATTTGCGGGTAGTGGGTATGAGTATCAAAAAACCCGGGCATGACTAACTTGCCGGAATAATCGTGTAATTCAGCACCGTCGGGTAGAAAATCGAGCCAGTCGCGAGCTTCGCCCAGCGCGGTCACCCTCCCCGCTTTCAGAATTAACAGTCCGTCCTCAATATATTCACAGGCATCTGCCAGCTCGTCCGGGTCACCGACAAAATGCAGGAAACTGGCTCGGATGGCCTTGTCGCAACTGTCGTTGTCCAGCGCTTTCGCTTGGCTGTTCATCGTTGCCGGGCTACTGGGCAGTTATAGTTTGCGCGTACCAACTGGCAATCAACACCCGCTCTTGATCGGTCATTTGGGTCAGGTTACCGAGTGGCATATAGCGTGTCTGCACGGTAGTCGCAATTTTTACCGCGTGTTGCTCTATTTGTTCGATGGTCTCGAGTATTACACCGAGCGGAGGGCTAACAAAGCCGAGGTGGGTCGGTGATTGGGCGTGACAGGCGACACAGCGAGCATTTACCACCTGTTGAATCTGCGCATCGCTGATCGAGATCGATTGATTACCCTCGGGCTTCGATGGCATCAGGTAGACAACCATCGCCAATAACAAAACGATGCCAATGGCCGGTAACGCCATATTGGCTTTACCACTGTGGCGCAAAACGAAATATTGGCGGATCAATACACCGGCCATCATCACGAACCCCAGTACCATCCAGCCATTTTCATTGCTGTAGGTCATCGGGTAATGGTTGCTGATCATGATGAATAAAACCGGCAGGGTAAAATAGGTATTGTGCACCGAGCGTTGCTTGCCAATGACACCGTATTTTGGGTCAGGTGTCTGGCCCGCCCTGATCTCGGCGACCATGCTCTTTTGTCCGGGAATAATATGAAAGAATACGTTGGCGACCATGATAGAACCCATCATCGCACCGACGTGCAGATAAGCCGCGCGCGCGCTGAATAACTGGAACAGCAACCAGTCACAAAATATGACGAAGATAAAAATGATCGCGGCAAGCAATGTATCCTTGCCCTTCAATACCTGGCAGAGCGTGTTATAGACTAACCAGCCACCGACGATAAATCCGACACTGATCGATATAGCAACAAGCGGTGTTAACGGCATCACCTGCGCATCGATCAGGTAGGTATTAGCGCCAAACCAGTAAATAATGGCCAGCAAAGCCATGCCCGAAAGCCATGTGGTATAGGCTTCCCATTTCGACCAGTGCAGGTGCTCGGAAAGCGGCTCTCCCAACGGTCCTGCGAGAAACTTCTGGCTCTGGTATACGCCGCCCCCATGTACCGCCCACAATTCTCCCGATACACCACGCTTGCTATCTTCATCCTTGGCTGGTTTAGATAACGAGTTGTCGAGCATAACGAAATAAAAAGAGGCGCCGATCCAGGCCACACCGGTAAGCAGGTGTAACCAGCGGATCAGCAAGTTCGCCCAGTCGAGGAGATAAGCTTCCATTATTAAAAATTCACTTCGAAGATACAGCGCGGCTATCTCGTAAAAAGCGCATTTTTACTTCTACAACTTGCTCACCACACCCTGGACGTAATAGTCCATACCGCTCAAGTCAGCATCACTCATGGTTTCTCCAGCGGCTACACGGGTTTTGCCATCCTGATCGACCACCGGGCCAGCAAACGGATGCAGGCTACCAGCTGTGAGTTGCTTTTCCATGCTGGCGATACGATTACGCAGTTCTTCCGGAATCGCAGGATTCAAAGGCGCAAGTTTGATCATACCTTCCTTGTATCCACCCCAGACATTTCCTGGTTTCCAGTTACCTGACTGTGCCGCCTTAACTACCTCGGTGTAAAATTTACCCCAGTGATGCGTGGTGGCTGTGAGATGCGCTTTCGAGCCATATTTTGACATGTCGGAGTGGTAGCCAAACGCATAATTGCCCTTTTCTTCGGCAGCCTGCACCACGGCGGTGGAATCGGTATGGTGAGTGATAACATCCGCACCTTGTGACATCAGTGTCATCGAAGCCTGACGCTCTTTACCCGGGTCGAACCATGAGTTCACCCAGATTACGCGCAATTCGGCTTTCGGGTTTACACTGCGGGCACCCTGGATGAAGGCATTGATTCCCTGCAGTACTTCAGGAATCGGAAACGCTGCGACATACCCCAGTACGTTGGATTTGCTCATTTCACCCGCTATAACGCCGGTCAGATAGCGACCCTCGTAAAAACGCGCATTATAAAGACCCATATTTTTGCCCATCTTGTAGCCGGTGGCATGGACGAATGCAGTTTTTGGAAACTGCTTCGAAACCTTCAGCATGGGATTCATATAACCAAAACTGGTTGCAAAAATTACCTTGTCGCCACGTTTGGCCATCTCGCGTATCACGCGCTCGGCGTCTGGGCCTTCGGGCACATTTTCAACATACTTGGTCGTTACACCAGTATTACTTTCCATTTCCAGCCGGCCCAGATCGTGCTGATAAGTCCAGCCGGCGTCGCCGATTGGGCTTACATAGACAAATCCGACGGTTTCAGCCGCCATCGATGTTGCGCTAAACAAACCGGCCAAAACCACCAGGGCCGTTGTTGCCAGTTTATTCACGAATTTGTTTTTTATAACCATTTTAATAATCCTCCTCGGATTTTTCGATTTAGCTAAACTACTTCAATTAAAGTTAAACCGTCATTCCGGCCTCCGAGCCGGAATGACGACTTTTGTTTTTTCGATCCTTCTATGCGTCTGGGCGAAACGGCTGCCCCAACGAAACCGGCGCATTCAGGCGCACGGTATTTTGATCACGAGAAATGATCACCAATACAATTATCGTTGCCAGATACGGCAGCGACGATAAAAATTGTGAGGGAATGTTGATATCCAATCCAGAGCCTTGCACAAATAATTGCGCAACCATAACGCCGCCGAATAAGTACGCCCCTACCATTACACGAAACGGGCGCCAGGTCGCAAATACCACCAGTGCAATCGCAATCCAGCCGCGACCGGCCACCATGCCTTCGACCCAGAGTGGTGTATAAAATACTGACAGAAACGACCCGCCGATACCCGCCATTGCGCCGCCAAACAGCGTCGCCATATAACGCATTCGTATGACGTGAAAACCAATCGAATGTGCCGACGAAGGTGACTCACCCACCGCCCGAAGCAGAAGGCCCGGACGACTTTTGTATAGAAACCAGGCGATTCCACCAAATATCGCCCAGGACAAATAAACCAGTGGTTGCTGGTTAAATAAGGGCCCACCAATGATTGGGATGTCGGCCAGCAGTGGTATGCGAAGCGTTGCTACTGTTTCAAGGATTTCTGATTCATAAGGCTTGCCAACGAATGCCGATAATCCAACGCCAAATATCGACAATGCCAGGCCGGTAGCGACCTGATTACCCATCAACGTCAGTACCACGACTGCAAACAGTAATGACATCAACGCACCAGCCGCCATACCAGCCAGGACCCCAAGCCAGGGATTTCCGGTGTGAAAGGTAACCGCGAATCCGGCGATCGCTCCCATTGCCATCATGCCTTCGGCACCCAGATTCAGCACCCCGGATTTTTCTGCGATGAGCTGGCCAAGCGCAACGATGATCAATGGTGTACCCGCCACAATAGTGGCAAACAACATCGATTCGATTATGTCTATATTCATCAGCCTTTCTTCCACTTCAAACGGTAATTAATGAACACATCCGAGCCCAGCAGAAACATTAATAACATGCCCTGGAACACATTCGATATCGACGATGGCAGATTCATGTATTGCTGCGCCTGCTCGCCGCCAAGGTAAAGCAGCGCCATCAACAGGCTGGCGAAGAAAATCCCGATTGGATTCAGGCGCGCGACAAAGGCGACGATAATCCCGGCGAAGCCATAGTTGTTGGAAACATGCTCGGTAATCTGGCCCATCGGCCCGGCTACTTCTGTCATCCCGGCCAGGCCTGCCATGCCGCCGCCGGTCAAAAGACCAATCCAGACCATGCGTTTGGCGGAAAACCCGGCGTAGCGTGCTGCATTTTTTGCGAATCCGGCAACCTGCATCTGGAAACCGAAAAAACTGCGGTACATGAAAATATAGCCCACCACCAGCGCGGACAGCGCAAACAGGAAGGCGGCATTGAGTCGCGTACCCTCAATCAGCATCGGCAGTAATGCCGAGTCTTCAAACATGCGCGACTGCGGGAAATTGAAGCCGTCGGGATCCATCATCGGCCCGTGTACCAGCCAGGAAACCATCAACTGCGCAACGTATACCAACATCAACGAAACCAGGATTTCATTGGTATTGAAACGCGTCTTTAAAAATGCCGGAATCGTTGCCCACATCATACCGCCGATACTACCTGCAACAACCATCAAAAACAGGATATGCGGGCCTTCGGATTCGTAAAAATATAAAGCCACCGCGCTGGCGGCAACGCCGCCCATAATGTATTGTCCCTCGGCACCGATATTCCACACGTTGGCACGAAAACCAACCGCCAGGCCAACCGCCACCAGCATCAACGGCGTGGCTTTCAAAAATAATTCCGAGACTCCGTAAATATCGCTCAGTGGGCTGATAAAAAAGATGCGGAAACCCTCGATAGGATCCTTACCCAGCGCAGAAAACAGTATCAGGCCGCCGATCAGCATCAATATGATCGCCAGCAACGGCGACACATACGACATCAACTGCGAAGATTCGGCGCGTCGTTCGAGCCTAAGCATTGGCCTGTCCCTCAACTGCCTGCGCTCCTGCATTTTCGGCTCCGGGCCACATACCGCTCATCCATACACCGATTTCGTCGATATTAGTATCGGCGAGTTTTTTTGCCGGGGACACTTTGCCATTGGCTATGACTGCAATTCGGTCCGAGATCTCGAACAGTTCTTCCAGTTCCTCGGATATCACCAGGATTGCCGCGCCCTCGTTACGCAGGTCGATCAACTCCTGGCGGATAAAGGCAGCGGCACCGACGTCGACGCCCCAGGTTGGCTGCGATGCGACGAGTAATTTAGGTGTCTGCAATATTTCACGGCCCATGATAAATTTTTGTAAATTACCGCCCGACAGGGAGTTAGCCGCGGCTTTTTCACCACCGCACTTGACATCGAATTTGTCGATGCAGCGCTTCGCAAACTCATTCATTTGTTTGAACTGGATCATGCCTTTTTTCAGCATGCCGGAACCGTGTGCGGTGAGTAAGGCATTTTCTGCCAGCGACATTCGCGGCACCGCGCCTCGTCCAAGTCGCTCTTCGGGCACAAAACCCATACCGAGAACGCGCCGGGCATCGGGCGATTTCCGCCCAGCTGCCTCACCGCAAATTACAATCGACTCATTCTGTTTTAACGGCTCTTCACCGGACAGGGCATAAAGTAATTCCTGTTGTCCGTTACCGGACACACCGGCAATGCCAAAAATTTCACCCGAATTAAGTTCCAGGTCGATATTCTTTAAAGTGGTGCCAAACGGATCGTCAGACTCAACTGTTAAATCGTTCAGGAGCAAGCGTACTTCTCCGAGTTCGGCCGGCGCTTCGTGTTGGCATACCGGAAGCTCCTTGCCTATCATCAGGCTCGCCATCGATTTTGGCGTCTCTTCGGAAGGGATGCAGTCGCCGGTGACCTTGCCGTTACGTAGCACGGTGGCGACATGGCACAGTTCCTGAATTTCATCCAGCTTATGACTGATATAAAGTATGCTGCAACCCTCATCGGCGAGTTGACGCAGGGTATCGAATAACTTACGTACCGCCTGCGGCGTCAGCACCGAAGTGGGTTCGTCCATGATTAAAAGTTTTGGATTTTGCAACAGGCAGCGAATAATCTCGACGCGTTGGCGCTCTCCTACCGAAAGAGCGTGTACCAGTCGTTGAGGGTCTACCGGCAGTCCGTATTTATGCGACACCTCGGAAATCTGAATCGAGAGTTCTCTTAAATCAGGATTATCAGGTAGCGCCAGCGCAACATTTTCGACCACATTAAGCGTTTCAAACAGTGAAAAGTGTTGAAACACCATACCGATTCCGAGGCTTCGTGCGTGCGCCGGGCTTTCGACATGGACCAGTTCACCTTCCCACTTCATCTCACCGGCATCAGGCTTCGTCACGCCATAAATCATTTTCATCAGCGTACTTTTACCCGCACCGTTTTCACCCAGCACCGCGTGGATTTCACCGCGCCGCACTTTCAGGTTGACGTCTTCGTTGGCAATCACCGCTGGATAAATCTTGGTAATACCATTGAGTTCGAGTCTGATCTCGCTTTCCGCACCCGTACTGGATGTCATGTAGCTCTCCTCAGTGTTTTGCGCACTTTCGTATTGTAATTATTACCCGCAAGGTGCTGATCGTATACCTGCATCAATTCAGCGGCAACTGAAATAGCAATTGCAGCCGGCGCCTTGTTATCGATTCCATCGACACCGATCGGACAAATCATGTGCACAAATCGGTGCTTCGCTATGCCGCGCCGGTGCATGCGTGTTTCAAACATGCGCCGTTTTGACGCTGAGCCGATCAGGCCGAAATAAGTAAAATCATCACGTTTGAGAATTTGCTCGGCGAGGCACTGGTCGAGCGCGTGATCGTGTGTCATCACCAAAAAATAACTGCCGACTGGCGCAGCGTCTACTTCGGCCTCTGGAATATCGCTACAGATAGATTCGACATTGTCGGGAATATCCAACGGAAACTGATCAGCCCGGCTGTCTACCCAGCTTATCTGTACCGGTAAGTCGCGCAGGATATTGACGATCGCACGGCCAACATGCCCGGCACCGAACAAAACCAGGTGAAAATCGGGTTTCCTGGTTACATCGAAAAAGAAAGAATCCGATGAGCCATCTACCTGGTGCAGTGCAGTCTTGTCTGAACCCTGCAACACCGAATTCGCCGCCCTGATCAATGCTTTATTTTCGGGCGAGCCCCGTAACGCAGGTTCGAACTGATCGCCACCAAACATCAGATAACCCGAACTCTGCTCGGATTCGTCAGTGTGAGTCGATACCACGCGCACCCAGTCCTGCCCTTGCGCCTGGAGCCGCGCCGCCGAGTCGACCCAGTTGCTCGACTCAAGAACCGGTTCGAACATCAAATTCACCAGGCCACCGCAACACTGGCCAAGACCGGCGCCAAGCGGAAATCTCTTTAAACGCCTGGATTCGGGCGATCCGAGCTGGCCACGGGCGATAGCGCATGCCTGGTGCTCCAGGTTGCCACCGCCGATGGTGCCATACATTTGTTTCGAAGTAACAATCATCCTCGCACCAGGCTCACGGGGTGTTGAGCCGATGGTCGAGGCCACCGTCACCATCACCGCGGGAACCTGTTGCTGCATTAAACGTTGCAAGGTCTGTACCCAGTTCATCATGCACTTTCCCTGCCTTCGCGTACCGCGGTAACCGCATCCAGGATTGCTTCGGGTGTTGCTGGCGCGCGCAACGGTGGGTTGATGTTATTTTCACCAACGCTGGCAATCGCATCTCGAATCGCAAAGAACACCGAAAAAGGCAATAACAGCGGTGGCTCACCGGCTGCTTTGGAGCGCAGAATCGTATCCTCGACATTACGGTTTTGGTACAACTCGGTATAAAACTGAGCAGGGCAATCTGTAATGGTTGGAATTTTGTAGGTAGACGGCGCATGCGTGGTCAAGCGACCGTTGGCATCCCACACCAGTTCTTCACTGGTCAACCAGCCCATGCCCTGAATAAAACCACCTTCAACCTGACCGAGATCGATCGCCGGATTGATTGAATTTCCGGCGTCGTGCAGCAGGTCAGCACGCAATAGTTTAAATTCACCGCTTAGGGTATCGACGACGACTTCGGACACCGCTGCGCCATAGGCGTAATAATAAAATGGTCGCCCCTGCAGAGTTTTGGCATCCCAATGCAGGCCCGGAGTTTTATAAAACCCGTCCGACCAGAGTTGTACGCGCGACTGGTAAGCCAGGTTGACCAGTTCGGCAAACGGCATCGATTGATCACCACTCGATACCTGGCCTTCAAAAAATGATACTTCGCTCGCCTCCCCGTCAAAATGCCCGGCAGCGAACAGCGCCAGTCTGTTACGGATCTGACGTGCCGCGTTCTGTGCCGCCTTGGCATTTAAATCGGCGCCGGTAGATGCCGCAGTGGCCGAGGTATTGGGTATCTTGCTGGTATCGGTCGCGGTGGCACGAACACTTTTCACATCGATGCCTAGTTCGAGCGCAACAACCTGCGCCACTTTAGTGTGCAGGCCCTGCCCCATTTCGGTTCCACCGTGATTCACCAGCGCCGTGCCGTCGGTATAGATATGAACCAGCGCACCGGCCTGGTTAAAATGAACCACGTTAAACGAGATTCCGAACTTGACCGGTGTCAGCGCCAGTCCCTTTTTCAGTATCGTATTTTCGGCGTTAAATTTTTCGACAACCTCCCTACGAGTCCAGTAATCACTGCTGGATTCGAGCTGGGCAACCAACTCGTGGATGACATTGTCCTCGACGAGTTGGCCGTAAGGCGTGACATTTCGATCGACCTTACCGTAAAAATTGAGCTTGCGTACTTCCAGCGAATCTTTGCCGAGCTTGCGCGCAATATTGTCGATAATGTATTCGATCGCGATTGCGCCCTGTGGCCCGCCGAAACCACGAAACGCGGTGTTCGACTGCGAGTTGGTTTTCGCGCTAAACGCGTCGATAGCGACATCGTTAATATAATAGGCATTGTCAAGATGGCACACCGCGCGCGTTACCACCGGACCGGTGAGATCCGCAGAGAATCCAGCCTGCGTGGCCATTTCAATGCTAACCGCCTGCATCAGACCATCGTCATCGAAGCCCACTTCGTATTCATAATGAAAGGCATGACGTTTGCCGGTCACCATCATGTCGTCGTCGCGGTCGAGGCGCAGTTTGATCGGACATTTCAGGCGATAGGCCGCGACCGAAGCAATACAGGCGAAAATCGCCGATTGCGATTCCTTGCCACCAAACCCACCCCCCATGCGACGCATCTCGACGACCACCTGGTTTAAATCCAGTCCCAGCGCGTGGGCCACCACATGCTGCATTTCGGTCGGGTGCTGGGTTGAACACCATAGATGGATGCAACCATCTTCTTTCGGTGCTACGTATGAAATCTGGCCTTCGAGATAAAACTGTTCCTGGCCACCGACCAATATTTCGCCTTTTATCCGATTCGATGATTTTTCCAACGCTGCTTTTGCATCACCCCGGCGCAGTCGTGCCGGTGGTAATACCCAGGATTCCTGGCGTTTAGCTTCGCGCACATCGAGTGTGGCCGGTAAATCCTGGTATTCGATCACCGCCTTGCCGACCGCCTTGCGTGCTTCGATCACCGAAGTCGCGACTACCGCGAATACAGGTTGACCAACATACTGCACCAGCCCATCGGCAAGTATCGGGTCATCATGGATGATCGGTCCGCAATCGTTGACTGCGGGAATATCATCGGCAGTTATTACCGCAACAACGCCGGGAGAAGATTTCACCGCCTCGTAGTCGATACTGGTAATCCGTGCATGCGCTCGCTGGCTCAGGCCGAGCGCAACGTAACGGGTTCCTGCAAGTTCGGGAATATCATCGACGTAGGTGGCCTCGCCACTGACGTGCAATTCAGCCGACTCGTGCGGATCCGACTTCCCGGGCGCGATTTCGCGTGCATTGATAGCTTCTGGATTTTCCATCAGCCCTGCACCGCGAATACATTGACCGACTCGGATACCAGCGCATCCTGCGGCCTGGTTTCGAGGTAGAAGCGATACAACAGGTTGGCCGCTGCCTGTTGACGGTAAGCGGCACTGGCGCGCATATCGGTGAGTGGCGAAAAGTCCTTTGCCAGGGCCTTCATCGCCTCCTGCACAGTCGCTTCGTCCCAGCTGTTGCCGGATAGTATGGCTTCTGCCTGCGACGCGCGTTTGGGAATCGCCGCCATGCCGCCAAGCGCGATAATTATACTGGCAACCTGATCGCCATCCAGGCGCAGGGCGAAAGCCGCGCATACCGCGGAAATATCCTGATCGAAGCGTTTGCATAACTTGTAACAACGAAGCTTCAGCGATTCGCCGCGTTTGGGAATAATCACAGACTCAACAAATTCACCGCTTTGCATCGCATTTTTCTGGTAATCGATGTAGAGCGCTTCGAGTGCTATTTCCCGGCTTTTACTACCCTGCCTGAGTTTGACGCGCGCATCGATTGAAATTAACGCCGGCATCGAATCGCCGATCGGCGACCCGTTGGCGATGTTACCCACCAGTGTTCCGGCATTACGCACCGGAACCGAGGAAAAGCGCCGAAACATTTCGGCTAATTCCGGATACTGCAGTGATAAATGATCGAAGGCATCGGTGAGAGAAACGGCCGCGCCGATTTCGATACCGGCATCGGTTTCACTAATCCGGTTTAGCTCAGCGACATTACCGAGATAAATCACCTCAGCTAGTTCGCGTAATTGCTTGGTAACCCAAAGACCGACATCGGTTCCGCCGGCAAGAATGCAGGCGTCCGGATTATTCTGGTAACGATCGGCTAGTTCATCGATGCTTGAGGGCGCAAAATATTTAACATCGCCATGCTTGAGCTGCAGCCCCTGTTTCCTTTGCAACTGGTCCAGGCGCTTCAGCATTGCCTGTTCTTCAACTGAAACATTTTCGCTAGCCGGGCGGTAGACGATCGGATCCGCGTCAGTGTTGATTGGGTAATCACCCATGTGCTGGGTTGCCTCGATGATCGGGCGGTAACCGGTGCAACGGCAGAGATTGCCCGAGAGCGCGTCGTCAATGGTTTCTCGGCTTAAATCGGTTTCGTTCTTGTACAACGCAAACATCGACATGATGAAACCCGGGGTGCAAAAACCGCACTGTGATCCATGATAATCGACCATGCTCTGCTGCACCGGATGCAGCTGACCATCTGGCGATTTTAGCGACTCGACAGTAAACAGCATCTTGCCGTCCAGTGTCGGCAGGAATTGAATACAGGCATTCACCGCCCGAAAACGAATACGTTGATCTAATGACTCTCCAATTACGACGGTGCAGGCACCGCAATCGCCCTCGGCGCAACCTTCCTTGCTACCGACGCGCCCGATATCTTCTCGCAGATATTGCAATACCGTACGGGTCGGATCGATGTTCTCGATTTCGACCAGTTTTCCGTCCAGTATGAAGCGAATAGCATTCATTAGGTAATATTTCGACACCTATGGGTGTCCCTAAAAATAGTGATTTTTTGGTGAGGGCAAGGAAGCCCCGCGCGCAGAACCGGAGTGTATGCAAAATACATGAGGGTTTGAGCACGGTGCTTATGTACAGGAAGTACTGTATGCCGATTTTGCAGGAGCAAAAATCGGTGACGACGCCATCGCCAAAAAAGTGCATTTTTAGGGATGCCCATATCAACTTCCTCGATAAGTCGAGTACGCCCAGGGGGAAACCAGCAGCGGCACGTGATAATGTGAATCGGCATCGGCAATACCGAAACGAATGACGACTTCATCGACAAATGGAGGATCGGGTAGATCGATCTTGCAGGAACGAAAATAGGCCCCGGCGTGGAAAACAAGTTCGTAAACACCGGGTTTGAATTCGCCGGCGTCGAGTATCGGAGAATCAAGGCGACCATCAGCATTGGTGCGGTCATGTTTTAGCAATTGGCGACCGGCATCAACCGCATAAAGCTCGACATCTACACCTGCTGCCGGGCAGCCCTGTGCTGTATCGAGTATATGTGTCGTTAGTCTGCCCATGCCGCTCCCCTCGGTGTTCGGAAGCGTTAAATTCTCACTAACCGAACCAATTGTCAACATTTTTTTTAATTATTGTTAACAATCCGAAGAAATGTGTTACTATTACCCAGAACAAGAATCAGAGGAATCCGATCATCGAATCGAATAGCGACAAACGCAAACAGTCATTCAAGACAGCGTTAAGTGAAGATGATGTGTTACGTCAAATTGAACAGGCTGTCATCGATCATCGCCTGCCACCCGGCACTAAATTAAAAGAAGTTCAGTTAGCCGAAGTGTTCGGAGTGAAACGTGGCACGATACGTAAGGTACTCTCGCGACTGGCTTACTCACGGCTGGTAGATCAATTACCCAATCGCGGTGCCAGTGTCGCCAAACCGTCGGTTAAAGAAGGCAGAGATTTATTCGCTACCCGCCGTGCGCTCGAGGCCGCGATCATCCAGACCCTGACGCCACACATAGATAAAGCGCAAATCCAGCAGCTCAGGCAAATGCTGGACCAGGAACAAAATGCCTACCAGGCCGATGATTCAAAACTGGCATTGTCGTTATCGGTCGATTTTCACCGTCTGCTTGCAAAAATGAGCGGCAATAGCGTACTCGAAGAATATCTCAACGATATAATCCGACGCACACCACTGGTGATACTCACGCATTTAAGTGCCGATCCACAAAATCGCTGTCGAAACCAGGATCACGAAGCGATCGTCGACGCGATTGAATTCGGAAATGCAAAAAAAGCGGCACGCATAATGAATCAACACCTGCTACATATTGAGAATCGAATTGAGCACAAATCGGAAGACCCACAGCCCGATCTTGCCACGCTTCTTTTATCCAATTAAGCCGACGACTGACCTATGACCGATACCCGGGACTACCCCAGAGACATGATCGGATACGGCAATCAACCACCACATGCCGACTGGCCGGGTAATGCCCGAATTGCTGTGCAATTTGTATTGAATTATGAAGAAGGTGGAGAAAATAATATCTTGCATGGCGATTCCGGGTCGGAGCAGTTTTTATCGGAAATCATAGGCGCACCGAGTTATGAAGCCCGTCATATGAGTATGGAGTCAATTTACGAGTATGGTTCGCGCGCGGGTGTCTGGCGAATATTAAACGAATTCGAGAAACGCGGGCTACCACTGACGATCTTCGCAATAGCGATGGCCCTGCAAAGGCATCCCGGGCTAACAAAATCTTTTGTTGATCTGGGACACGAAATCGCCTGCCATGGGCTGCGCTGGATTCACTATCAGCACATAGACGAAACCACCGAACGCGATCACATGCGAAAGGCTATCGAGATTATCCAGCAGTTGACCGGGGCTATGCCACTGGGCTGGTATACCGGCCGCGATAGCCCGAACACCCGCCGACTGGTAGTCGACAACGGCAGTTTTTTATATGACTCGGATTATTACGGTGATGATTTACCTTTCTGGACCGAAGTCAAAACCAGCAACGGTGAAAGCAAACAGCATCTGGTGGTGCCCTATACACTGGATACCAACGACATGCGCTTTGCCACACCACAGGGCTTCAATAGTGGCGAACAGTTTTTTCAATATCTACGCGACAGTTTCGACGTGCTTTACGCGGAAGGCGAATCGGCACCGAAAATGCTGTCGATTGGTCTTCATTGCCGACTGGCAGGCCGACCCGGGCGATTTGCCGCGTTACAACGTTTTCTGGATCACATACAAAACCACGACCGGGTATGGATTTGCCGGCGTATCGATATCGCACGCCACTGGATAGACAGACACCCCTGGCAAACCACGTAAACACAATTATGCTTAGCAAAATATCCCTGCCCAGCCTGAATCAGTTAGATCGCGAGCAATTTGTCGAATCGTTGGGCGGTATCTTCGAGCATTCACCCTGGGTGGCCGACCTGGTTTACGAATATCGACCATTCGATTCCAAGGCCCGGTTACATCAAACCATGCTCGAAACCGTACAGCGATCTCCGGAATTGCAACGCATGGCATTGATTTGTAACCACCCTGAACTGGCAGGCAAGGAGGCCGCGGAAGGTACCTTGACAGATGATTCACGACAGGAGCAATCGCGTGCCGGACTCGATCAATGCAGCGCCGCGGAACTCTCGCAACTGCAATCACTCAACAAAGCCTATAGCGACAAATTCGATTTCCCATTTGTTATAGCGGTCACCGGCCTGGACAAAACGGCGATTATCGCGGCGATCGAGTTGCGCCTGAAAAATTCCGTCAAAGTCGAATTCGACAACAGTATCGCCGAGATCGGCAAAATTGGCATGATTCGGATAAACGCGCTGATTGATGAGTAACTCCGATTTCTTAGTATCCCGATCAAATGTTGACGATGAATGGAAAGACATACTCAACGAGGCCCTCGAAGCTGTTAACGCCGACTACCTGTCGCAACTGATCAAATCAGATGCCTGGTTACCCGGCATCGATAATTTATTCAGCGCGTTTCGCCGCGACAGGCTCGGAGTTCGCTACGTCTTAATCGGTGAATCGCCTTACCCACGCGCACAATCCGCCAATGGCATCGCCTTTTATGACGCCGCGGTCGATGCATTGTGGAGTGAAACCGGTTTAAGCAAATCGGTCAATCGGGCGACATCGCTGCGTAACATTATTAAGACCGCGTTGCTTGCCGAGGGTTATATCGAGCGTGACCCACAGGGCAAAATTCCGCAGGCCAGTATCGCCGCGGTTGACAAATCGGGCATGGTGCAGACCATGGCAGACCTGTTTCAGTCGCTGGAAAATAACGGCTTTTTAATGCTGAATGCGACACCTGTATTGCACCCTGAGCGCAAACCTTTGCTGGAAGCGAAATACTGGCATGAATTTCTGCTGCGATTGCTTGAGCGCCTGGCAGCTTCGGCTAATCAGACAATAACCCTGGTGCTATGGGGGAAAATCGCCGAGTTAATCGAACCACTGGAGGCAGCCAGTGGCTACCAGAAACTGGTTTGCGAACACCCCTATAACCTTTCGTTTATTCAAAACCCGGCAATGCAATCCCTGTTTCGTGAACTTAAACTATTAAAAAAAACAGGAGCCTGATTACCCGGCAGGTTGGACTGAGACACCAGGCCCAACATACCCACTAACGAGGTAATAATTATGGCTCTTCGGGATAATTCATGGGTTAATACAAAGGTGGTTCTCGCCAGGGCGCGGAGAACGCAAAGGATTTTATCTGCATATTCAAATAGATAAAGCATTTACCATTTATCTCTTTGCGTGCCTGGCGGCTTTGCGAGAGCATCATCATTTTCAGGTTTATACGTTAGCATTGATTTCTCGATCTTGATACAATAAAAGTCACTTGAAATCATACACTTATCTGTTTTCTCCTATTCGCCTTTACCCACTAATTTTTCGGACGAGGCGAAAATAGTAATTTTCAAGGTAACCTACAACCAGTCGGTCATCTTTACGCCGATGCTCAGTCGCTGTGTCGACTCGTTGTAGTAAATCAGACTTTCACCATAACCGTTAAAATACTGCACGAATCCGCGCAGGTTATTGGTAAAGGGATAAGACCAACCGATTTCGATAGCACCTTTATTGTCACTGCGCAGGTTATTGCGCAGCCTCAGCTCCAGGTTATGGTTACGCGATATTTGCCACAAAGCGCCCAACTGTCCATGCCCCATAAATTCCAGGATATCGGGATTATCATCACCCCCTGGATCATTCGGGTCAGTCTTGGCATCTTCGGGGAAACGCCACCAGAGCTGCGCCTGCCAGACGACCTGATTGTGTTCAAAAGACAATCCACCGATAAGCCGGTTCCAGCTACGCGAAAGGGTTCCTGACTGGCCATTGGATTGATGGTTCAGCGAGACAAATCCGTGTTTCACCGGCAGGCCCAGCAATGACCAGGGTTTGGTGTAACTGAAAATTAACTCGGGTTCGTAGTTAGTCTCTCTGAAGGGCGCCGATATTTCCTTATTGTATGCCTGCCACCAACTGGTAGCGGTGAAGGCGAACTGGAGGTTAACGCCATCAAATACAAAATCCTCGGCGGCAATGTACTTCATCGATACCTGGAACTTGACTTCAACATTATCCAGATCATTACCCTGGAGCTGCGGTTCGTAAACCGTTTGATCTAACTCCGAATAGCTCACTGGCAGCAGATAATTCGGCCGATGCGGTAATATTGCGAATGGATTGCTGCCGACACTTTTCTCAAAATACAAGCGCTCCTGAATGATGCCCGGGGTTTTCCCTTCACAAGTTTCACGCAATTGTTGCACTGTTTTATCTGGATCCGCACTAACAATGGCTGCCGCCAGACAGGCATCGATAACCTCCTGGTTTTGCGCTTCCGATACCTCTTCGACTGTAGCAGTAGTTTGCGCAAGGATTTGATGCGGATTCAAAACCAGTGCCAGGTTAACTAAAAGCCAAAATATTTTGTTCATAATTGATTAAACGCCGAGATATCGAGTCTGCATGGCTTTGTCGGACGCAAGCTCTGCTACCGGACCCTCTGAAACTACCTGTCCCTTCTCCATTAAATAATAACGATCGGCAATGCTCAACAGTGTTTTCAAATTCTTATCGACGATCAAGATTGACTGACCCTGTTGCTTGAGCTGCCGAATCACGGTCCATATCTCGTTACAAATCAGGGGTGCCAGTCCTTCGGTGGCCTCGTCAAGAATCAATAGTTTGGGATTTAACATTAGCGCGCGACCGATCGCCAGCATTTGCTGTTCGCCGCCTGATAACTGGTTACCGGCATGCTGGCATCTCTCCTGCAAGCGAGGGAATAACGAAAAAATACGCTCCAGCGTCCATGGTGACGATGATTGTGAATAATTTGCCGCCGCCACAGTGAGATTTTCTGTCACGTTCAAGTTAGGAAAAATATGCCTGTCTTCGGGCACCAGGCCGATACCGAGGCGAGTAATCTGGTATGACGAAATCGAACCCAGGTTAACGCCACCGAATTCGATATTCCCCGAGCTGATTTTTAACAGGCCGATAATACAATTAATTGTGGTGCTTTTGCCCATACCGTTGCGCCCCAATAACGTGACCACCTCACCTTGTTTCAATTCCAGATCGACACCATGCAAAACTTCACTGGCGTCGTACCCGGCGTACACTCCTTTGAGGCTGAGCATCAGGCGATTTCTCCGAGATAAGCGCGTTGCACGTCCTGGTTATCACGGATTTCGTCAACACTGCCACTGGCGATTAACTCACCATAAACCATTACTGAAATACGATCGGCCAGAGCGAATACAGCGTCCATATCGTGCTCTACCAGCAAAATGGTATAACGGCCCCGAAAACCAACGAGCATTTCGGTGAGTACCTTTGATCCGCCGGATCCAATTCCCGCCATCGGTTCGTCAAGCAACAAAACCCGGGAGTTTCCCGCCATGGCTAATGCAATTTCGAGCTGGCGTTTTTCACCATGCGCCAACGCTCCGGCAGGCAGCCGCAAATGTTCTTCCAACCCGAATTGAGCACCCAGTTCAATCGCCATCTGATTTAAGCGCTCATCACGACTCACCGGCGACCAGAAACGATAGCTATGCTGTTGATGCCCCTGTAGAGCAAGTGCCAGATTATCGAGTACGCTCATTTCATCGAATACTGATGTGACCTGGAACGAGCGCGATACCCCGGCACGCGCCCTTTTAAATACGGCCAGATCGGTGATATCCACACCCTCGAAAAAAATACGCCCACTGCTCGGACGCAGTTCTCCTGAAAGCTGGGCCACCGCGGTCGATTTACCCGCACCGTTCGGGCCAATCAACGCGTGGATTTCACCCCGATGAAGTTCAAGATTCAAATTGTAATTAGCGCGTAAACCTGCATAGTTTTTACACAGGTTTTCGGTGCGCAATATGATATCAGGCATTTTACGACCACCTTTTTTGCAGTATGCCGTAAATGCCATGGCGCGCAAAAATAACAACTGCGATCAACACCGGACCCAGCAAAATTTGCCAATGTTCGGTGTAGGCAGAAAATATCTGTTCGAGTAATAAATAGACGATCGCACCGATTACCGCGCCGTAAATACTGCCGAGACCACCTAGTATCACCATTACCAGTAATTCCCCCGACAGATGCCAGGAAAATAGTCCGGGGTCAACGTACTCGGTCTTATTGGCAAGCAGCACACCGGCTATCGCAGCCCCCATAGCCGCAATCACATAAGCGGTGAGACGATACCAGTAGGTATTAAAACCGAGTGCGCGCATGCGCTGCTCGTTATGTTTGCAGCCCTGTAACACACGGCCGAAGTGTGAATGCACCAGCCGCCTGCCAAATACGACAAATACAACCAGGAAAGCCAGGCACAGATAATAAAAGGAACTATCGTTGCCGGTGTCGATCAATGGCACCTGGTTTCTTGCCATCATCAGTAAACCATCTGCGCCGCCATAATAGTCGAGTGAGACGAACAGAAAATACAGCATCTGCGCAAACGCCAGCGTAATCATGATGAAGTGAATACCATGGGTGCGCAGGCTGATCATGCCGGTTAACCCCGCAACCAGTGCTGCCAGCAGCATCGCGATGATTAATATCGGAATTAACTGGTCGGTGCCCTGGTAACTGATTGCAAAACCGAAAAGCCCGCTGCCATCGCTCAGATGGAAGCTGAGGATACCCGCAACGTAAGCCCCGAGCCCGATAAAGGCCGCGTGCCCGAAACTTATCATCGCACCGTAGCCGACGATAAGGTCAAGGCTGATCGCCGCCATCGCGAAGATCAGCACCCGCGTCATGGTTGAAATCAGATAACTCTCGTCAAGCGCCTGTGACACTGGCGGTAACAGCAGCATGGCCAGCAGGCAAACTAGCAAAATTAAAAATTTACGATTAACTTTATCGTTCATGCAGGAAACAAACCGCGTGGCTTAAATGCCAGGATACCTGCCATCAACAGGTAAATAGCCATCGAGGAGAGAGAAGCGGCGATACTGTTGGCACTGCTGGTGGCAAATAGCCATACCAATAATGTGGGCAGGAAAGCCCGGATCAGCGTATCGACCAGACCTACCAGCAAGGCACCGAGCAAGGCGCCTTTCACCGATCCGATGCCACCGATGACGATTACTACAAATACCGGTATCAGGATGCTCTCGCCCATGCCCGATTCGACCGCGAAAAGCGGTGCAGCCATCACGCCGGCAAACCCAGCGAGCATCGTTCCCAGCGCAAACACGAGGCTGTATAACCAGCGGATATTCACCCCCAGCACGGCGATCATTTCACGGTTACTGGCACCGGCACGAATACGCATGCCGAGGCGGGTATGCCGGATCAATACAAACAGGCCCACAGCTACCAGTAGTCCCACGCCGATAATGACGAGTCGATATAACGGGTATGGCACACCGGGAAGAATTTCCACCGTTGTGGAGAGTAATTCGGGGACTTGCATGAACAGCGGCTGCCGCCCCCAGATCATACGCGTGCCTTCATTAAAAAACAGGATCAGGCCGAATGTGGCAAGCACCTGATCGAGATGATCACGATTGTACAGGTGACGCAGTACTATGATCTCGACCAGCAAACCGCATATTGCAGCGCTGCCCAGTGCTACCAGCAAGGCCAGCATAAAACTGCCGCTGGCCTGCATCACGGTCGCCGCGACGTAAGCGCCGACCATGTAAAACGAGCCATGCGCCAGATTGATCAGGTTCATCACCCCGAATACCAGCGTCAACCCGGCCGACAACAGGAACAGCATAAACCCGAGCTGCAGGCCGTTTAAAACCTGCTCGATTAACAGCAGCATGGCTCGCTAGGGCCTATTAACACTAATGGGATTGCCACTGCTGGGACTATTTTTTTCTCCAGCAAGGCAGAAGGAGTGCCGTGTAGTTATTCTACATAAGCGACTGATATCGCGGCTGGAGGGGAAAATAGCCCCAGCCCTTCGGGTTGTGCCTAAAAAACCACCACTCCGCGTTGCTCGGCACTTATTTGGAATGACCAAACGACGCTTCTCGCGCCTTGATTGGTGATTTTTTAGGTACAACAGTGATAATCCCATTAGTGTTAACAGGCCCTAGGAAAAGCCGTCAAAATGCTATAAAGAACACTGCCCCGCATAGGCATCGACATGGTTGCTGAAAACCTTCTTCAAGGTGGTATTGTGAATGCCGCTGGCATCCTTTACCACTTCACGTACATAAATGTCCTGCACCGGGTGGTGGTTGCTGCCAAAGCGGAAATTACCGCGTACCGAATCGAAATCGGCTTTTTCCAGCGCACTGCGAAATGCATCCATATTGGATGGCTCACCGCCGGTGGCTTTCAACGCACTGGCTATCAGATTAGCCGTATCGTAACCCTGGCTGGCATAAAGCGTCGGCATGCGGTCGTACTTACTTTTGAACGCAGCAACAAAGGTTTTGTTGGCGGCGTTATCCAGATCGTAATTCCACTGCGAACCATTCAGGACACCGACAGCCGCATCGCCCACGGCTTTCAAAATGCGCGCGTCAAACGAGAAAGCCGGCCCGAAAACCGGTATCGACTGATTCAAACCCGCCTGTGAATACTGCTTGAGAAAATTGATACCCATACCGCCCGGCAGGAAAAAGAAAACAGCATCCGGCTTCGCGGCACGCAGATTGGCGAGCTCGGCCGCATAATCCGATTGACCCAGCTTGGTATAGACTTCGCCGGTTATTTTGCCTTTATAGAAACGCTTAAAGCCAGCCAGTGCATCCTTGCCCGCGGGGTAATTGGGCGCAAGAATATAAGCTGATTTGAAATCGGCATCGGATAGATGTTGCCCCATGACTTCGTGCAAGTTATCGTTTTGCCAGGCCGCATTGAAATAGTTTTTATGACAGCCCTTACCCGCCAGCGCGGAAGGTCCGGCATTCGGGCTGATGTAAAACACATCGTCCTTAACTACTTTTGGAACAACAGCCATAGCAACGTTGGAAAACACGATGCCAGTCATAATTTTGACCTTGTCGCGCTTGATATAACGCTCGGCAATCTCAAGCCCCTTGCCGGGCTTGCGACCATCGTCCTCGACCATTAACTCGACATCCACGCCTCCGAGCTTGCCGCCGCCCAGCTCCATCGCCAGCATAAATCCATCACGAATGTCTTCACCCAGATAACCGGCCTTGGTGGTAAGCGTGGTAACCATGCCGATTTTCACGGCTGCCCCGGCCGACCCGGCAATAAACAGGGATAAAGCAACAAGACTGCTGCATAGAATTTTGCTCTTCATGGAATTTTCTCTCCGGTTTCTTATATTGATTATTGGCACCGGTTAAATCGACGCCTTTGGTGATGCCCTTTGGTTTAATCGCGTCATTTTAGCCGTTAACTAGCGCTAATGGAACGCTTGAACAGCTCTGCTGGTCAACTGATTTGGCGCCAGCCGAATCAGCCCTGGTAAATTTTATTCCGTACGACTTTTTTTAGCGATATAATCTCCCCGGAAAAAGGATATAAGTTGATTCATCAGCATGATATTCTGTTAACAACAAATATTTATAGACCATTCCAGGGCATGCATGGAATACGCACAATGCTCCCAATAAATTCAAATGGTAAGATACATATTCTGTCTAAATAACTAATATACTTCATATAAAAACCATAAAGCCTATACTGGCTTCTAATGCGTTAAGTTTCAGAGTATGAAAAAACTGACATTCAATCGTTGGCATGAAAGGCAGCTATACCATAGTTTTGCCTGGTTAATTAGTTGCCTGATGGGTGGTTTTTTGTTTGTTACTATCATTGAATTTATCGGTATCAAATCGTCGGGAACAATATTTATCATTTCCCTGGTGGCACTTTATGGTGTCGGCCTCGGCATCATTGAATTGTTTCGTCAATTCTGGATACGGTTCTCCTATGCACAAACCTGTGCGAGTGCAGCTACCTGTAAAAGTTGCGGCGCTTATGGCCTGTTCAAGGTTAAACTTGAGGTAAAACCGATTTATGCCCAGTGTAATAAATGTGATCACCAATGGGTAATCGAGTAGTAATTTTATGACCAGCAAAAATACCTGCGTTTATTTAGGACAACCGCTTGCTGATTATGGCTTCAAGGATGGTCATCCTTTCGGGCCGCAACGCCACGATGTATTTCAGGCCGAATTAATCCGCCTGGGGCTGAACAAACCCGTCGATATCCAGGAGCCGGTCAAGGCGACACCCGATTTGATCGAGTTGTTTCACACCAGTGACTATATTCAAAAGGTACGCGATTATTCGAAATTTGGCACCGGATATCTCGACGCTGGCGATACCCCCTCTTTTATCGGCATGTATGAGGCGGCGAGCAGCGTTGCCGGCTCGGTCACTGACGCGATAGATCGCATAATGGCAAAAGAATACCGCAGAGCATTTTCGCCAATCGCAGGTTTACACCATGCACGACGCCACATTGCCGCCGGATTTTGTGTATTCAACGATTGCGGCATTGCGATCGAATACCTGCGGCACCAATATGGCATTAAGCGCGTCGCTTATGTCGATATCGATGCCCACCATGGTGATGGTGTATTTTACAGTTTCGAAGATGATCCTGATCTGCTATTTGCCGATATCCACCAGGACGGCCGTACCCTGTACCCGGGCACCGGGTCTGAAGATGAAACCGGCAAGGGTGCCGCGGTCGGCACCAAGTTAAATATTCCGGTTCCACCTTTTGCCGACGATATAGTTTTTCAGTCAGTCTGGCCGCAAATAGAAACCTATTTAAAAAAATACGAACCCGAATTTATCTTGCTGCAATGTGGTGCGGATAGCATTGAGGGTGATCCAATTACCAATATGGCGTTTAGTCCCGCCTCGCACGCTTATGCGGCCAAACGCCTGTGCGCGCTGGCTGATCAATATTGTGATGGAAAATTTGTGGCGATGGGTGGTGGCGGCTATAACCACGACAATATTGCGCGTGCATGGACGGCTGTGGTTGACTCGATGGTGAAGGCCGACTAGCTAGCCCGTATATTGCACGAAGGCGGTAACAACTTATGATATTTATGATTAAATTCAAACAATTAGGCAGGGATATCATGAGTAACAAAAAGTACAGTTTGTATCTGAGCAAAGTCAGGAAAAATCTGGCTGTCAATCTTGATCGATCCCCCTTGATGCGTAGCTATTGCTATGCATCGGCGGGCGATCGACCAACCTTGTTTGCCATATTTCCCCTGAGCTTCGTTCTCTTCATGCAATATGCGGGCTAGTCTGGTTCACTTCAGTCTAGCCTGGAAAAGACCCTAATCCCAGTGCACATGGTTTTCATCCTCGATCGCAGATTGCAGTAGCTCCATCAATGGCAAAGCGCGAGTATTCAAACTAACCGCCGGTTGATCATCGCCAGCATCACCCGCAGGCTCGACAATTTCCGACACCGATTCAAGCCCTCGGCGTAAATTGCTCAGTGCCTGCGCTACATCCTCGGCGATTATTGCACCCGGAACCGAAACGCCGAAGCTCATCATCTCGAGCATTTTTGTGCCGACATCACCGAACATGATGATATTGGCGTAGGATTTTGTCTTAAAGGTAATCAACATAGGATGTCATCTGTTAGTTTTGAGTTCCAACATACGCATACGATTTACAACTGCAACTAATTCCTGCAACCGAGGCAAGGCCAGTTTTCCCATTGCATAAGGCGTAATGGTATCGAAACCGTTTTGCTTTAATTCCTCAAACGCTCGTTCAAGGCCAGCAACAATATCGTTTTCCTGAAAACCTTCATCCCCCTGGTACTTTTCAATCAAATATCCAATCGACAGCAGCTGGGCCGTGTCGACTAGCTGTTCGAGTGATTGTAGAGGAATGTCTTCTATGCCAAATTGCAATAAGCGGGTACCGAATGCTTTTATTTTCGGTTTCCCAGTGGGTCCAAGCACCGATAAACAATTAATAACCGGCACTCTCGGTGAACTTTGTACAATATTGGTACTTTCAGACTCTGAAACAAGCTGAGATTGCGCGAGTTCATGCGCTTTAATGGTCATATCCACTGGCTGATAGTTATCCATCATCACAACCTGGTCAGCCAGTGAAAAATAATCGCTCGAACCACCCATAACCATTACTACTGAAATCGTGTATTGATCACTCAGTTGGCGAATTCTCTGCGATAATGGCGTAATTGGTTCTTTGTCTTTTGGTACCAGTGCCTGCATGCGTTGATCGCGTATGAGGAAATTACTCGCCGATGTATCTTCGTCAATCAGTAGTGTCTGAACGCCTGCCGATAATGCCTCGACAATACTCGCTGCCTGTGAACTACTACCGCTGGCGTTCGGGGTGGTAAAAAAACTACAGTCTTTACCGCCGGGTAAATTTTGAATGAACGGTCGAATATCGACTCCGGAAATTGCACGGCCGTCTTCGGCCTGCAGTTTGAAACAGCTGGGGTCACTGACCACCAGTTCGCGACCATCACCGGGTATATGGTCATAAACGCCCTGCTCGATGGCGCGTAATAATGTCGATTTGCCATGGAACCCGCCACCAACAATCAGATTGACTCCTTTGGGAAAAGCGGTGCCGATTACCGGCGGCTGGTGCTTCAACGGCAATTCAATCGCTATCGATTTCGGCGCCCTGATTCGTATTGCATTTTGCAAAGGCCGGTCGTCAACACCGGTTTGACGTGCCAGATTCGAACCGTCGGCGATAAAAGCGATTAACTGGTGCGACTCGAGCTGTGCGCGAAGATATTGCTGGTCTTCGACACAGTTGACATGTTGCTCCGCGGTATCCAGGTCTTCTTTAATCTGTATTAGTGCCGATTCAACAATAGCCGGTAATTCGTCGAATAACATGACCCTGGCCTGATTCGCGTCGATTCTTCGTTTATTGGCGGGTAATCCGACTTGAAAGCGAACTTCGAGCAGGGAAGAATCGATCGACACGGTGCTGCGACGTAACACCTGCTGGCCGTAACTCGCAATTTCAAATTCCCCGCTACGACCTGAACCCCGATTTCCTTCGAATATTGTCT
>Ga0255051_10000150_pt1 | contig 25229 bp, 19 predicted proteins | sample JV7_2_9_MG_FD_181719 | JGI IMG/M metagenome (GOLD analysis project Ga0255051, IMG submission 181719) | Seawater microbial communities from Jervis Inlet, British Columbia, Canada - JV7_2_9 | ecosystem: Environmental > Aquatic > Marine > Inlet | place: Canada: British Columbia | collected 2016-10-06
GCCTGGTCGGTGTACGGGGTGTAGCGATCGGCTATCAGGTACCAGACCAGCATAAAGGCGCACAGACCCAGCACCGCCAGCGTCAGTTTCTTAATCGAAGTGTCTTCCTGCGTTGACTCGCTCACGTCTGTTCGGCCTCCAGTTATTCCGGGGACAGTATACCTATTAAGAATTCCGGGGACAGTATACCTATTACCAGGTAGCCGCTATAATCTGCTTCCCAGCTAACTTACAGGGAGGTAAGCGATGGCCAGGATGGCACGCGTAGTTGTTCCGAATTATCCGCATCATGTAGTTCAACGAGGCAATCGACGACAGAAAACCTTTTTCTGTGAAGATGACTATCGTTACTATATCCAGCTCGTTTCCGAGTACTCAGTGCAAACTGAAACTGCAGTTTGGGCCTACTGCCTGATGCCTAACCATGTTCACCTGGTGATGGTGCCGAGTACCGAGGACGGTTTAAGGGCGACCCTGGGTGAGGCGCACAGGCGCTTTACGAAACATATAAATCTTCGAGAAGGATGGCGAGGGCATTTGTGGCAAGAGCGGTTTCATTCGTTCTTGATGGATGAACATTATCTGTTGGCCGTGGTACGTTACGTAGAAAGGAATCCGGTTGCCGCGAAACTATGCGTCCACCCGGAAGACTGGAAGTGGTCCAGCGCATTTGCTCATATCATGGGGGAAGACGATGCCCTCGTGCAGGTGAGACCGATGCTAGATCGGGTCGACAGATGGAGTGATTATCTTTCGGATACTGCTCACCGCGATGAAAGCGAATTAATCGAACTGCATGCTCGGACCGGGAGGCCGTTAGGTAGCCCTGGTTTTGTGCGTAGGCTTGAAATTATAACCGGCGAGGGTTTGGCTCCAAAGAGGCCAGGCCGCAAGCCGGCGACAAGTAAATAGGTATACTGTCCCCGATATTTCAATAGGTATACTGTCCCCGATATTTCGATTTACGCGAGAGTTTAATCATGTGGGAAGAGTTCAAAAAATGGCGTTATGCCGGCACCGAAATTACGACGGTCGAGCGTCGTGAATTGCTGGAAGAACTGTTCGTCCTGGGCACGGATAATCAGTTGCCGTTTTACAAGCGCATGGCTTTCCTGCTGATCGTATCCACTATTATTGCCTGTTGCGGCCTGATGGCGGATTCCGCCGCCGTGGTCATCGGCGCGATGCTGGTCGCGCCAATGATGCGGCCGGTTATGATTTCCTCTGCCGCGATAACCCTGGGCTGGACCAAGCACCTGTACCAGGCCCTGATATTGACCTTCCTGATGGCACTTGCCGCTGTCGGTATCGCATCGGTATTCGCCCTGATATCACCAGAAGTGGTGACCATACCGGACCAGGTGTTGGCTCGCACAACTCCGACTTATTATGATTTAGTGATTGCCCTTGCCGCGGGTAGTGGTGGCGCCTTTACCATGACGCACAAGGAGAGCAATGCGATTCCCGGTGTAGCAATGGCGGTCGCTCTGCTACCACCACTGGCTTCCACGGGTATCCTGCTGGTGTTTGACCAGAATGACCTGGCCCTGAAGGCCTTTATCCTGTTTTTCACCAACTTTTCCGCCATGGTGCTGGCGGCAACTTTGACCTTTCTTTACCTTGGCATATCGCCGAGCAAAACACGCGAACGTTCCGCCAAATTTATCCGCAACTTTACCCTGGGATTTTTCCTGCTGGTATTTGGCATTTCGGTACCCTTGTATTTTTACAGCACTGAAGTCTGGTACGACGCCACTTATCAGGCGAACCAGTCGGATGAACTGCAGGCCTGGCTGAAAGAAAATGAATTGCTTATCGACAACGTGCAGATAGACGACGAGCGGCGTATTGTTTTTCTGAAACTGTTGGGCCCGAATCCACCGCTAACGGTTGAAACCCTACACACCGAACTGGCATTAAATCAACTCGCAACAACCGGGGAGGAGGTGAAACCATTCAGCATCGAAGTGTTGTGGACCCAGACTGGTCGTTTCAGCTGGCCGCCCGAGCTTAGCCTGCAGAGCGAGCGCACCCTGGAACAGGATTATTCAGCCGACCTGCAAGCGCAAACCTGGTACTGGATTGGGACGCAGTATACAGACGGTGACTGGTTACGCCCCGAGCAACGGCAATCCTACTTTATCAGTGCGAAAGGGGAAAACTCCGTAGATTTGACAACCCATTGCACCAGGGGTAGCGGTTCTTATGAACTGAACCAGGAAAAAGTCACGGCCAGTTTTGACATCGGTGTCGACGATACCTGTGCGACGGCAAAAATTGACAACCGGTTTATCACTGACTTGAACCAGGTCATTAATATCAAGCTAGAAGGTGAAAATATGTCTCTGCGCCTCGATAGCGATGTCGGTGTTATGCATTTTATCTCCGTCAAACCGAAATGATTTGAGGATGAAACCGACGGTTGTCGATAAACTCGTACGATCATGACAAGACAAACCCTGTTTAATGGCTGAAGAGTTCCCCCCGTTGATGCCGGCAGGTTTCAACAGATTTTGTCGTCGGATACAATTAAATAGAATAGCCGCAGTTATCAGATAAAAATTAAAGGGATACACTCACATGCTTAAAATTCGTTTCGCCACACTGTTCATCAGCGCCCTGTTTCTCTCCAGTGTTTCACTCTGCAGCCTGATTTCCGTAACGACAGTCCAGGCACAGGAGACCAGTGCCGAACAAACCGAATCCGATCCACAGCAGGCGTCACTCGATAGTATTGAGGAGCAAAAAAGAATCCTCAAGGATTTGAGTACCCGTATCGGGAAAAGCGAAGGGCTCACCAGGACCGCGTATGAATTGCGTTACGAGAAAAGCCTGAAGAAACTGCTTGAGCTGAATCTGAATTTTGCTGAAAGCGTAGCCAATCTTGATCAGGCGAAAGCCAGTGAAAAATATCGACAGCAGGCGATTCAGATTTTAAATTCGCAGTTTGCGCTCGCAGCCGATGCGATCAAGCGTTTCAGAAAGCAGATTGTACTGCCTGAAGCAGGCAAATCGGCAGCCGTGCAGGCAGCCGCCTATTCCAGGGTATACGGCCTGGTGGCATCCATGAACCACGGCTACGAGTTGTGGTTTAAATCCATCGAGGTATCTCGCAAGTTTGAAATCGATGTGAGTGAACAGGAAGCCTTGCTGCGGGATATCTTCATCGAGCGGGCCGCCAATATCTCGGTCATACTCGACCATGCCATGGCCAATGTCTCGGCGTTGCGGGCAAGCGTGGCCGTAATGCCCACCGACGCGGAATTAACAGCTCAACTCGCTGTCGCCACCGGGCACGTACAAACAATCGCCGACGGCTTCGATTTCGTGCTGCAGATGATGGACACCATGGAACTGGATACCGGTGACTACCATGAGCAACTCTTGAATGCGACCGGGCAGATAACCGCGGATGTATTTGAAGTCAGCGTTATTTCCAACCTGTTACTGGGCTGGGGCGACAAGTTATGGACAATGATCATTGAAGAAGGTCCCAACCTGATCATCAATGTTTTCCTGCTGATTATAATATTTCTCGCCTTCCGCAAGCTCGCCGACGTCATCCAGCCACTGCTGGAGCGCGCGCTCGAAAAATCTCAACTGGAACTGTCCGAATTGCTACGTCGAATGGTTATCTCCATAGCGCGCAACGTGATCATTATTCTCGGGGTATTGATTGCCCTGTCACAGATCGGCATCAGCCTGGGTCCACTGCTCGCCGGTCTGGGTGTCATCGGTTTGGTAATCGGTTTTGCTCTGCAGGATACGCTGTCGAATTTTGCTGCCGGCATGATGATATTGATCTACCGTCCATTCGACGTGGGTGACCTCGTTGAGGTGGGCACGGTCAGCGGTACGGTCAGCCACATGAGCCTGGTCAATACAACCATAATGACCCTGGATAACCAGACCATCATCGTGCCCAACAATAAAATATGGGGTGACGTGATCAGGAATATCACTGCACAAACCATTCGCCGCGTCGATATGATGTTCGGCATTTCCTACAGCGATGATATTCCAAAGACCGAGCGCGTTCTGCAGGAAATTCTGTCTTCGCATGAAAAGGTGCTGGATGAACCTGCGGCCATGGTAAAACTGCATGAACTCGGCGATTCATCGGTGAATTTTGTCGTCAGGCCCTGGATTAACAAAGACGACTACTGGGATGTTTACTGGTATGTTACGCGCGCCGTGAAAATGCGTTTTGACGAAGAAGGTATCTCGATCCCGTTCCCGCAGCGAGATGTGCACCTGTATAACGAAACTTCATCCTGACGCGGCTAACACCGGCAACGACTACTTCGAAGACAACAAATTTACTGGCGATTCGATTCAAATAGGAAATGTGAAAGTTATGACAAACATGTTAAATCGCAAGACGCTGGCTTTTCTTGTGGTGGCGGCCACTTTGCCACTCACCGCCTATGCGACCGAATACGACATCGCCATCAACAACGGTCGCGTCATGGATCCTGAAACTGAATTTGACGCGGTGCGTAACGTCGGCATCAAGGATGGCAAGATCGCGATCATTACCGAAGACGATATCGACGGCGTCGAAACCATCGATGCCAGCGGTCATGTCGTGACCGCAGGGTTTATCGATACCCACACCCACAGTAGCGACAAATTCGTCATCAGGATGGCGATGATGGACGGTGTTACCAGCGGCATGGATTTTGAGTGGGGCGCATTGAATATTGCCGACTGGTATCAGCGCGAAAAAGGCCAATGGCCAATTAACTATGGCCAGTGCGCTTCACATGAAGCTGTAAGAATGACTGTGCATGATGGTCTTGTTATCGACAAGCCCATAGATGCAGTGGATGCCTTTTGGTTACGCGCAGAATCGGTGAAAGATAAAGTCGAAGGCTGGTCGGTAACCGTGAGTAACCTTGACCAGATCAACCAAATTACCAAACGCCTTGACGAAAACCTGCGCCAGGGTGCGTTATGTATAGGAGACACAACTGGCTATGCGGCTGTGGGCACCAGCACTTATGAATTATTCGAAGTACAAAAGGCGGCTGCACGTTATGGTCGTCCGGTTGCATCCCACTCCCGTTTACATGGAAGTACTAAACCGCCAACTGAGTCACAAATGGCTTTTAACGAATTATTTGCAAACGCAGCATTACTAAAGGCACCTTTACTGATTTGTCATAACAATGACTACGGTTGGTGGGAAATAGAAGAAAAATTAAAGATGGCCCGTGAACAGGGTATGAACATGTGGGCGGAATATTACCCCTATGAAGCCGCATCGACCGCTATTGGTGCAGTACCCATACAACCACAATTTATCGAAGATGCTCTTGGGCTTAAGTATAAAGATATTCTTTATGATCCCACTCAGGATAAGTTTTTAAATAAACAAGAATATCTAAAAGTCGCCAAAGAAGACTCAGGTCGCACCATTGTTATTTTCAATCCTGCCCGCAAGCAATGGTTGCCGATGTGGTTACGAGTGGAAAACATGGTGGTGGCCAGTGACGGTATGTGGCAGAACGAAGGACTTGGCTGGGATGATGACCCGGCGAAATTCAAAGGCCATCCACGTACCTCGGGTAGTCATACGACTGTGTTGCGTTTAGGTCGCGAGCAAAACGTACCTTTGATGCACACCCTGTCGCAACTGAGTTATTGGTCGGCTTATCATCTTGGAAAAACCGGTTTGAAGTCCATGCAAATTCGTGGTCGTTTACAACCCGGCATGGTCGCCGACATCGTTGTCTTCAACCCGAAAACGGTTGCTGAAGGTTCCAGTTATAAAGCCGGTGAGAATGGCCTACCGCCGACCGGCCTGCCACATGTCATCGTCAACGGGCAATTCGTCAAAAAAGACGACCAGGCGACCGGTGTCATGGCGGGTCTTCCAATCCGCTTCCCGATCGAGGACAAACCTCGTCATGTCGAAGCCAAACAGGAACAGTGGCAGGACAGGATGCTGGTCGACGACGCTTCGATCAGTCCCCGCGCCAACTAGAGATCCAGATTATGATCAAGTTACACAAACTTCTGATAGTACTCGGCTTTGCATTGACGGCAGGCCAGTCCCTGGCTGCCGATACTCCGCCGCCACAAACGCTGTTCACCAACGTCAACATCTTCAACGGCACCGATGACAAGCTGTATCAAAACCACAACGTGCTGGTGGAGAATAACCTGATCAAGGCGATTTCAGCGTCAGAGATTAAGACCAATGCAAACGCCACGATTATCGACGGTCAGGGTAAAACCCTGATGCCGGGGCTGATTGATAGTCACTCCCACCTAAATATGAATGGTGACGGGGGTCTGGTTGCGATGGCGGGAATGCGTTGGGACGAGATCGCATCCCGCTCGGTGGCGCAGGCACAGGACTGGTTCGCCGATGGGTTTACCACCGTGCGCGACGCGGGTGGAATGGCAAGTGGGCTCAAACGCACCATCGATGCAGGAATGCTTGATGGCCCTCGCATTTATCCATCGGCTTCGTACGTCTCTCAGACTGCCGGTCACGGCGACATGGTTCTCGGCTCAGAAAACCAGACACCGGACAGCAGTAACTACGTGCGTCTTGGAATGACACAAATTGTTGATGGCCCCGATGCTGTACGTCGTGCAGTCCGGAGAAATTTTGCTGAGGGTGCCAGTCAAATCAAATTGATGATTGGTGGCGGCATTTCGTCTGAAAAAGGCCCGTTATTCGCGTCGCAATTCACTGATACAGAAATCAGTGCTGCGGTAGAAGAAGCGGCGGCCCGCGACACGTATGTCTTGGTCCATGTATATCAGGATGCACACATTCGCCGTGCGCTTGAACTGGGTGTCATGAGTATTGACCACGGCCAATTCATTTCCGAAGAGACCGCGCGATTTCTGAAAGAAAAAGGGGCTTTCATCGCGCCTTTCACCGCGGGCATCACCGTGGAGGCCTTCCAACATCCGGCTTATAGCGTTCCCGGCACACCCCAGTTCATCAAGGGTAAGGAGTTCCAGCGGGATTCGAAGAACTTCATAGAAATTATGAAAAAGGTCCAGCCCAAGATAGTCATGGCGGTGGACATCGTCTTTCTGACCGGCGCCCCGGCACGCAGCGCACGCGATTTCGAAAAGTTCGCCTTCGCACGCTTCTTCGGTAACCTGCAGGCGCTGCGCTCGATGACCTCGGTGCCGGGCGAGCTTGCCGCCCTGACCGGGCGAAACAATCCCTATCCGGGCAAACTCGGCGTCATCGAAAAAGGCGCGCTGGCTGATATCCTGCTGGTCGATGGTAACCCGCTCGAAGACATCACCGTGCTCGGCGCGAATCCGAAATACCTCGATGCCGAGCCCCGCGGACGCGGCATTGACACCATCCACTTGATCATGAAAGACGGCAAAATCTACAAGAATACGCTGTAGCCGACCATGAGCAGAATAAGTGCACTATTGTTGCTGACCGCAATCAGCGCCTGCGGCGCGCAGGAGCAGGCTTCGGAAGATCCGGTTGCGCGCGAGCAGGAACTAGCCAAAAACAACGTATGGCATGCGGCCAGGCTGCGCGGGGTTGCGTTTCGTGCGATCGGGCAGGAGCCTGGTTGGCTGCTCGAGATTACCAACGGCAAGGAAATCCTGATCGTGGCCAATTACGGTCAGGATAAAAAATCCTACCCTTATGTCGAGCCGCAGGAAGACAAGGCCGCGCGCAAGACGGTGTTCCAAGTGGACGACACTATCCGAGTGCTGATCGAGGGCAAACCCTGCACGGACTCGATGAGCGGCGAATCTTTCGAAGTCACTGTAACGGTCACGCTCGGCGAAAAGACGCTGCAAGGCTGCGGTCGGGCGCTGTTCTAATCCATGCCGTCGCGAGCCTGCTGGTTGCTGTTGCTATTACTGTCGGTTGGCTGTAGCACCAGTACCACTAGCACCGAAAGCCAGCGCTATCGTGGCGACTATACTTTAGGCCACGAAGTCAACACTTTCTGTCCTGCGATCAATTCGCAGTGCTACTGGCTGGGTCCCGACACCAGCCAGGCGGCGCGGGATCAACTCAAGTCGTTGTATCAGCAGAAAAAGCCCGGTTTGTACAAACCTGTGTGCATGATCGTTGAGGGCGTTATCGACCGGGATACGCCGCGCAGCGGCTTTGCCGCCGATACTGACGGCCTGATCACGATTATCGCGCTCGAGGGCGATTGCGATAGCAGCGCGGCGATCACGCCGGGCGACCTGAACCACCGGCGCTGGGTGCTGGCCGCAATCGACGGCCGCACAGTCGATGCGGCCGATCCGCCCGCGGTGCTCGATTTCGGCGAGCGCCTGTTCGTTGAGGGCCATGATGGTTGCCAGCGTTTCAGTGGGTTTGCCGAATTGCACGGTAACCAGATCGCGTTCGGAAAGGTCGAATTCGATCGCTCCGGTTGCGACACTGGCATTCCCGAAGCAGCGCTGTTTTCAGAACAGACTTCATGGCAAGTCGCGCTCCGGGATCGAGGTGACCTGATTTTGAGAAGCTCAGACACCAGCCTCGACTTCAGGCGCGACGACTGGCGTTGATATCGATGCCTGCTAAAAACCAGGGCCTGACAAAAATTACGTGAAATGGCAATTTACAAATACGGTAATCTCAAACATGATTACGAAAACTTTTTGTTAAACTCGACGAAAGTTATTGATCTGTCTCAGGGTGAACCAAATTTGGGAGAAACTTAAATTATGAACAAATGGATAACACCTGGTGCCACGGCGCTTTTGTTCGCGTTTTCGATGAATGCAAGGGCGCAAGAACAAAGCATTGATGAAATCGCCAAGGAACTGGCCAATCCCAATACCTCGCTGGCGTCGTTGAATTTAAAATTACAGTTCCGTGGATTTGAAGGAGACCTGGACAAAGCGGATGACCAGAGCAGCACCACCCTGGTGTTTCAACCTTCCTTGCCATTCAAGCGGGATGACGGATCAAAAATAATTTTTCGGCCCGCGATTCCCTTTTTTATCGATCAACCCCTGTTCGAGGGCGGCTCGGACTGGGACGACGATTCCGGCCTCGGGGATATCTCCTTTGACCTGGCCTATGCGTTCGCACCGGAAAAGGAAGATCCCGGAAAGCTAGTGGCGGTGGGTATCATTTCGTCGCTGCCGACCGGTGACGAAGACCTGGGATTTGGTGAAGCTACCACCCTCGGTCCCGAGTATCTATACGGCCATATCAGCAAGGAGTTGATCTGGGGCCTGTTCCCCAATCATCAGTGGGACATCAGCGGGGATATCGATGTGAACTTAACCACGATGCAGGTTTTCTATTTCAAGTTTGCGGGCGAAGGGGTTACCTACGGTACTTCGCCGATCATGACCTTCGATCACGAGGAAGACGAGTGGACATTTCCATTAAACATTACGGTCACCAAGACCACGGCTCTTAGTGGTCGCCCCTGGAAACTCGGTGTTGAAATCAACTACTACGTGGAACAACCCGATGCCTTCGGCCCGGAATGGATGATATCGTTCAGTGCCGCGCCCGTGGTTAAAAACGCGTTGGCGGAGTGGTTCAAATGATGAGTCGAAACATACTGATCGCAGTAATCAGCCTGTTGCTCGGCGCCTGTGCCTCGGGCTCTCCAGATAAAGCGTCAGCCGTAGCGGGTGTGACCGTCTGCGAGGAACCGCGGCCGCAGGTTTGTACCATGGATTACACCCCGGTATGCGCAACGCTGCAGGACGGTTCCGTTAAGACTTACCCGAATGGCTGCGGCGGCTGTGCGGACGTCAACGTCAAATCCTGGGTGGCGGACGCCTGCCCCGAGTGAGCCTCGTTGAAGTCTGAATCGATGAAGTTCAAAAACCTGCTGCTGCTTGCCGTACTTTTTTACACGCCCACCGCTTTTGCCACCGATTCGACGCCGACGCAGAAGTCACATAAATCGAATTACGACAACGAGGAAGGTTTCGCCGGGCCCGGTTCGACCGTGCGCCAGCTCGAGGAGGACGACGAAGAAAAAACACCGGTGCTGCGCTTCGAGAGCTTCGATGAGGCTCTCGCGCCCTGGTTTTCCGGGAAACAAAAACTGGCTGACGAGTTCGGCTTGCAGCTCGGTTTCGCCTATACGTTGCTGCACCAGGAAATCGACGAATCGATGACCAGCGAGGACAGTGCCACCTCGGGAATCTTTCGTATCTCGGGCAAGTGGGAAGCCTACAACCGTGGCGAAAGGGACAAGGGCCAACTGGTGTTCAGCATCGATCATCGCGCCGCGTTTTCGGACCTGGCGCCGGGCAGCCTCGGCGGCGAAGCCGGCTACATCGGCCAGACCGGTGCGCTGTTTTCGGATGCCGATACGCTGCTCGGTGATCTTTACTGGAGCCAGTACCTGAACGACGGCCAGACCGGCCTGATCGTCGGCCGCTACGACCCGAACGATTTCTTCGACGTGCTCGGCTACGCCAACCCGTGGACATCATTTCAAAACCTTTCGATCCTGTTTAACCCGTCAATTGCGCTGCCCGACTGGGGCTTCGGTATCGGCCTCGGCCACTGGTTCGAGGGCAATACGCTGTATCTGTTCGGATCTGCCAGCGATGCCAACGGCGTGGCGACAAAAGAGAATATCGATTTCGATACCGGCGAGTTGTACAAGACGGTCGAGTTCGGCTGGTCCCCGGGCCGCGATCAGCGTTATTTCAAAAACGTTCATGTAACTCTATGGCAGGTCGACGAGCGCGACGACGACGGCATCGACGATGCCGACGGGGTCACGCTCGGCGTCAACTGGACCTGGGACGAGACTTACATGCTGTTCGCCAAGTTCGGCTCGTCCGACGCCGATGCGCCCAACGACCCGCAGATCGCCGAGCGTTCGGTCACCGTCGGCGGCATTTACTATTTTGCGAACCGCTCTGACCTGGTGGGCATCGCCTATAACGAGAGCGAGCTCGCCGCACCGGGCCTCGACGACCAGACCACGCTGGAAGCCTTTTACCGGCTGCAACTCGCGCGCAACCTCGCAATCACGCCAAGCCTGCAAATCCTCGGCGACCCGGCGCTGAACCCCGACGAAGACGAGATCACCGTGATCAGCCTGCGTCTGCGCCTGACCCTCTAGCCTGCCATGACAGTTAAACGGGGGGGACAGTATACCTATTTCACTTAAGTGAAATAGGTATACTGTCCCCGGAATTAATATGATCAGGGTTTTTGTTTTTGCGTTGATGCTGCTGCTCGTCTCGGCCTGCAGTGTAATCGGTGGAGAATCGAGTGCATCACAAGGCGCTAAATCCGCGACCGTGACCGGTACCGTGACTTACCGCGAGCGCATCGCGCTAACACCTGAGGCCGTGGTCGAAGTGCAATTGCTCGACGTGTCGCTCGCCGATGCCTCGGCAAAACAAATCGCCATACAGACGATCAATCCCAAACACCAGGTGCCGATTCCATTCGATCTCAGATACGATCCGGCCGCAATCGATGAGCGCATGACCTACGCCGTGCGCGCAACCATTCGCGAGGGCGAGCGCCTGATGTTTACCACCGACCGAAGCTATCGCGTATTGACACGCGGAAACCCTGACCACGTCGATCTGGTACTCATCCGCAACGGCGGGTAACGCAGCCTGGAATCATCCCCGCGTAAGCACCACGTCATCCCCGCGTAAGCACTACGTCATCCCCGCGTAAGCGGGGATCTTGAATCACCGGCGTGTTGTGAGATCCCCGCTTGCGCGGGGATGACGGAGTATCAATGGGGTCAGCGGAGTATCAAAGGGGTCAGCGGAGTATCAAAGGGGTCAGCGGAGTATCAAAGGGGTGAGTGTCGATTGAAAACCAATGGACACTGATGCCTTGATTACTTTGACTGTTTCGGGTTCAGCACGCTGTCGTCGAGATCGATGGCCGCTGGATTGGTCTTGATGGTGTAAGTCTTGAGCCACGATTCACCGGTTACGGGTACGAAACGACCCGTTTTCTCGACCGGGAAGCGAATCGGCTGGCCTGGATTAACATCTTTCAACACCTTTGCATCCTCGACCACGATAACACCGTTAACGAGGACGTAGGGAATACCGCTCGATGGCAAACCAGAAGTACCGGCCTTGAAGGTCGAATGCTCCCTGACCTGCTGCGGATGAAAGATCGCGATATCGGCAACCATCCCTTCCTGCATGCGACCTCGCTTCTGCATTGCTTTAAGGCCAGTGTCGCCAATGTGTTTCGCGCTCCAGTATGAAAGCTGGGCGAGCGTGTGCATCAGGGGTACGTCGTTTTCGCGTGCAATGCGCAGTGTTGCTGCATGGGTGCCGGTGGTGCGCGGATGCCCCGCGTAGTCTTCATAAGGCGAATCCCAGGTCAGGCGATTTCCCTTGAGATCGAGACCGGGCATGCCGTCTCCGGCGACGACAAAGTTTTTAACCTTGGTCCATTCAGGCAACCATTGCTTGCGCGGCGGGCTAAAGGCCACCAGGGTACGCCCGGGTTCAGACTTGGCATACTTTAGGAATTCGTCTTTGGTTACAAATTTGTCGAGTTGCGGGTCGTAAATTGTTTCCTCGTACTTGTAACCCATGGCGCCCTCCCAGGTTGGCGGTTGCACGATCGACGCGCCGTAGTTTCCCGAGCCCGCTATCCAGGGGTAATAGGTCGCCCAGACGTTGTAACCGCGTTCCCGCGCCAGCGCCAGTTTTTCCTGGTTTTCCCACCAGCCGTAGTCGTTGTCGTGGTGCACCTGTAGCGGGGCATCGAGCACCATGGCATTGGCCAACAGTTCGTTGACGCCCGTGGGGGCCTCGGTGGGAGTCGCGGCGCTGGGGTGAAAGCGGTGGTGCACCGAGGTCAAGCGTCCGTAGCGCGCCGCCGCGCGCTGTGCTTCGAGCATTTCGTAGGTGGTAATACCTTTTTGCGCATAGCCGACCGTGGAACCGATGCCGATCGCGCCGAGGCGCAACCCTTCGTCGAGTATCCGGGTAATTTCGTTCATCTGCTCGACGCTGCTACGTGTCACCGACCAGCCGTCGACGTCGTCCTGGGCCGCTTCGGTCCGATAATCGAAAAAATAGGGCATGGATACGTTGGGCCCTTCGAGTTTCAAACCGTCGTGGACGCGCATGCGTGCAAATTCCTGGCCAATCACGGTGCCGAAGTTAGCCTGAGTTTTTCCTTCTCGCGCCGCGTACCATTGGTCGATATTGGCCGCACCGATTTCGAAATCCATTTGTGTCGTGACGCCATCACGCAGGTTGACCTTGATGCCCCAGGGCCCCAGGCCATGCTGCTCGGTGTCGATGAATCCTGGCGCGACCACGTGATCGCTGGCGTCGATGGTTTCCTTGCCGGAGATTTTCCCTTCGGTGATGATGGCGATCCTGCCGTCCTTGATGCCGACATTGCGCACGGCGTCGAAGTTTGTTTCGGGGTCCATGACACGCCAGTTGTTGATGACGATGTCGTAGTCAGCCGCGAACGCGGAGCCTGCAAACAGGGTCAGTGACAGGGCTAACAGTATTTTCGGTTTCAAATGGGTGTTCCTCAAAAAAGTTTCTTCTCAATTAATTGTAAAATTGTAAATGATACGAAAGGGGCCGACAATTTATAAAAATCGTGGCAGGTATTCGTTTTTTTCGACTTTCATCTTTAACTTGAATCGCATGTTTGAGATAGTATCGACCTGTCGGAAGCCGATAGCTAAGAACAAAAAACCACACGGAGATGAAGTCAATGAGAATCAAATCAATTATCGCGATCCTGATCGTAGCCGTTATTGCTTCAGCGTCGCTTTCACAGGCGGCAGAAAAGAAAGAACTGCCGCAGACCCTGTTCAAGAACGTGAACATTTTCAACGGCACCGAGGACAAACTTTATGAAAACCACCAGGTGCTGGTCGAGGGTAATCTGATCAAGGCGATTTCGGCCGCTGAAATCCAGGCGAAGAGCGATGCCACCGTGATCGACGGTGGCGGTAAGACCCTGATGCCGGGCCTGATCGAGGGGCATGGCCACCTGCAGATGAATGGCACCTCAATTAGTGATATTGAGAACAACCGTAACTGGGAAGAACTGGCGATTCGGTCCTCGGTTAATGCCAGGGCGGCGCTGATGTCGGGTTTTACGTCCTGGCGTGATGCCGGTGGCATGGGTGCCGGGCTCAGAAAAACAATAGACGCAGGATTGGTTAATGGTCCGAGGATTTATCCTGCCGGCGGGTTTGTCGGTCCGACCGGGTCGCATGCCGATTTCAGAAATTTCACCACACCAAACGAAACCCTGTACGGTCCCCAGTCGGCCGGTGGCAGGCTCGGAATGACCATGACCGCCGACGGTGTTGACGCGATCAAGGCCGTCAGTCGCCAGAATATCATGCAGGGTGCTACCCAGATAAAGATCATGTCCAGCGGTGGTGTTGTTTCACAATTTGACCCCTGGCAGCTCGATGCCTACTCGGCGGAAGAGATTCGCGCCGCGGTGGAAGTGGCTGATGCTTATGGCACTTACGTGATGTCGCATGCTTACAGTAAAAAATCGATCATGCGATGTCTCGAAAATGGCGTAAAAAGCATTGAGCACGGATTCATGTTTGATGGGGACATTGCCAAACTAATGGAAAAAAAGGGCGCGTATATGACTACCAATATGCAGGCCTTTTCTCCTGCTTTGAGTCAGGTTTCTGCTATATCAGCCAGTGCCGCTTCCACGCGCAAGGCAAACTCGGCCCAGAAAGCGTTTGCAAACTACGTCGAAAATGTAAAAAAGTATCGTCCGAAACTTGGCTTCCAGGGCGATTGCGTTGGTTTACCTGAGTCCTGCCAGAAACAGAACGACCACCAGATTTACCTGGGCGCGGAGTTCTTTGGCAACTTCTACTACCTGAAGGCTTTAACCTCGGTTAATGGCGAAATCGTGAAACTCTCGGGTGAAGTTCTCGACCCATATCCCGAAGGCAAGCTTGGTGTGGTCGAGGTTGGTGCCTATGCCGACCTGCTGCTGGTCGATGGTAACCCGCTCGAAGACATCACGGTCATCGGCGGTAACGAAAAGTGGTTTGACGCCGAACCGCGCGAGGGAATCGAAACCCTGAAAGTGATCATGAAAGACGGCAAGATCTACAAGAACACGCTTTAATTGGGAACGTCACCCCGGCCAGCGAGCCGGGGTCCATCGCAGCATCCACTCGGCACTAACCGGAAAGCCCTTTGGGCTTTCCGACAACTACCACGTCAATCAGGAAAGGATGCCGGGTCGGGGCCCGGCATGACACATGTCAGTTGAATTTTGTCTGGACCCCGTGGTCAAGCCACGGGGTGACAATTAGACGCCGTCTCCGCGAAAGCGGGGATGACGGGGTAAATAGCGGGGTCTACGCCCGTCATCGCTCTGGTTCAGTTATATTTTCTTGAATTACATTGTCATACCGCGACTTGATCGCGGTATCCAGTGAACGGTTGAATTTTCCTGAAATTGTTGGCCTTTATGACATTGGCGCCATTTGCCAGTTCTGTATAATCCGGCCTTTACGGGAGTCAACCAGAGAATAAGATTATGAGTCTTGGCCTGTCAACACGACACAATACAGTATTAACGAGAAATCAATAACTTACGAGTGATGGAGTAGGGTGCTGGTGTTGCCATATATTGGCATTTACTGCCCCTTGGTGGACCAAATTTGGTACCCGTTTCGGAAACCCCAGGCATCTTTGTCCGGTAAAACAAAAAGCCTATTTCAATCTAATTTAGATGCACCAATTATTACTCAATCCATGTGATAAAGGTCATGTTGCTGGCCTGTGCATGATCCATCATTTGCAGTTTCAATGGTTCAATTGCAGTATTAGGTTTCCCCAAAAGCAGACCCTGGTGAATTAAGAATGGGGGTCTGTTATCGACCCAAAGGAGACCCCCGTCATTCAACTAACAATAACTGGATTGACAGAGGATTGATCTCGTACGAGGCTCATCCCAAATTTTCCAGTCAGCTGACTTGATTTGAATCAAATGTTTATAGTTGTAATGATGGTAAATTATTTTTTCAGCAAACTGTCTTCCCTATTCACAATACTAGACTAAGCAGTTTGAAAACCCCTTCGATAGGCTGCGTCATGATACGCAGTCATGATACGCAGTCATGATACGCAGCCTTGATCACGATCAGGAGGAATTGTAACGTGAAGCTCGCCATATCTATTCCAGGACTCTTCGTGCTGACGCTCTGGGTTGTAGGTACCGTGTTGGTCGACGGCCCAGAATCGCAGCTTTGGTCAGGTGTGCTCTCGATGCTTTTCGTTGTGGTCGTGATCGCCCTGATCATTCTGGTCCGTCCGATCTGGAGGCTGTGGGTGAGCTTCCTGGTGTTGTTCGTGCTCGTACAGATATGGTGGCTCGGAATTGAGCCGAGCAACGATCGCGAGTGGATTGCCGACGTGGCGAAGCTTCCGGCCGTGACCTTCGACGGGGATCTCGTTACGATAAAAAATGTACGCAACTTCCATTACCGAAGCGAGACTGACTTCGACGAAATCTGGGAAACCCGGACCTACGATCTGTCGAAGCTTCAGGGCTTCGATATGTATCTGGTCTATTGGGGCTCCCCGATGATCGCGCATACCATCGCGAGCTGGGAGTTCGCGGACGGGCAGCATCTGGCAATCTCGATCGAGACTCGCAAGGAGGTGGGGGAAGAGTACTCTGCCGTACTCGGCTTTTTTCGGCAATACGAGCTGTACTATGTCGTGGCCGACGAGCGAGACGTGATCGGCGTGCGCACGAATCATCGCGGCGAAGACGTCTATCTCTACCGCATGAAGACGCCGGTTCCTGAGGCTCGCGCGCTGCTCGTCTCCTATCTGGAGGCGATGAATCGGTTGATCAGCGCGCCGAGCTGGTACAATGCGCTGGTCGACAATTGCACCACGGTGATCCGCCAGCACCAGCGACATGTGGCCCCCGGCAAAACCTTCGACTGGCGCTTGATCGTGAACGGGTACATCGACGAGCTCGGATACGAACGAGGCTCGATCGATACGAGCTTGTCCTTTGACGAGATCCGTCGAAGAAGCAATATCACGGAGAAGGCGAAGGCCGCAGGGAGTGCTCCAGAATTCTCGCGGAGAATCCGCAAGGGGCTTCCATCGGCCGGTCGACCGCCATTCGAAGCATGGCTACCGATCTCGGGATAAGTACCGAACTTCCCGATTTAATTCTCGGCCTCTACCATCGGGTCGCCGCAGCAGGTTACGCCGAAATGGATAATGCAGCTTTGATCAAGGCATTTCGAGGTAACGACTGACAATCGACATCCGTCACAGTTTAAATTCGGGTTTTCGTGATTCTAGCCAGCATCAACCCCATGGAGGTTTGGTCGTCGTTGGAGTATATTTACTTTGTTTATCTTCCTGTGGATCAGCCTGGAGTCTCTATTGATATAGATCAATAGCGGCGACACGGCGTTATAGCAAAATGACTCCATGCCAGATTTTGAATTCAGCTCTGCCGAAACAGACATTTCAACCGAAGTAAATTATGCATGAGCAATAAACCGATAACCTTGATGGCTGTAGTCTCTGTGCCGGAGGGGAAGGCTCACTTTCAAGGTATGCTGAGTGAACTGAGTGTTCTTTTTCTGGCTGAGTCTCAGGAACTTGAAATCGTTGGCATCGCCTACAACAAAAGAGCTGCAATTCAACAGATCGAGCGCTCGCCGCCGGACGTGCTGCTCATTGACGTGTCGCTGCTCGGATTACGTAGCATCGAAATTATCTCTTATGTTTCGGGGACACTACCGGACGTTAAGATATTGGCAATGAGTCCGGGGGACCCTCCTTATGACCGTGTGATTCTAGCGATGCAGGCCGGAGCCATGGGATTTGAGTCGAAGGACTCCGGTGCATCTGAGGTTTTCGATGCCATAAAAAAGGTGATGCGTGGAGAATACCACCTGCCAATAGAAGATACGGTTGATATAATGAAACAGGTTGCGCCAGAGTTAATGATCGCGGCCAAAGAACGTCGTGGAAAACTCACTGAAGGCCTGCTGACACTTATCCCGTTAATCGGAATTATATCTGCCTTTACACAATTCTTGTGGCGCAAATACTGGGGATTCATTAGCGTGCGCGTCTCTGACCTGGGTGTGGACGCATCTTCGCGTGTGACCGACTTCCTGATTTTCCTGCTCGTGCTTATCGGTATTTTTGGTCCACTGATGTTTATCCGTTCCTGGATGAGAATGATTGGATCCTGGGTGGATACTCACCCTAAACTCAAGCTGCTATTAACGAAAGCGCAAAAAATTAAAACATTGGGTTTGCCAATTGGTTTCTATTTATTTGGCTACTGGATGGGTTGGATGGTTTTTGCTGTCATTGTCCTGTTAATAACGCTTCCGTTCGAAGGTTCTGGCGGAAAAGTTCTTACCCTTGTTATGGGAATCACCTTTGCCTTGATTCTGCTGGCCCACGTCATGGGGAGTAATGATTTCCTGCCGCTATGGCTCACCATTGCCAAAGACAGGGTTCGAGGAACGCTAGCTATTATTAGCGGCCTCGTATTGGTTCTTCTGATCGTGTTAACAGTTGAGGTTTTTGAAGGTCCCGACCTTCGCTCCGATGGATTGCATGGTTTCCTGGCGCCGAAAGCGATTGGCCTGTCAGCGCGACCAGCGATAGTTCACGATCTTGATGATAAATACCCGCCGCTCCAGGTGCTCTATCTGGGCGGCAACGCCGACCTGTACGTATTGTACGATCCGTGCGAGAAGGTCGTCAGGATGATTCCGGTCGGTTCATCACGAGTGAAGATGGTCAAGGAAGTGCAATGTTCGTCGCCGTAAGCAGTCTCACTCGAAGCAGGAGATCCTGGATGGAAGCTGGACATTTTTAGATGCGCAAGCCGTTGAATAGAGTGCGCGTGCGCTTAACGATTTTAAGGCCTCTGTTGTCGCGTGGAAGCATGTCTAGAGTTCTGGCTACCGCCTGGCCTGATCCGATGACGGGAGAATCGAAATGGTGCTAACCGCTTCAGGCAATGCTGAATCAGCTCAGCCATTACTCGATAAGATCAGGTTTGCCAATCCAGTAGCACGCAGACTCGGGTGGTTGCTGTTACTCGTGATTACCTTGTTGCTGCCATCGGTCGTTTGTGCGCAATCCGAGGCCAAACCCTCAGGCGAGTTCGAAATCGTTGAAACGGCCCCGGTAGTGATTGACGGCAAGGTGCTGTTTAATGTTGTCGGGGTGACGGCTTACCCGGCCAAACGCCGAGCGCACGAGATTGGCCTTCGCATCGAGGCGTTGGCGAAAAACCCGACATTCAATCCTGAGACACTCCATATCGAGGATGTCGGCGAATATCACCAAATCTTGCCGGATGAGGGCCGCAAACCCATATTCAGGGTGGTGCAGGCGGATGCCGAATTGGAAGGGGTTCTCCGTACAGAGCTTGCCGACACTATAAGAGCAAGCATTATCGTGTCCATCAATGACTACCGTCGTGATCATAAGCCCGCGGCATTGGCTAAAAACGCACTGTATGCACTCGCCAGCGTTGTAGCGCTGGCTATCCTCCTATACGGCGTGTTCTGGGGCTTTCGCCGCGTGGAGGGATTCCTCGAACATCGCGTCAAACTGCGCATGCAGAATCTTGAGAAGCGATCTCAAAAGATTTTTCAGGGAGAGCCTCTCTGGCGCCGCCTGCAATCTGCACTGCGGCTGTTGCGGACCTTGATCGTTATATTTTTTGTTTATGCTTGCATGAACTTTGTGCTGAGTTTGTTTCCGCAGACGCGCTACGCCAGCCATTTGCTGTTCGAATTCGTCTTCGCTCCGCTTGGTGGGATGGTTGATGCCGTCATCGATTTCATCCCAAGCCTGGTGTTCCTGGTGGTGTTGTATTTCATCACGCGTTATGTCCTGAAGTTGGCCAGCGGCTTGTTTGCAGCGATCGATGGTAAGCGCATGCAGTTCAAGGGATTTGAGTCCGATTGGGCGTGGCCGACCTATCGGCTTGTACGAATTGGAGTCATCCTGTTCGCGCTGGTGATCGCATATCCATTTATTCCAGGGTCTGATTCTGCGGCCTTCCAGGGGATCTCGATTCTGCTGGGGGTTCTTTTTTCTCTCGGCTCCACCTCGGTGATCTCCAACGTGATCGCCGGCTACTCCATGACCTACCGGCGTGCCTTCAGAATCGGTGACCGGGTTAAGATTGGTGACACCGTGGGAGATGTCATGGAAATGCGCGTATTGGTAACCCATTTAAAAACACCGAAAAATGAAGAGGTCGTGATCCCGAATTCGAGCATTCTTAACGGCGAAGTGACCAATTACAGCACGATGGCCCGCAGCCAGGGGCTGATCCTGCATACCATGGTCGGGATCGGTTATGAAGTGCCGTGGCGACTGGTGGAGGCGATGTTGTTACAGGCCGCCGAACGCACCGAAGGTCTTCTTAAGGAACCCGGGCCGTTCATACGTCAGAAATCATTAGCGGACTTCGCGGTGAACTATGAACTCAACGCCTATTGTGACGATGCCTCACAGATGGTTGCACTCTACTCCGGGATGCATCGCAACATCCAGGATGTATTCAACGAAAATGGCGTGCAGATCATGACACCGGCCTACAAGGAAGACCCTGCCGAACCGAAGATCGTTCCAAAGGCGCAATGGTATACACCGCCAGCGACCAATCCGGAATAGGCTTCTGCATAAAGCATATGGACAAAAGCTGGCCGCCACGCCAGTCAAAATCCCCCCGTATTCCAGGCTAATCTAAAAGACGTTACCCATTTTTCACGGCCTTAGGTCATTCCACAAGGTGGATTATTCTTTTGCTGCCGCTTCCAGATCCTCGAGACTCGCCTCGGACGACCCCCTGGGCGGGTAGTCGAGCCTGTCGTTGATGCTTTCAAGCACCTCTGGTGAAGGGTTCGGGAAGGGAAGCTGCCCCGCGCGGCGCCAGGCCTCGACCTGCTCCATCGCCTTCTTGCCGGCCTCCTCGTTCAGCCCGTTATCCTTGCCCATGTAGAGGGTGTGCGATTGAAAAGCGAATCCGGTCCCGGCCTCAGTAATAACATCGTAGATACGCAGTAATATATCCTCGCGGATCGCGTGAAATTCGTCCCACTCCTGTGTCTTCGCGTAAACCCTGATAGTAATGTTCAGCGAACTGTCACCATATCCTGAGAAACGGGCGCGGACCTTTTTGCTGTTGAGCCGCGGATGGCCCTGCAACATCTCGCGCAGTTTCGCCAGCGCGTAGCGCAACTGATCGGGTGTCGTTTCGTAGCGGACAGCGATCGTCTCTTTAATCATCAACTGATTGCATGCCGCCCAGTTGACGAGTTCCAGATCGACAAACTGGGCATTCGGTACCGTGATCAACGTGCGATCGAGCGCGCGCAGCTGGATCGAACGGATTCCGATGGTTTCGACCGTCCCCATCTTATCGCCGAAGGAACAGAAATCGCCGACGCGTACGGGCTTGTCGACATAGAGGACTACACCACCGATCAGGTTCTCGAGCGTCGGCTTGATCGCCAGTGCGATCGCGATACCGCCTATACCGAGGCCGGCGAACACGCTCAGCACCGGCAGGCCCAGTGCCTGCCCGCCGTAGGCCAGGATGACGATGACACCGACAGTTCCGAGCGTGCCTGCGATCAGGCGCAAAAGATTGGCGTCGAGACTTTCGTCCCCAATACGAGGCGAGTGAATTATCCACTCGAACAGGAGCCTTACAGCGAGCCAGAACAACCAGGCGACGGAAAAATAGAGCAAAACTGTCGTGGTCGAATCGACCAGGTTGGAGAAAATACCCGAGGTGTTGATCTGCTTCTCGATGAAGGGGGGCAGCAGCCCGACCACGGCTATGATCGAGACTGGACGAATCAACCGCCAGGAAAGGAAGCCGATTCGCGTATCGGGCTCGACTCGCGACAGCCAGCGGTGGAGGAGCAGGAACAGCAACGCAGCAATCAACACCAGCAAAATGGTCGCGATCACCTTCCAGATCGGCGTATCGAGCCAGCGTTCCCACAAACTTCTTGGCATCGCTAACACAACCGCAGACGGAATCAGCGGCCCCGTAATCTGGGGCATCGCAGTGCTCCAGCTGGTTATCCCGAGGCGTGAATTTAGCGGCAGGTCCTCAACGGCGCGATAAAATCGCGGAGCGACGTGTACAGTGCGAGCGTTGAACAGGAACTCGCCCTCACGCGGCCCTTCGTCGATACGAGTGATACGGATCGGCGTCCTGGGGATACGGTACTGCGCGAGGCCTTCGTCCGCGAACGCCCCCGCAACGGGCACAATGTCGAGCTGCGGCATCACCACTCGACCGAAGATGTCGAGCAGATACGCGTTCGTACCGTCTCCCAGTTCGTTACGTGACGATTGCGCCACCTGGCTGAGATCGACAAGCGCCCTTAACTGCGCTAACAGCAGCGAGATGAGCTCTGCCCTGTCTACCGACCGCTCTGCGCGATAGTCGAGCAGCGCCGTCTCCAGGCTATCGCGCAGACGCAAGAACGTCGTTAGCGTGTCGCGCGGGCTGTCAGTGCGCACCGGCCGGGTCCCCGCAGGGATCGTTGGCGAGGTTTTCGCATCACTCGTCTGGCCCGTGGCTTCTTGCTGGGCTATTACCGGCGACAGTGCGCAGACAAGTACTGCGGTGACGATTGCCAGGACGCGCAATAGTGATATGGCGGGTCGCAAGGATTTATTCTTCAAAAGGCTATTACAGGGCATAGTGTAAATGATTTAAGTAAACTGTCCGCGGACCTTCTGGCAGGTTTTAGAACCAAAATTTCGCGCCAATCATCGGCCCCTGGATAATTAAGTGATTGAGTACACCGCCGAAGTCCTCATCGTTATCAAATTTAAATTTCAGATAGCGATAACCCGCGGCGAGATCGAAACTGGGATATTTATAGTTGATCCCGACAAAGGCCTGGTAAGTCAATTCCGAATCTCCTTTACCAACGTCGTAGTAAAATGGTATGTGCCAGTTTTTATTCAGCTGAACATCTCCCCTGAACCCGATGATCCCATCCGTGGTACTTCCATCATCTCCAACATCAGATATCGAATCAAATTTTACGTTGAGATCCATATAGAGATAACGGACACCACCCAGAAGATCCAGATTAAACTGGCCGTCGTCCACAACCCGGTAGGTAGCCATGGGTGTCAATATTACAGCCGCAAGTTCAACATCAGTGAGGGTAACCCCCAGTCTCAGGGTATTATCATCGCTATCGGTCGTGTCCATGTAGATGGCATCGATCTGAAAACCAAATTTATCCTTCCGCACTCCGAAGCCACCCATGGCGGCAATGTCCAGTGTGTCCAGGATATCGTTGAAACTGATTGTGTCGTTATCTCCTTCGGGGTCCTGAAGATGGATGTCGGACGCCCATAAATAGATGCTGCCATGATACTTCCATTCGTCGTTCGACTCCTCTGCAGCCAGCACCGGTTGGGCTGTAAACAAGAATGCCAGTAGGCCCAAAAAGAAATAAGGTCGGTATTTAATATTCAAGATTTTACCTGTCGAGTGTTTCATTTGGCTAATAGGCGAGCGTTCAGAATTTATGCCTAATAACTCTATCCAGGTCGGTCTGCGGTTACCTTGACATGAATCAATAAAATTGACATGTTGTCAATTTAAAATAACACGATGTCAGTTTCCAATCAATTCTCGTCTCGTATCCGTGTGATTCCGCAACCGTCGGGTAAAATCGGTAAATCAGAGCATACACGTGTGACAATTCTGAATACGGCAGTCGATTTCCTGTGGGCGCATCCGTTTCGTGAGATGACGGTCAACTCGCTGATGGCTCCGACAGGCGTGGGCCGCTCGGCGTTTTACCAGTATTACAAGGATTTGCACGAGCTGATGGAAACCTTACTGGATACGGTGAGGGTCGAGCTCGTGGCTGTTACCGGGCCCTGGTTTACAGGCGTCGGCGATCCCGTTGCCCTGTTAAATGAATCCCTCGACGGCCTGGTCGAGGTTTGCTATCACCGGGGTCCCATCCTGCGAGCCATCGACGATGCTGCAGCCACCGACAAGCGGCTCGAGAAAGCCTGGGCGCAGTTCTTCGGTGAATTCAATGATGGGGTTAGTGCCCGCATTGAAGCCGACCAGGGCCAGGGCCTGATCCCCGACTTCGCTGCTCGCCCTGTCGCAATTGCGCTCAATCATCTTGATGCCTACACCCTCATCGAAGCTTTCGGGCGACGCCCGAGAAGCAAGCGGGAACCGGTCCGGGAGGCGTTGGGCCGAATCTGGATTTCGACGCTTTATGGCAGCGAGTGGCTTGGGAAAGAGTCCTCGAACCTGGTCCGGACATGAGTCGGCCCGGTTGGAGGATAAAGACATGACAACGCTAAATCGAACGACAAGTTCCAGATTGACTGCGGTCGAAAGACCGGCAAGAACACGCTTTGAGAATACTGAAATCGATTCAATTAAGGAGAGAACATAATGAAATTATCTTTAAAAACAGGTGCGCCGATTTTGTCGATTATCCTGTTACTGGGCGTTAGCACGACAGCCCTCGCGCAAAACACACCCGGTTATAACAACAAGATACCGGACACCATTCTGACGCCGGATACGGTTGACACCCGAATTGGCAAGCTGAAATTCTTTGACGGCAGTCCAACCAAAGATACGGTTGAGCTTGTCTACGACAATCTCGACCTCATGAGAGGCGTGGAGACATTCCTCAATGGCATGCCGGCATCGTCGATTGAGGGTCTGCGCCGTGGTCAGGTCGAACTGGGTGCGACAGATTACAACCATGTGGTCATCTTTGACGACTTGATGGATTCCGACCCGATTTTCCTGACTGGAAATACCGACACGGTCTATGCGGTGGCTTTTTTCGACCTGAACAAAGATGGACCGATGGTTGTTGAGATTCCCAAAGGTTCCGGCCCCGGCACGGTGAACGACGCCTTCTTCCGATTCGTGATTGATATGGGTGCGCCTGGCCCTGACAAAGGTAAGGGGGGAAAGTATCTGCTTTTACCACCCGAATATGACGGGCCGCTGGAAGCGCCGATTGGTGGCAAGGAACAGGACGTTGAAGTCAATGGCACAACCGAGAAGATGTTTGTTACCCAATCACCCAGCTACGTGAACTGGCTGATCCTGCGTGGCTTTCTGGTCGATGGAAAGCCCGATGCCGCTTCCGCCATGTTCCGCAATGGCATCAAGATCTACCCGTTGGCAAAAGCGGCAAATCCGCCAGCCATGAAGTTTATCAATGGCT
>Ga0255051_10000151_pt1 | contig 25217 bp, 30 predicted proteins | sample JV7_2_9_MG_FD_181719 | JGI IMG/M metagenome (GOLD analysis project Ga0255051, IMG submission 181719) | Seawater microbial communities from Jervis Inlet, British Columbia, Canada - JV7_2_9 | ecosystem: Environmental > Aquatic > Marine > Inlet | place: Canada: British Columbia | collected 2016-10-06
CCAACCTGGCCTTGACCATCGCCAACAACCGTTAGCGCCGTAAATCCAAACTGACGGCCACCCTTCACAACCTTGGCAACGCGATTGACTGTTACGAGCTTCTCGATCAGGTCGTCGTTTGCTTGTTCGTTTCTTGCCATATTAGATTACCGTTCTTATCCCTTAAAACTTCAATCCAGCTTCACGAGCAGCGTCGGCCAGTGCTTTGACGCGTCCGTGATAGCGAAAACCCGAACGATCAAACGCGACCGTATCGATTCCGGCTGCTTTGGCTTTCTCAGCGATCCGCGCACCAACGATCGAAGCAGCTTCGACGTTGCCACCAAACTTGACGCCTTTACGCACCTCAGATTCCAGCGTCGATGCAGAGGCCAATACGGTGCCGCCATCGGGCCCGATTACCTGCGCATAGATATGACGCGGCGTACGGTGAACGCTCAGGCGGTTCACTTCGAGTTCGCTTATCTTGGCGCGCACCTTTCGGGCGCGGCGTAAACGATTTTGTTTCTTGTCGAGCTTCATAACATTCTCTTTAAACTATTTCTTCTTCGCTTCCTTAAGCACTACGCGCTCATCGGCGTAGCGCACACCCTTGCCTTTGTACGGCTCGGGCGGTCGGAAGCGGCGAATTTCGGCCGCGACCTGGCCAACTCTCTGTTTGTCAGAGCCTTTGATGACGACTTCTGTCTGGCTCGGCGTCTCAACGCTGACGTCTTCGGGTACCTCGTAAACAACGGGGTGCGAAAACCCAAGCGTCAGATTCAACTTGCCGCCCTGCGCTTGTGCACGGTAGCCGATGCCGGACAACTCCAGTTTGCGTTCGAAACCATCAGTGACACCCACAACCATATTAGCGAGCAGTGCCCTTGTCGTACCGGCAACTGCGGTCGAGAACTTTGACCCCGAACGTGGTGCCACTTTAAGGGCACCTTCGTCATGAGCCAGTTCCACCTCCGAGTTCAGTATTAGCGACACGGCACCCTTGCTGCCCTTAATCGTGACAACATCGCCGTCTCGCTGAAACTCAACGCCTTGCGGTAAATCAACCGGTGCTTTTGCAATTCTGGACATAGTCTTATTTCATCCTGGAAAGGTCTTACGCATCACGAAACGACGCACAAAACCTCGCCACCAATTCCTTTCTTTCTTGCCTGCGCATCACTCATGACGCCGGCCGATGTCGATACAATGGCGATCCCCAGCCCACCTAGCACCTTGGGAAGGTCTTCCTTGCCTCGATATATGCGTAGACCAGGGCGACTGGCACGTGCAATGTGCTCGATAACCGGCACACCCTCGAAATACTTGAGCTCGACAGAGAGCTGCTTGGCAGCGCCCTCGCCATCGCTCGCATAGCCCGTAATGTAGCCCTCATCTTTCAATACTTTCGCGACCGCTTCCTTGGCAGTCGATGCCGGCATTGACACGCTCACTTTGCGAGCCTTTTGGCCGTTTCGGATGCGGGTCAACATGTCCGCGATTGGATCTGTCATGCTCATTTCTGTCTCCGCCTACCAGCTGGCCTTTGTCAGTCCCGGAATTTCGCCATTCATCGCGGCTTCCCGGAGCTTGTTTCGGCCAAGGCCAAATTTGCGATAGACACCATGCGGGCGTCCTGTAATCGCACAACGATTACGCTGACGCGTCGCGCTACCGTCACGCGGCAATGCATTCAGCTTTGCCTGTGCCGTTGCGCGCTCTTCGTCGCTGCTGTGAATACTGCGAACCGTAGCTTTCAGCGCCGCACGCTTTTCCGCATGTCGAGCCACCAGCTTCGCACGCTTACGTTCACGCATAATCATCGATTTCTTGGCCATCTAGTTTTCCTGCTTAGGTCTTGAAAGGGAAGTTGAACGCAGTCAATAGCGCCCGACCCTCGTCTGCATTTCGCGCCGTCGTGGTAATGGTGATATCCATGCCGCGCAGCGTGTCGATTTCGTCGTAGTTGATCTCCGGAAAGATGATCTGTTCGGAGACGCCCATACTGTAGTTACCCTCGCGATCGAACGATTTCAGATTCAACCCCCTGAAGTCACGAATACGAGGAATCGCAACATTGACGAGTCGATCGAGGAACTCATACATACGTTCGCGTCGAAGAGTGACCTTGCAACCAATCGGCATACCATCGCGGATTTTGAATCCGGCAACCGACTTGCGGGCCAATGTCGTCACAGGGCGCTGACCTGCAATTTTTTCCATATCGGCACGCGCATTTTCCATGACTTTCTTGTCAGCCACAGCCTCACCTACGCCCATATTGAGGGTAATTTTGGTAATGCGGGGCACTTGCATCGTGTTCTTCAGCCCGAGCTTTTCCTGGATGTTATCCATAAGCTCACCCTGGAATTTCTCTTGTAGTCTTGCCATTTTAGATATCCACCACGTCGCCGTTTTTAAAGACGCGAACCTTGCTGCCGTCTTCTTCGACGCGAAATCCTACCCGCTCGCCTTTTTTCGACTTCGGGTTAAACACGAGAACATTTGACACATCGACAGGCATTACCTTGTCTTTGATGCCGCCAGCCTCGCCTATGTTCGGGTTCGGCTTGGTGTGCTTCTTGGCGATGTTCACGCCTTCAACCAATACGCGCCCGTCATCGAACACCTGCAAAACAGTGCCACGACGACCTTTGTCCTTGCCGGCTCTCACGATGATTTCATCGCCCTTTCTAATCTTGTTCATTCCTAGAGAACCTCGGGTGCCAGCGAAATAATTTTCATAAACCGGCTCGTGCGCAGCTCACGCGTTACCGGGCCGAAAATACGGGTGCCGATCGGCTCGAGACGCGCATTCAGCAATACGGCGGCATTACCGTCGAAACGAATCAGCGAACCGTCCTTGCGGCGAACCCCTTTTCGTGTCCGGACAACAACGGCGTTGTAAATTTCGCCTTTCTTGACCTTGCCGCGTGGAATCGCATCCTTGACACTCACTTTGATGATGTCGCCAACGCCCGCATAGCGGCGCTTCGACCCACCGAGCACCTTGATGCATTGAACACGCCGAGCACCGGAGTTATCGGCCGCGTCAAGAACTGTCTGCATCTGAATCATGACTAATACCCTGAATCAAACTCGGTCGGAGGCACGTTCGACGACATCTACTACTGCCCACGACTTGTTTTTTGAGATCGGCTTACACTCGGAAATCGCAACGCGGTCTCCAGGCTTGCATTGATTGCTCGCGTCATGAGCAAGTACCTTGGATGTACGACGAATATACTTGCCGTATACCGGATGCTTGATCAGGCGCTCAATCGCGACCGATACCGTCTTGTCCATCTTGTCGCTAACAACGCGGCCGACAATCGTGCGTTGTGATTTGTTTTCTTCGGTCATTCTTCTTCACCTGCTGAGCGTTTCAGTTCAGTCAATACTGTCTTGACGCGTGCAATGTCTTTTCTGACGCGGCGATGCTGCGTATGTTGAGGTAGCTCACCCGTCGCCTGTTGCATGCGCAGATTGAACTGCTCACGACGCAGCGCGATGAGTTCCTGGTCGAGTTCATCAATCGACTTCTTGCGGAGTTCCTGTGCTTCCATCACATCACCTGCCGCGTTACAAATGCGGTTGAGAACGGTATTTTCGCTGCGGCAAGGCGAAACGCCTCGCGCGCGATTTCTTCCGTCACACCTTCCATTTCATACAGAACACGACCGGGCTGAACCTGACATACCCAGTATTCAACATTGCCCTTGCCCTTACCCTGGCGTACTTCAAGCGGCTTTTTCGTAATCGGCTTATCCGGAAATACCCGTATCCAGATTTTGCCGCCGCGCTTGATGTAGCGAGTCATCGCACGACGTGCTGCCTCAATCTGGCGCGCAGTCATGCGGCCACGGCCCGTTGCCTTCAGTCCGTAGGTTCCGAATGCAACCGTGCTGCCACGCAGGGCCAAACCTCGATTGCGGCCTTTGTGCTGTTTGCGAAACTTTGTTCGTTTAGGCTGTAACATCTCTTATTCTCTGGTGAACGCGGCGATCTTATGTATGCGCGCCGGCTGCTGCGTCGGCGGTTTCAGCCGCGTCCGCATCAGGCTTTTCAAATACTTCGCCCTTAAAAATCCAAACTTTCACGCCAATGACGCCATACGTCGTGTTCGCCTCAGCGAAACCGTAATCGATATCGGCTCGTAGCGTGTGCAACGGCACGCGACCTTCGCGATACCATTCCGATCGGGCGATTTCGGCGCCATTCAAGCGACCACCGACCTTAACTTTGATTCCTTCCGCACCGACACGCATCGTATTCGTTACGGCGCGCTTCATTGCGCGGCGAAACATCACACGACGCTCGAGCTGCTGGGCAATTCCTTCAGCAACCAGTTGGGCGTCAAGCTCTGGCTTGCGCACTTCGCTGATATTGATACGAACGTCAGAGAGGTTCATGTCAATCATCTTCGAAATTTCTGCGCGCAGCCTTTCGATGTCTTCGCCTTTCTTGCCAATCACGATTCCGGGCCTGGCCGTGTGAATTGTGATGTTGGCTTTCTTCGCCGGGCGTTCGATCGAGATTCGGCTTACAGACGCATCCTTGAGCTTGTTCTTGATGAACGTGCGCATCAGATGGTCGGTCCTGACATACTCGGGAAACGTCTTCGAGTCGGCATACCACTTGGACGACCAGTCCTTGACTATCCCTAATCGAATTCCAATCGGATGTACTTTTTGACCCATACTATTTACTCGTCCGCCACGCGAATCGTGATGTGGCTGTTGCGCTTGATAATGCGTGCCCCGCGGCCCTTGGCCCGAGCGCGAAATCGTCGGTAAGTCGGTGCTTCGTTGACCTCAACCGTCGACACCTTTAGTTCATCGATATCCGCGCCATGATTGTGCTCCGCATTTGCGATAGCTGACTCCAGCACTTTCTTGACGATGCGCGCACTCTTCTTTGGCGTAAAGGTCAGGGCTCGCAGTGCATCATCGACCGACTTGCCACGAATGGCGTCAGCCATAAGGCGGCACTTCTGCGGTGAAATTCGCGCGTATCGAAGTGTTGCTGCAACTTGCATGAACCGACTCCCCTACTTTGTTTTTCGATCACCGGAGTGACCGCGAAACGTTCTTGTGACCGCAAACTCGCCCAGCTTGTGACCAACCATGTTTTCGGAAATCAACACAGGTATGTGCTGGCGACCGTTGTGAACGGCAATCGTCAGACCGACCATGTCGGGCAGAATCATCGAGCGGCGCGACCAGGTTTTGATCGGGCGCCGATCATTCTTGGCAGCCGCTACAGAAACTTTCTTCGCCAGATGTGTATCGACGAACGGGCCTTTTCTCACACTACGTGGCATTACATTAATCCTTTACTTACGCTTGCGACGACGCACGATCATGTTGTCAGTGCGTTTGTTCGAGCGCGTCTTGGCGCCTTTAGTTGGCGTGCCCCACGGGCTCACTGGATGACGGCCGCCGGATGTCCGGCCTTCGCCACCGCCATGCGGGTGATCGACCGGGTTCATCGCAACACCACGAACTGTTGGTCGCACGCCCCTCCAACGCTTTGCTCCAGCCTTACCGAGCTTGCGGAGGTTGTGTTCGCCATGGCCGACCTCGCCGATCGTCGCGCGGCAATCAATATGAATCTTGCGCGTCTCACCGGACCGCAATCGCAAGGTCGCGTATGCGCCTTCCCGGGCAGCGAGCTGGGCAAACCCGCCGGCAGAACGAACGAGTTGCGCGCCCTTGCCTGGTTTCATCTCGACATTGTGAACAATGGTACCCACCGGAATCGCGCGTAACGGCAAAGCGTTACCCGGCTTTATCGGCGCGTCTTCACCGCTAATAATCGGGGCACCGTCTCGAATCCCTTTCGGCGCAATAATGTAACGGCGTTCACCGTCGACATACTTGACCAACGCAATATGCGCACTGCGATTCGGATCGTACTCGAGTCGCTCAACAACACCTGGGATTCCGTCTTTGTCGCGCTTGAAATCAATGATGCGGTAGCGCTGCTTATGACCGCCGCCCTGGTGACGCACCGTAATGCGACCATTGTTGTTGCGACCACCCTTCGACGTTTTCTTGTCGAGAAGTGCACCATGTGGCTTGCCCTTGTGCAGACCCGGCGTCTTGACAGCGACGACGAAACGGCGCCCAGCTGATGTCGGTTTGGCTTTATGTAGTGACATGAGTCTTAACCCTATTCCGTGCCCAGCAGCGATTCGATATTGCTGCCCTCGGCAAGCCTTACGTACGCTTTCTTCCAGTTATTGCGACGGCCACGCGTCTGGCCGAAGCTCTTTTTCTTGCCCTTGACGTTGACGACGGTGACGCCGTCGACTTCGACCTCGAATAAGAGCTCGACAGCCTGACGAATTTCCTTTTTGGTCGCATCTGTACGGACTTTCAGAACAACCTGGTTGCTTTCCGCGGCCAAGTGGCTTTTCTCTGAAAGATGCGGACCGCGAATGACGGTCAACAGGCGTTCCTGATGTGCACTCGAACTCATGACAAGCGCCCCTCGATCAACTTCAAGGCCGGCAGCGTAATCAACACCTTCTCAAACCGGATCAATACAACCGGGTCAACAGACGCCACATCGCAAATCCCAACATTCGGCAGATTGCGTGCCGCCAGGAATACTTTTTCGTCGAACGCCTCGTTTAAAATCAGTACATTGTCCAGATCGAGTTCTTTCAATTTGGCCGCGAGAATGCTCGTTTTCGGTGCCTCGAGCTCCAGCTCTTTGACGACAACCAAACGATCTTGGCGCACCAATTCCGAAAACATGGAGCGCATTGCAGCGCGGTACATTTTCTTGTTGACCTTCTGATCGAAGTTGCGCGGTTTGGCCGCAAACGTACGACCACCACCAACCCATATTGGGCTGCGAATCGTTCCAGCGCGTGCCCGACCCGTACCTTTCTGGTTCCAGGGTTTTGCACCGCCGCCACGAGCGGAGGAACGGTTCTTTTGAGCCTTGGTGCCGGCGCGACTCCCTGCCAGGTACGCAGTAACGACCTGGTGTATGAGTGCTTCGTTGAATTCCGCGCCGAACGTTGCTTCAAGCACGTCGACGGATCCACTGCCCTGCATTTTTATTTTCATTTCGGCAGCCCCTTAACTCGATGCCTTGATGGCCGGCCGAACGATTACTCGTCCGCCGCTGTGGCCCGGGACGGCACCCCTGATCAACAGCAAATTGCGCTCGGCATCAACACGTACAACTACGAGGTTTTGAATGGTGCGGCGCACATTGCCCATATGGCCTGACATTTTTTTGCCTTTAAAAACGCGGCCGGGCGTCTGGTTTTGTCCGATAGATCCCGGTGCGCGATGCGACAGCGAGTTGCCGTGTGTTGCATCCTGCATACTGAAGTTGTAGCGCTTGATTACGCCAGCAAACCCTTTACCAATCGACGTGCCAACGACGTCAACTTTTTGACCTTCGGAAAATGTCTCGACTTTGATCTCAGCTCCCAAATCGAACTCGCCTTCATCGGCATCGTCGAGACGGAATTCTGCCATTAGGTCGCCGGCTTCAACTTTTGCTGCTGCAAAGTGACCCGCTTCAGATTTGGACACGCGCGATGGCTTCTTGCTGCCGGCAGTTACCTGCAGCGCGCGGTATCCATCCTTCTCAACCGTCTTAACCTGGGTTACCCGGTTCGGCTGCGCCTCGATCACGGTTACCGGGATCGATACCCCGTCTTCCGTGAAAATGCGTGTCATGCCGCACTTGCGGCCAACAAGACCCATTGTCATTTTCTAAAACCTCGCCCCGACGTCGATAGGTCAGAGCTCGTCTATTGGAGCGCATCCAAATTCCAGACACGCGAAAGGGCCAGCCATCGCTGAGAGCTTCATGCTCTACCTGCTCCGGGGCTGACCCTGCAATCCGATCCAAATTTCCATTCGGATCGGCGGTTCCGGGATTTGCCGTGTCGCCTTCGATTTCCCGGCGACTAATATTTAGGCGGCCCAGGCAATGCCTGTTGGCGCCTAATCCAGAATTGGCCGACTCCCGGCCCGGCCAAATCCAGCGAGCCCGCAATTATAGCGGCAATACCACTCTACACAAGGCTTTTCGGGCCTTTTCGTAGCGATTTTTGGATCCTGGCGGCGTCTACTGCCACCAGCACATTAACCTATTGTTTTTCATGCATAAAGGGCGCGATTTGGGTGTGCTTGTTTGCGAAGCATTAAGCGCGCTTGCGCGCAGCGAGCAAACAAGTACCCCGAAGTGGGCCCTTGAGGCGCGAAAATCCGCTAGTTCAATTTGATCTGAACGTCTACGCCGGCAGGCAGCTCAAGTTTCATCAGTGCATCCACGGTTTTGTCCGTGGGATCGACGATGTCCATTAGGCGCTTGTGTGTCCGGATCTCGTACTGGTCACGGGCATCCTTGTTCACGTGCGGTGAAATCAGGACGGTGAACCGTTCTTTTTTCATCGGCAGTGGTATTGGACCCTTGACCGCGGCACCCGTTCGTTTCGCGGTTTCCACAATCTCGCGCGCCGACTTGTCGATCAAACGATGATCGAAAGCTTTCAGGCGAATTCTGATGTTTTGATTTGTAGCCACAATTTTTCCTTATTCAATTACCTTTGCTACCACGCCGGCGCCGACAGTGCGACCACCTTCGCGAATAGCGAATCTCAACCCGTCTTCCATCGCAATCGGTGCGATCAGGTCTACAACCATCTGCACGTTGTCGCCCGGCATTACCATCTCAGTGCCCTCCGGCAACTCCACCGCACCCGTTACGTCCGTCGTGCGGAAGTAAAACTGCGGCCGATATCCCTTGAAGAACGGCGTATGACGACCACCCTCGTCCTTGGTCAGAATGTAAACCTCTGCCTCGAACTTGGTGTGTGGCGTAATCGAGCCCGGCTTGGCCAGTACCTGGCCTCGCTCAACATCTTCGCGCTTCGTACCCCGCAGCAAGACGCCCACGTTGTCGCCCGCCATGCCCTGGTCCAGCAGCTTCCGGAACATCTCAACACCCGTACAGGTCGTCTTCTCGGTATCCTTGATACCGACGATCTCCAGGTCGTCACCCACGTTAACCACGCCACGATCGATGCGTCCCGTCACTACCGTGCCACGACCCGAAATCGAGAACACATCCTCAACCGGCATCAAAAAGTCACCGTCGATCGCGCGTTCCGGCACCGGTATGTAGCTGTCCATCTGCTCGACCAGCTTCAGTACCGACGGAATGCCAATGTCCGACTCGTCGCCCTCGAACGCCTTCAGCGCCGAGCCCGTGATGATCGGCGTGTCGTCGCCCGGGAACTCGTAAGTCGACAACAGATCACGTACTTCCATCTCCACCAGCTCCAATAGCTCGTCGTCGTCAACCTGGTCGGCCTTGTTCATGTAAACCACGATGTAAGGCACACCCACCTGGCGCGCCAGCAGGATGTGCTCACGCGTCTGCGGCATCGGGCCATCAGCCGCCGATACCACCAGGATCGCTCCGTCCATCTGCGCTGCACCCGTGATCATGTTCTTCACGTAGTCCGCGTGCCCCGGACAGTCCACGTGGGCGTAGTGACGGTTGTCACTCTCGTATTCCACGTGTGCGGTCGCAATCGTGATGCCACGCTCGCGTTCTTCCGGTGCATTGTCGATCTGGTCGTAACCCTTGACCTCGCCGCCGTGCTTCTCCGCCATGACTTTCGTCAGCGCCGCGGTCAGCGTCGTCTTGCCATGGTCCACGTGACCAATCGTGCCAACGTTGACGTGTGGTTTGTTTCTTTCAAACTTCTCTTTAGACATGACCTTTTTCCTGCGTATCTAAGTTTTAATCGTTCTTCCTAGGAAGCTTTCTTCATGACAGTGTCGGCCACGTTCTGCGGCACCGCCGAATATTTTTCAAATTCCATTGAGTACACGGCGCGACCCTGGCTCATCGACCTCAAATCGGTGGCATAGCCGAACATCTCTGCCAGCGGCACTTCGGCGCGAATGATCTTACCTGATGGCGAATCATCCATACCTTGCGGCAATCCGCGACGACGATTCAAATCACCCATGACATCGCCCATATAATCTTCCGGCGTCACAACTTCAACCTTCATAATCGGCTCAAGCAGCACTGGATCGGCGTTCTGTGCACCGTCCCTGAAGCCCATGCTACCAGCGATCTTGAATGCCATTTCGCTGGAATCGACATCATGATACGAACCGTCATACAGCGTCACCTTGCAGTCGACAACGGGATAGCCGGAGATGACGCCATTCTCCATTTGCTCTCGCACACCTTTATCGACCGCTCCGATATATTCGCGCGGCACAACACCACCGGTAATCGCATTCTCAAACTCGTAACCCGTGCCCGGCGGAAGCGGTTCAATGCGAAGAAACACATGGCCGTACTGGCCGCGTCCGCCTGATTGACGAACGAATTTGCCTTCCTGCTCGACCGTCTTGCGAATCGTCTCCCGATAAGCTACCTGCGGCTTGCCGACATTCGCCTCAACATTGAATTCGCGCTTCATGCGATCGACGATGATGTCGAGATGTAGCTCGCCCATGCCGGAGATAATCGTCTGGCTGGATTCCTCATCCGTGTGCACACGGAACGACGGATCCTCCTTCGCCAGTTTTTGTAACGCAACGCCCATCTTTTCCTGATCAGGCTTGGTCTTTGGCTCGACAGCGACGGAAATAACCGGGTCGGGAAATTCCATGCGCTCCAGCGTAATTGGCTGTTTCAGATCACAGAGCGTATCGCCTGTCGTGACATCTTTTAGTCCTACCGCAGCAGCGATATCGCCGGCGCGGACTTCCTTGATCTCTTTGCGGTCATTCGAATGCATCTGCAGAATACGACCAATTCGCTCTTTTCTACTCTTCACAGGGTTCAAGATCGTGTCGCCCGAACTCAATACACCTGAATAAACGCGAAAGAACGTCAGGTTGCCGACAAACGGATCAGTGGCAATTTTGAATGCCAGTGCCGCGAATGGCTCTTCGTCGTCGGCGTGACGTTCGCCTTCTGAATCATCGTCGTTGATGCCCTTGATGGCCGGCACATCAATCGGCGAAGGCATGTATTCGATGACTCCATCGAGCATCGCCTGTACGCCTTTGTTCTTGAAAGCCGAACCGCACATCGCGACGACGATCTCGCCAGCCAGTGTGCGTGATCGCAGCCCGCTGCGAATTTCATCTTCTTCAAGCGTGCCGTTTTCGACAAACTTATTGAGTAATTCATCGTTGGCCTCGGCAGCCGATTCAATCATTCGCTCGCGCCATGCCTCCGCTTCCGCCAGCATGTCTGCAGGAATCTCGCGAACCTCATGATTCGTGCCCATATTCGCCTCGTCCCAATAAATCGCACGCATGTCGACCAGGTCGATGACACCAGCAAATTTTTCCTCAGCACCGATCGGCAATTGTATGGGTACGGCAGTTGCGCCGAGGCGCTCCTTGGCCTGCTCAACAACCCGCAAAAAGTCAGCGCCCGCCCGGTCCATCTTGTTCACAAATATCATGCGCGGCACGTTGTACTTGTTGCCTTGCCGCCAGACCGTTTCCGTCTGTGGCTCTACGCCGCCAACCGAACAAAGAACGGTTACTGCACCATCGAGAACGCGCAAGCTGCGTTCGACCTCGATCGTGAAGTCAACATGTCCTGGCGTATCAATGATGTTGATGCGGTGTTCGTCAAACTGCTTTTCCATGCCCTGCCAGAAACAGGTCGTTGCAGCCGATGTGATCGTAATACCGCGCTCCTGCTCCTGTTCCATCCAGTCCATAACGGCTGCGCCATCATGCACCTCACCTATCTTGTGCGAGACGCCTGTGTAGAAAAGAACGCGTTCCGTCGTTGTCGTTTTGCCTGCATCAATATGGGCCATGATGCCAATATTGCGATAGCGGTCAATAGGGGTTGTGCGGGCCACGACAAGATCCAAATTATCCTGATTATCCAAATTATCCTGGGATGCTCGGTTTGGACCGATCTACCAGCGGTAATGCGAGAACGCCTTGTTGGCTTCCGCCATACGGTGGGTGTCCTCTTTCTTTTTGACGGCTGTACCTCGATTTTCGGCTGCATCGAGCAATTCGTGAGCAAGGCGGTGCGCCATCGACTTTTCACTACGATTTCGAGCTGCGTCGATAACCCATCGCATAGCCAATGTCTGACGACGGACAGGGCGCACTTCAACAGGCACCTGGTAGGTCGCGCCACCAACACGCCGTGACTTCACTTCAACAACAGGCTTTACGTTTTCCAGTGCCGTCTCGAGCAATTCAAGTGATTTATCGTCTGCGTGTGTTTCTTTCTCGGAGATTCGGTCAAGCGCACCGTAAATGATGCGTTCCGCAACAGATTTCTTGCCGTCGTTCATGATCATGTTCATGAATTTGGCAAGCAACTCGCTACCAAATTTCGGGTCGGGCAGAATTGTTCGTTTCGGGGCCTGCGATCGTCTGGACATTTTGGGTCTCTTCAAATAGCGGCCAAAGCCGCCAGTTCCTGTTGATTAAGATTTCGGACGCTTGGCGCCATATTTTGAGCGGCCCTGCCTGCGATCCGGTACACCGGCACAATCTAGCGTGCCGCGAATGGTGTGGTAGCGAACACCTGGAAGGTCCTTAACACGACCGCCGCGAATCAGGACAACCGAGTGCTCCTGCAGGTTGTGTCCTTCGCCACCGATATAGCTCGTGACTTCAAAGCCATTCGTCAGTCGCACTCGAGCGACTTTACGCATGGCCGAATTCGGTTTCTTGGGCGTCGTGGTGTAAACACGCGTGCAAACGCCACGCTTCTGCGGGCTGGCTTCGAGCGCCGGCACCGTGCTTTTGGCGCGTTTTGTGGCGCGCGGCTTACGTACTAATTGATTGACTGTGGCCATGGGCCCTTATCTCTCTTTCGTTAATCCAATAATGTATTCGCGCCCTACAGACGCGCGCACCCGATCGCCGAACCTCAACGGGTTCAGACATCGGGAATCAGGGCTTCCAACCTGCCAAGCCCTTTGTAATCAGGGCCCGCCTAAGGCGGGCCCCGGGGTTAAGGGCGGGCATTGTAGAGACGCGCGCAAGGCGCTGTCAACTGTAGGAGGGCCTTGGTTACTAGGTGTCTGTCGTCGCTTCCTCGCTACCATCGGCCGTAGCACCAACCTCGACCGCAATTGCCACCGCGGCAGGCTCTTCGCCCGGCGCTTCGACGCCGTCAATTTCCAGCGCGGATTCGGCCTCAGTCTCAGCCTCAGCCGCAGTTTCAGCCTCGGCCAGTGCTGCCGCCGCTGCCGCATCATCAAGTTCCTTGAGCTGATCGGCAAGATCCTGTTCCCGCGTGCGCCGACGTTCGGCATGATGCGCGAAGCCCGTACCGGCAGGAATCAAACGACCAACGATGACGTTTTCCTTGAGACCGCGCAGATCGTCGCGCAGACCGCGAACCGCAGCCTCCGTCAGAACACGTGTTGTCTCCTGGAATGACGCCGCCGAAATGAACGACTCAGTCGCCAGCGATGCCTTGGTAATTCCGAGCAATACCGGGTTGCACGTCAATACTTCCTTACCTTGCGCCTCAAGCTGTTCCGCTTCTTCGAGGAAACGCGCCTTGTCGACTTGCTCGCCGCGCAGGTAGTTGCTGTCGCCGACCGTGGCGATAATGACCTTACGCAGCATCTGGCGAATGATCACTTCAATGTGCTTGTCATTGATTTTCACACCCTGGAGCCGATACACATCCTGGATTTCGCGAACGAGGTAGTCGGCCAGAACTGGCACGCCCTGGAGACGCAGAATGTCATGCGGGTTCGGCTCGCCGTCGGCGATTGTTTCGCCCTTGACGACTTGCTCGCCCTCGAACACATTCAAGTGCCGCCATTTCGGAATCAATTCTTCATAGCTCTCGCCAGTCTCGTCCGTAATAACGAGGCGTCGCTTGCCTTTGGTCTCTTTGCCGAAGCTAACCGTACCGGTATGTTCGGCCATGATCGCCGATTCCTTCGGCTTCCGGCCTTCGAACAGGTCAGCAACGCGCGGCAAACCACCTGTGATGTCACGAGTCTTCGACGATTCCTGCGGAATACGAGCAATAACGTCGCCCACTGCCACCTTCGCACCATCGGACATGGAAATGATAGCGCCAGCAGGTAATGCGTAGACCGCCGGAATTTCCGTATTGGCAAAGCAGATGTCATCGCCCTTGTCGTCGACCAGTCGTGCACCCGGACGCAAGTCCTTGCCGGCACCACCGCGGCTTTTCGGATCGAGAATCACGATGCTAGTCAGACCGGTAAATTCGTCAACTTGTTCGGTTACGGTCACACCGTCGAGGAAATCGTCAAACTTGAGCTTGCCCGCGACCTCGGTAACAACCGGGTGAGTATGCGGATCCCAGTTTGCAACTACCTGGCCTTGTTTGACGTTCGCCTCATCAGCGATCGTAATCGTCGCACCATACGGCACCTTGTAACGCTCACGTTCACGACCCTGCTCATTGACAACCGAGATTTCACCCGAACGCGACACTGCGACGAGGTAACCTTTGTGATGAGCGACTGTCTTGATGTTGTTGAGCTTGGCTACGCCATTCGAGCTGATTTCGATCTTGTTCACGGCAGCTGAACGTGACGCCGCACCACCAATGTGGAAGGTACGCATGGTCAGCTGGGTTCCTGGCTCGCCAATCGACTGAGCCGCAATTACACCGACTGCCTCGCCAATGTTGATGCGATTACCTCGTGCCAGATCACGCCCGTAGCACTGAGAACAAACGCCGTAACGAACCTCGCAGGTGATCGGTGAACGAACCAGAACGTGGTCGATCGATAATTCTTCGAGCCGCGCCACCGTTTCCTCATCGAGCATCGTGCCAGCATCGAAAGCGACTTTGTCGCTGCCCGGGATCAAGACGGCTTCCGCCAGTACCCGACCAAGTACGCGCTCGTGCAACGGCTCAACAATGTCACCACCTTCAACGAGCGGCGACATCGCGACACCCCTGCGAGTTTCGCAGTCAACCTCGGTCACAACCAGATCCTGTGCAACATCCACAAGCCGGCGTGTCAGGTAACCTGAGTTGGCCGTCTTGAGCGCCGTATCGGCGAGACCCTTGCGAGCGCCGTGGGTCGAGATGAAGTACTGCAATACATCAAGACCTTCACGGAAATTGGCAGTAATCGGCGTTTCGATGATTGAACCGTCTGGCTTGGCCATCAGGCCACGCATGCCGGCCAGCTGCCTGATCTGAGCTGCCGAACCACGAGCACCGGAGTCCGCCATCATATAGATCGAGTTGAATGACTCCTGCTCGACCATCTTGCCGGTAGCGTCTTTAACCGTCTCAGTGCCAAGCTTGTCCATCATCGCCTTCGCGACCTGGTCATTCGTGCGCGACCAGATATCGACGACTTTGTTATATCGCTCACCAAATGTCACAAGGCCCGAAGAATACTGGTCCTGAATCTCCTTAACCTCGGTTTCCGCAACCGCCAGGATCTTTTCTTTGTTCTCCGGCACGACCATATCGTTCACACCGATGGAAATGCCGGCGATCGTCGCGAAACGAAAACCTGTGTACATCAGTCGGTCCGCGAAAATGACCGTCTTTTTCAGACCCAGGCTTCGGTAACAGGCATTGATCACACCTGAGATCGCCTTTTTGGACATTGTTTGATTGACGAGATCAAAGCCAAGACCTTCCGGCAATATGCTCGACAACAAAGCGCGACCAACCGTCGTATCGACCACCTTTATAACGGTCTCGGTTGACCCGTCTTCATTCGTTTCTATTATCGGCACTCGAACTTTAACGATTGCCTGCAATTCGGCAGCGCCACTTTCGAATGCGCGCCGTGCCTCGTCGATGTCCGCCAGGATCATGCCCTCGCCACGGGCGTTAATTCGCGAGCGGGTCATGTAATAAAGGCCGAGGACAACGTCTTGTGACGGTACGATAATCGGCTCGCCGTTCGCAGGCGACAGGATGTTATTCGACGACATCATCAGGGCACGCGATTCCAGCTGCGCCTCAATCGACAACGGAATGTGTACCGCCATCTGGTCACCGTCGAAGTCAGCGTTAAATGCTGTACAAACAAGCGGATGCAACTGAATTGCCTTGCCTTCGATCAGAACCGGCTCGAATGCCTGAATACCCAAACGGTGCAATGTTGGCGCACGATTCAGGAGAACCGGGTGCTCACGAATAACCTCTTCGAGAATGTCCCAGACTTCCGCGCCTTCACGTTCAACGAGACGCTTCGCCGCTTTAATCGTTGTTGCCTCGCCGCGGATTTGCAGCTTGGAAAAGATGAACGGCTTAAAGAGCTCAAGTGCCATCTTCTTCGGCAGCCCGCACTGGTGCAGCTTTAGAGTAGGACCTACTACTATCACCGAGCGGCCGGAATAATCGACACGTTTACCAAGCAGGTTTTGACGGAAACGTCCCTGCTTGCCTTTAATCATATCGGCCAGCGATTTCAACGGGCGCTTGTTGGTGCCCGTAATTGCGCGACCGCGACGGCCGTTATCCAGCAACGCATCGACCGACTCCTGCAGCATGCGCTTCTCATTGCGCACAATGATGTCCGGTGCATTCAGCTCCAGCAGACGCCGCAGACGATTGTTACGATTGATCACTCGACGATACAGATCGTTAAGGTCCGATGTTGCAAATCGACCACCGTCCAACGGTACTAATGGCCGCAAGTCTGGCGGCAATACCGGTAAAACAGTCAATACCATCCACTCGGGCTTGTTGCCCGACTCGATAAACGACTCGACCAGCTTAAGACGCTTGGACAGGCGTTTGAGCTTGGTCTCCGAACGCGTCGCACCCATATCTTCACGAACTTTGAGCATTTCGCGTTGTAAATCGATTGTCATTAGCATTTCACGTACGGCCTCGGCACCCATGCGGGCATCGAATTCGTCGCCGTACTGTTCGAGCGCGTCGAGATACATCTCATCGGTCATTAATTGGCCACGTTCGAGCTCGGTCATGCCGGGTTCGACAACCACAAAGGCCTCGAAATACAACACGCGCTCGATTTCTCTAAGCGTCATGTCGAGCATCAGCCCAATACGCGACGGCAACGACTTCAGGAACCAGATGTGTGCCACCGGGCTCGCGAGCTCGATGTGTGCCATGCGCTCGCGCCGAACCTTGGTCTGAGTTACCTCAACACCGCACTTCTCACAGACCACACCTCGATGCTTGAGGCGCTTGTACTTACCACACAGGCACTCATAGTCTTTGATTGGGCCGAAGATTTTGGCGCAAAACAGACCATCTCGTTCCGGCTTGAATGTCCGATAGTTGATCGTTTCGGGTTTCTTTACTTCACCGAACGACCACGATCGAACCATGTCTGGCGATGCCAGGCCGATACGAATCGCTTCAAAATCAATAACCGGATTCTGGTATTTAAAAAGTCTCAGCAAATCTTTCATTAGTCTGTCTCCAGCTCAATGTTAATGCCCAGAGATCGAATCTCCTTGACCAGAACATTGAACGATTCCGGCATGCCGGCATCCATTTCATGTTCGCCGTCGACGATATTTTTGTACATCTTGGTACGCCCTTGCACGTCATCCGACTTAACCGTCAGCATTTCTTGCAGGGTATATGCCGCGCCGTAAGCCTCCAGCGCCCAGACTTCCATCTCACCAAAGCGCTGGCCACCGAACTGAGCTTTACCACCGAGCGGCTGTTGCGTAACAAGACTGTACGGACCGGTCGAACGCGCATGCATTTTGTCATCCACAAGATGGTTGAGTTTGAGCATGTACATGTAACCGACCGTAATTTCGCGATCGAATTTGTCGCCCGTGCGGCCATCGAACAATCGAGACTGGCCCGTGTCCGCAAGGTCAGCCAACCTGAGCAGGCCTTTGATCTCGTCTTCGGTGGCACCATCAAACGCTGGCGTCGCCGTTGGCACACCATTTGTCAGGTTGCCGGCCAACTCGATGACTTCGACATCTGAAAACGACTTGATGTCCTCGATACGGCCGCCAGTTTTGTTGTAGATGGATTCCAGAAACTGGCGAACTTTAGCGACCGACTCCTGCGCCTTGAGCATCTTGTCAATCTTCTTGCCGAGTCCTTTCGCCGCCCAGCCCAGATGCGTTTCCAGCACCTGACCGACGTTCATTCGAGACGGCACACCAAGGGGGTTAATGACGATATCGACAGGAGTACCATCGTCAAGGTACGGCATATCTTCAACCGGTACGATCGTAGAGATCACACCCTTGTTCCCGTGACGCCCAGCCATCTTGTCGCCCGGCTGGATTCGCCGTTTGACGGCCAGGTAAACCTTGGTCATTTTCAGCACGCCGGGGGCAAGATCGTCACCCGCAGTAATCTTCGCTTTTTTCACCTCGAAGCGTTGATCAAATTCACCGCGCTGCGTATTGAGGCGCTCGAATGCTTTCTGCAATTGCTCGTTTGCTTCGTCGTTCTTCAAACGAACCTCGAACCACTGTTCGCGTGGCACCTCGTCCAGGTATGCTTTCGTGATCTTTGACCCGGACTTGAGTTTATTCGGGCCGCCCTGTGCCATCTTATTCGTTAGCAATCGCTCGACACGCTCATAGATATCCTCTTCGAGGATACGCAGCGTGTCGTCAAGGTCCTTGCGAACACTTTCAAGCTCCGACTTCTCGATCGTCAGTGCACGCAGGTCTTTCTCTACGCCATCGCGCGTAAACACGCGAACATCTATCACCGTGCCATCCATTCCAGGTGGTACGCGCAGTGACGTATCCTTCACGTCAGATGCTTTCTCACCAAAGATCGCACGCAGAAGTTTCTCCTCCGGCGTGAGCTGAGTTTCGCCTTTCGGCGTCACTTTGCCGACCAGAATATCGCCCGCCTTCACTTCGGCGCCGATGAATGCAATTCCCGACTCATCGAGTTTCGCCAACGCAGAATCGCCAACATTCGGGATATCAGACGTGATGTCCTCAGGCCCAAGCTTGGTATCGCGAGCGACACACTGCAGTTCTTCAATGTGAATGGTGGTGAACCGGTCTTCCTTGACGACACCCTCCGAAATCAGGATTGAGTCTTCAAAGTTGTATCCATTCCACGGCATAAACGCGATCAGCAGGTTCTGTCCAAGCGCCAGCTCGCCCAGGTTTGTCGACGGTCCGTCGGCGAGAACATCACCCGCCGCTATCGCGTCTCCCGCCTTTACAAGCGGCCGCTGATTGATACACGTGTTCTGATTCGAGCGCGTGTATTTCGTCAAGTTATAGATATCGACGCCTGCCTCAGTTGCACTCGTCTCGTCGTCGTTGACACGTACGACGATACGCGACGCATCCACTGAGTCCACGGTTCCTCCACGACTAGCAACAACTGTCACGCCGGAATCGATCGCGACAGCACGTTCCATACCGGTACCAACGAGCGGCGCTTCCGAACGCAATGTCGGCACGGCCTGGCGTTGCATGTTCGAACCCATCAGGGCGCGGTTTGCATCATCGTGCTCGAGGAACGGTATCAGCGACGCCGCGACCGAGACGATCTGGCGTGGGCTGACGTCCATAAAGTTCACGTCTTGCGGCCCCGACAACGTAAATTCGTTCTTGTGTCGGACTGCAATGAGGTCCTCAGTAAACCGGCCGTTCTTGTCCAGATCCGAATTCGCCTGCGCGATCACATACTGACTTTCCTCGATCGCAGACAGATATTGGATTTCCGCCGTTACTTTGCCGTTGTTGGCCTTGCGATACGGTGTCTCAAGGAAGCCGTATGCGTTGGTCCTCGCATAAACTGCAAGCGAGTTGATCAGGCCGATGTTCGGGCCTTCAGGCGTCTCAATCGGGCAAACGCGGCCGTAGTGCGTCGGATGGACGTCGAGAACTTCGAAGCCCGCTCGTTCACGCGTCAGGCCCCCAGGCCCGAGAGCCGATACCCGGCGTTTGTGCGTGACTTCCGACAACGGATTGTTCTGATCCATGAATTGTGACAGCTGGCTGGAACCAAAAAATTCCTTGACGGCTGCTGCAACAGGTTTCGCATTGATCATTTCCTGCGGCATCAGATTGTCCGCCTCCGCCTGCGTCAGACGTTCCTTGACAGCACGTTCGACGCGAACCAGGCCGACTCGGAATGCATTTTCGGCCATTTCCCCAACGCTACGTACACGACGGTTGCCGAGGTGGTCGATGTCATCAACGGTGCCGTAACCATTGCGAATGCCGATCAAGGTCTGCAGGACATCCAGGATGTCGTCCTTGTTCAGGACTCCGATTCCTTCCGAGGTGTCGCGCCCGACGCGACGATTAAACTTCATCCGACCTACACCTGACAAGTCGTAACGGTCGGGATTGAAGAACAAATTTTGAAACAGATTTTCGGCTGCCTCTTTGGTCGGAGGTTCGCCGGGTCGCATCATTCGATAGATCTCTACGAGTGCTTCAAGGCGAGTCGTCGACGGATCGATGTTCAATGTGTTCGAGATGAACGGACCGCGATCCAGGTCATTCACGAACAGCGTGCGAATGTGCTCGATACCGCCTGTAATCAATACCTCGATAAGCTCAGGCGTCAGCTCTGTGTTTGCGGCGGCAAGCAATTCGCCAGTCTCGGTATCGACGACGTCGTGAGCCAGTATTTTGCCTTCCAGGTATTCAGCCGGGACGATGAGCTTCTTGACCGTTGACTTCGACATGTCACGCACGTGTTTCGCGGTAATGCGACGGCCTTCCTCCACGATCAGTTTGCGTCCGAGCTTAATATCAAAGGTTGCCGTGTCGCCTCGCAGACGCTCGGGCACCAATCCCATCTTGATATCTTTTTCGGACAAGAAAAATTCGTTTGTATCGAAAAACAGGTCGAGCATCTCTTCGTTTGTCATTTCGAGTGCACGCAAAATGATTGTCACCGGTAATTTTCGGCGGCGGTCGATGCGTGCAAACACGGAGTCCTTCGGATCGAATTCGAAGTCGAGCCAGGACCCGCGGTACGGAATAATGCGTGCTGAGAACAGCAGCTTACCCGAGCTATGTGTTTTGCCTTTGTCATGATCGAAGAACACGCCCGGAGAACGATGCAGCTGGGACACGATGACACGCTCGGTACCATTGATAACAAAGGTGCCATGGTCCGTCATCAGCGGCATTTCGCCGAGATAAACCTCTTGTTCACGGATGTCTTTGACGGGCTTCGGAGTGCCGCTCGCTTCCTTGTCATAAATAACAAGTCTTACGAGTACGCGAATCGGTGCCGCGTAGGTCAAGCCACGCATTTGACATTCCTTGACGTCAAATACTGGCGTGCCGAGGCGGTAACTTACGTACTCAAGTGCCGCGTTGCCCGAATAGCTAACGATCGGAAATACGGACTTGAAAGCAGCGTGCAGACCCCTGTCAGCACGCTCTTCGATTGACTTGTCGGTCTGCAGGAATTTCTTGTACGAATTGACCTGGATGGACAACAGGTACGGGACGTCCAAAATCGTCGGACGCTTGCCGAAATCCTTGCGGATACGTTTTTTCTCAGTGAATGAATAGGCCATTCGAGAACACCCTCGTTAATTACAGATGCGCGCAAACGGCCAGCCGATTACCGGCTGGCTGCTTGCCCGACTTGCGGACCATCGGGTCCGATACATAAGAGACAACAACAGCTTGGTTTTCGTTGATTACTTCAACTCAACCGTGGCGCCAGCTTCTTCGAGCTGCTTCTTGACCTCTTCTGCTGCGTCTTTCGCAACACCTTCCTTGATTATTGACGGTGTGCTTTCGACCGCGTCCTTGGCTTCTTTCAAGCCAAGCCCAGTAATCGTACGGACAGCCTTGATGACGCCAACTTTCGCTTCGCCAAAACTTGTAAGAACGACGTCGAACTCGTCTTTTTCAACCGCTGCTTCTGCTGCGTCACCGCCAGCAGCTCCTGCCGCCGCAACGGCGACTGGGGCAGCCGCACTAACACCCCACTCGTCTTCAAGCATCTTGACGAGTTCAACAACTTCCATAATCGGCTTTGCGCTCAACTCTTTGAGCAAATCTTCGTTTGACAGTGCCATTTCTTTATTTCCTCTAAATTTATTCCTGAGTCAGGTAATACGTTTCTTGATCCGTTCAGGCCGCTTCCTGGCTTCCGCGTGCACCCAATGTGCGTGCGATCATTGCAGAAGGTTCGGCCAACGTGCGTACCAATTGGGACATCGGTGCAATCATGACGCCGAGCAGCATTGCACGCGCCTGATCCAGCGTTGGCAATTCTGCCAATCGCTTGAGATCGGTCGCAGGCAATAATTGCCCACCGGCTGATAGCGAAACTGCCTGCAGAGCATCGTGCTCCTTGGCAAAATCTTTGATTACCCTGGCAGCGGCACCTGGATCGTCTTTTGCAAACGCGAGCAGAATTGGTCCTTTGAGCGTGTCCTGCATACACTCAAATTCGGTCCCCACAACGGCGCGACGTGCCAGCGTGTTTTTTACGACACGCATGTAGACGCCTGCTGAGCGCGCAACTTTCCGCAACTCCGTCATTTCGGACACCGAAAGACCCCTGTACTCAGCCGCAACGGCTGTCACAGAATCTCCCGCAACCGCGTTTACCTCTTTGACAAGAGTCTTCTTGTCTTCGAGTCTCAGTGCCATGTGTTACTCCTGGCTTACGGTTACTATTGTCAACCGGATGAGGCAAGCCTCATCCGAACCCTTTCGGAGACATCCTGCCTCCTGTCGGATGGCAACCGTCGCCAGTTAAATCTGACTAAGGTCTCACCATCTACGTAGGCGTCTATTAAGATCAGTCGTCAAACTGATCGCCTACGGTCTTCGACGATCGCCGCGTCCTTGCGGCTGTTTACAGCGCAACCCGAAGGTCACATTGCAAATTCAATTCGTTTTACTACCGCCTCAGTCGCGCCCCATCAGGCCTCGACAGAAGCTCTATCCACCGATACACCTGGCCCCATCGTGGACGAGACGGTCAACTTCTTGAAATAGGAGCCCTTCGCTGACGCCGGCTTGGCCTTTATCAGGTCCGCCAGTAACGCTTCCAGGTTTTCCTTCAACGCGGGAACCTCAAAGTCAGCGCGACCAATCGGGCAATGAATAATGCCTGCCTTGTCCGTGCGATATCGCACCTGGCCAGCTTTGGCATTTTTGACGGCCGTCGAAACATCTGCCGTAACGGTTCCAACCTTCGGATTCGGCATCAATCCGCGCGGACCAAGAATCTGGCCCAGCGTGCCGACAACGCGCATTGCGTCAGGCGTCGCAATCACAACATCGAAATTCAGGTCGCCGCCTTTAATGGACTCCGCAAGATCCTCGAACCCGACGATATCGGCACCGGCTTGCTTGGCCTTGTCAGCATTTTCGCCCTGCGTGAATACGGCGACACGCACCGTCTTACCCGTGCCGTTCGGCAGCACCGTTGATCCGCGGACAACCTGGTCCGATTTGCGCGGATCCACGCCGAGGTTCACGGATACATCTATGCTTTCCGGAAACTTGGCCGTTGCAAACTCTTTGACCAGGCCAAGGGCGTCGTCAAGCAAATAAATCTTGTCGGCATCAACTTTTTCGCGCGCCGCTTTCCTGCGCTTGCTCACCGCGGCCATTACTTAACTCCCTCTACGTCAATTCCCATGCTCCGAGCCGTACCAGCAACAGTACGAACGGCGGCGTCCATATCGGCAGCCGTCAAATCAGGCATTTTCGTCGTTGCAATCTCTTCAAGTTGCTGGCGGTTTACGCTCCCCACCTTGTCAGTGTTCGGCGTACCAGAACCTTTCGGTACGCCAGCAGCCTTTCTCAGCAGAACCGCGGCTGGTGGGGTTTTGGAAATAAACGTGAAACTGCGGTCAGAATAGACCGTAATTATTACGGGGATGGGCAAACCCGGCTCGACACTCTGAGTCTCCGCGTTAAACGCCTTACAAAACTCCATAATGTTCACGCCATGCTGGCCCAATGCTGGACCCACCGGCGGAGAGGGATTAGCCTGCCCTGCAGGTACCTGCAGCTTGATATAACTAGCTACTTTCTTAGCCATTTTCTTTCTCCCGAGTGCAAACGCTCTTCACAAGAGCTCCTCGAATAATGTTTAACCTTTCTCGACCTGCCCGAAATCCAATTCGACCGGCGTCGATCTACCTAATATTTGAACAGCCACTTGCAGGCGACTCTTCTCATAATTCACTGTTTCAACTACGCCGCTGAAGTCATTAAACGGCCCATCAATAACCCGTACAACTTCGCCCGGCTCGAACAACACTTTCGGCCTCGGCTTATCAACGCCTTCTTTTACACGTTGAAGAATATGATCAGCTTCCTTGTTCGTAATCGGCGCCGGACGTTCGCTAGATCCGCCGATAAATCCGAGCACTTTCGGCACTTCTTTCACGAGGTGCCAGGTCTCGTCATCCATATCCATTTGCACAAGCACATAGCCCGGGAAGAACTTGCGCTCGCTGCGCCGCTTCTGTCCTTCCTTCATCTCGACTACTTCCTCGGTCGGCACAAGAATTTCGCCAAACCTTTCCTGCAATCCCAGGCGCTCAATTCGCTCCTCGAGCGACGCCTTCACCTTGTGTTCGAAATTCGAGTAGGCGTGAACGATGTACCAGCGTAAGGCCACTGACGTATTCCCTCTTTAAACCGTGTTGCCGGCTTAGCCGACGAGTTTGCGAGTCAGCCAAAGCAAACCCGAATCCAATAACCAGAAAAACACGCCCATAATTAGCGTGAAAACAAACACGGCGATCGCTGTTTGTGTCGTCTCTTGCTTTGTCGGCCAAATGACTTTGCGAATTTCTACACGCGACCCCTGAATGAAATGCCAGAGCCGCTGGCCTTGCGTACTGGCCATCGCAATCGCGATTCCTGCGCCAGCGCCGCCAAGCACCATCAGAACTCTGAGCGGCAATGAGATCTCAAACTCGTAATAGTAATACGAGTACAGGCCGCCAACGATCGTCGCCGCTGCCACCGACAACTTGATGATGTCCAGTACGCCGCTTTGGCTTGTTTCTGATTGAGTTGTCATTTCGTTCTATCTGGTTTCGCTATCGCGCCACAAGAGGCGCTCCTACAATGCTTCATCTCTGGCAGGCCAGGAGGGAATCGAACCCCCAACCTGCGGTTTTGGAGACCGCCGCTCTGCCAATTGAGCTACTGGCCTTTACTCTATTACCTTTGCTACCACGCCGGCGCCGACAGTGCGACCACCTTCGCGAATAGCGAATCTCAACCCGTCTTCCATCGCAATCGGTGCGATCAGGTCTACAACCATCTGCACGTTGTCGCCCGGCA
>Ga0255051_10000154_pt1 | contig 24709 bp, 22 predicted proteins | sample JV7_2_9_MG_FD_181719 | JGI IMG/M metagenome (GOLD analysis project Ga0255051, IMG submission 181719) | Seawater microbial communities from Jervis Inlet, British Columbia, Canada - JV7_2_9 | ecosystem: Environmental > Aquatic > Marine > Inlet | place: Canada: British Columbia | collected 2016-10-06
CCGACGGTAGGTGTTGAAATCATGGCGCCACCCGTCATGGAAGACATGACTAATCAGCTTCAGGGACTTTTTCAAAACCTGGGTAGTCAGAAAAAGAAGACGCGCAAGTTGCGCGTGGAAGAGGCGTTAAAGTTATTGACCGATGAAGAAGCGGCAAAAATGATCAACGAAGACGAGCTAAAACTCGCAGCACTGGAAAACGCCGAGCAAAACGGTATTGTGTTCATCGATGAGATTGACAAGGTCGCAAAACGCCAGGAGACCAGTGGCGCCGATGTATCGCGTGAAGGTGTACAGCGAGATTTGTTACCACTGGTCGAAGGTTGCACGGTTTCCACCAAGGCCGGCATGATCAAGACCGATCACATATTGTTTATCGCCTCGGGCGCATTTCATCTGTCCAAACCCAGTGACCTAATTCCCGAATTGCAGGGACGCCTGCCGATTCGGGTCGAGCTGTCAGCACTAACGGTGAAGGATTTTATCCGTATCCTGCGTGAGCCGAATGCATCGCTGACAGAACAGTATACGGCGTTGATGGAAACCGAAGGTGTGCAACTGGAATTTAGTGATGACGGGCTGGCCCGTATCGCCGAGGTCGCCTGGCAGGTTAACGAAAAACAGGAAAATATCGGTGCCCGGCGTTTGCACACGGTGATGGAGCGATTACTAGAATCGGTCAGCTTCGATGCATCCGATATGCCTGATCAGTCGATTAAAATCGATGCCGATTATGTCAATGAGCATCTTGGCGAGTTGTCACTCGAAGAAGACCTGAGTCAGTACATTCTTTAAACCCGGGAGGCTGGCGCACAATGGCAAGCATACGACCCACAGAAGTTAATTTTCACAAGGTTTCACGAATTCTCGAACTAAGCTTTGAGGACGGCTCGAATTTCAAGTTGCCGACCGAATACCTGCGCGTATATTCGCCTTCCGCGGAGGTCCAGGGGCATGGTCCCGGGCAGGAAGTACTGCAACTCGGAAAGCAGGATGTGAATATTTCGCGCATCGAGCCGGTGGGACACTATGCACTTAACCTGGTGTTCGATGATAACCACGATACCGGCATTTACAGCTGGGAATACCTCCACTATCTTGGTGTCGATTATGAACAAAAATGGCAATCCTATCTTGATCGACTGGCCGAGGCTGGTTACGAGCGTAAAACCGATTAAGGCCCCCCGTAGGGCGGAATTCATTGTGCGCCGGCCATTAATAATTGCAGACAAGATAATTGCCGTTTCTTACGGCGCATTACCTGGAAGGCTTCGTTTCTTTCATTAACAGCTGGAATGCGGTTGGTCGAATAAATTCGACCCTGCAAAATCAGGGAAAAGCGCGATGAAAATCCCTTACAACAGCTGACCACCTGGCGTACATCTGCTATGGTTCGACTGTTAGATATTGGGCGATCATGCTGTGCAAAAAGATTCCACCACTCATTTCGGCTTTGACGAAATACCTGCTTCTGAAAAACAGGGCCGTGTCGGCAGTGTTTTTGATTCGGTGGCGAATAATTACGATTTGATGAACGATGTCATGTCGTTCGGTATTCACCACCTGTGGAAAAAACTTACGCTTGAACTTTGTGGTCTAAAAGCTGGACACTGCGTGCTTGACCTGGCAGGCGGCACCGGTGATCTGGCAATCAAGCAGGCAGCAAAGGTCGGTGAAAGCGGCGAGGTATATCTCGCCGATATTAATGCGGCGATGCTACAGCAGGGACGTGATCGCGTGATCGACAAGGGCCTGGTCGGTCGTATTATACCTGTACAGTGTAATGCCGAAATTTTGCCTTTTGCCGACAATACCTTCGACTGCATTACTATCGCCTTCGGGCTGCGCAATGTTACCGATAAAATTAAGGCGCTCAGCTCGATGCGTCGAATATTGAAACCAGGCGGACGTCTATGCGTGCTTGAATTTTCGAAACCCGTGTGCGAACCGTTAGAAAAAGCCTATAACTTTTACTCCTTTAAAATATTACCCCAGCTTGGCGAATGGATTGCTCGAGACCGTGCCAGTTATCAATACCTGGCGGAATCGATTCGCATGCATCCTGATCAGGAAACCCTGAAAAATATGATGACCGAAGATGCAGGATTTGATGAAGTGACCGTTTATAATCTGTCTGGCGGCATAGTTGCCTTGCACCGCGCATTCAAGTACTGAGTCGAAATTTTTAAGCTAGCATCAAATGGAAACGTTCGCGCCTATTGCTAACACATTACTTGGTATCGCTGAAATCGGTGGAAATAGCCTGTTGTCACTGGATGATCAGGTAGTTGACCGATGCCGCGAATTACAAGGCTATTGCATCGAAATTCATATCACAGATCTGGATCTGAGGTTATTTTGCCATCCGGGTAGCGGGGGTATGCGGCTAAGCCTCGATGAACCCTCTAAACCCGTTGATGCTACCATTTCAGGTCGTGTGATGGCATTGCTTAGCCTGGTGATACAGGAGGACAAAATTAGCACCTCGATTCAGGAGGAGGTTAGTATCAACGGCAATGTCAAGGTGGCACAGCAAATGCAGAAAATATTCACCGAACTGGAATTAGACCGGGAAGAAGCACTTTCCCGCTATACCGACGACGTAATTGCCTTTCGCATTCATCAGCAGGCCCGAAGTGCTGGTGACTGGATTCGTCAAACTGCGATTTCACTGGCACAAACGAGTAGTGAGTACTTGCGTGAAGAAAGTCATATGAGTCCGACCCAGGTTGAGTTCGAACGTTTTCAACAGCATGCAACAGCGCTTAAACAGGATGTTGAGCGCGCTGAGGTACGTTTACGCCATTTGCTGCAAGCCGCAGCCGACATTGTTCAAAAATGAAAACCCTGTATAGATTGATCGTGATTAATTTTACCCTGGCTCGATACGGGCTGGATGAAATTATTCTTTCTATCCATTTTTTTCGACCGTTGCGTTTTCTTGGACTAATTAATCCCTTCAACTGGTTTCGCGGCAACTCGCGCTCACGGGCGGAAAGGCTTCGCTTATGTATCGAAGAACTCGGGCCGATATTCATCAAGTTTGGTCAGATGCTGGCCACGCGACGCGATTTATTACCCGAAGACGTAATCAACGAACTGGAAAAACTTCTCGATAGGGTGCCACCATTCCCGCTCGACCAGGCTCTCAGTATCGTCGAGCAGCAATTGGGTAAACCGGTCGCCAAGGCTTTCAAATTTTTTGACGAAAACGTGTTGGCTTCGGCCTCTATTGCGCAGGTCTATAATGCACAGCTACCCGATGGTGAGGATGTGGTGGTAAAAATTGTGCGACCGAATATCGAGCGCCGCATCAGGCAGGATATAAAGTTGCTCATGGTGCTCGCAGGTTTAGCTGATCGTTACTGGCAGGAAGCGAAGCGGGTGAAACCTGTACAGATTGTCGAAGAATTCGAAAAAACCCTGTTGAATGAACTTGATCTAGTGCGTGAAGCGGCAAATGCGAGCGAGTTGCGGCGCCATTTCGAAGGCTCCAACGATCTTTACGTGCCACAGGTTTACTGGGATTATTGTAAAACCAGGGTCATGGTGATGGAGCGTATCGAGGGAATACCGGTATCCGACATCGAGCAACTTAAAGCACACAATATCAATCTCGAAGTACTCTCGCGCAAGGGTGTCGAGGTGTTTTTTACCCAGGTATATAAAAATAATTATTTCCATGCCGATATGCACCCCGGTAATATTTTTGTCTCGGCCGAGAACCCGGACGATCCAAAATATATTGCAGTGGATTTTGGCATTATGGGCTCGCTGTCGACTCCAGATCAGCGCTATCTGGCAGAAAATTTTGTTGCCTTCTTCAATCGAGATTATCGTCGCGTCGCGGAATTACATGTTGACTCTGGCTGGGTAGAACGCGATACCCGCATCGATGAATTTGAAGCTGCGATACGATCCGTATGTGAACCGATTTTTCAGCGCCCACTGGCCGAAATTTCTTTTGGTCAATTGTTATTGCGACTGTTTCAGACCGCGCGCGAGTTTAATATGGAAATCCAGCCGCAATTGCTTTTGCTGGAAAAAACCTTTTTACATATAGAAGGCCTGGGGCGGCAGCTTTACCCGCAGCTTGATCTCTGGGACACCGCGAAGCCATTTCTCGAACGCTGGTTAAGTGAGCAAATGGGTGTTCGTGCACTGGTGAAAGGATTTAAAAAGAACCTGCCATATATCGCCGAAAACCTGCCGGATTTGCCACAATTAGCCTTCAAAACTCTGCATAAAATTGCTAATGATGAGCTGCAGATTGAATGGAAATCAAAGGAACTAGAGTCACTGAAAAAGGAAATTCGCCAGGCCAATCAACGCAACATTCGAGCGATTATAGGTGGCAGCTTTGTCATCAGTGCAAGCATCATTGCCGGTCTCGACGGCCTGGCCCCGATCATGGTTGGCAGCGGCCAGTTCCTGATGCCACTGGTGAGCTGGATATTATTGATCCCCGGACTATACCTGCTGATTAGCAGTCAGTGGATGGATTCTTAAAAGGCTGTTAGGTGTTTCCGACTGAGACTAGCAGCTATCGCTGGTTAAGTCTGGATTCATGCGCTTGCCGTGCTTGTAACCCTTCCAGTAGATGGCCTTTACTTCTTCCTGATATTCTTCTGGCACAGATTCCATAAAAGCGTTGTAATCGCGAGTGAAAACCCCGTCGCCATCGCAAATCTTGCGTTTATAAGCGAGTTGTCCACTAAGTTCTGCGATTCGTAAATGTCGCAGTTTTGGCTCTTCGGGTGGCAGCTCCTGTTCGACTTCTTTTTGCTCTATTTCCGGTTTTTTCTCTTCCCCTTCGATGTCGGTGTCGTCTACAGTTTCGGGACGAATTCTCGACTGTGTCAAGCGCTTGCACTCGTCTTCAGAAAGCAATTTGGTACCATCTTTACTTTTGTCAAAACCTTCCTGAAAAGCATTACGCATCGCGTCACGACTTGCTTCCGGCATTTGTTGTACCCGCTGGGTAAACTCTGACAGCACATCGGCCTCACCGCATTGCAATCTGGAATAGGCCAGTGAGCCGAGAGTCCTGGACAGGTTGACGACTGCTGCGACTGCAGTTTCCAAAGCCGCAGCATCGGTTTCATCATTTTCTTCACCTGTATTTTCCTGATTAATTTCGTCTACCGCTTTATCAATAATTTGCAATATTGAATTCAAACCCTGGTCCTGTAACTCGGCATGGCTCGAAAACGATAGCAACGATAATGTGCATAAAAATAATATAGTGGCTGTGAGACGATTCATGAGATGTTCCATCTGTTTCATATCATTGCATTAAATCATGTATGATTTAAATCATCCAGTCAGTGAACCAATCGAGGGTTATACATTTTGCGCTATGTGGTGAATTCAAGGATAATGCGATCACTTTTTCCCCCGATGCAACAACTTGAAACACCCCGGCGCTTCCTCCTGGTTCAGGTCTACCGATATATTTGCTAGAAAACTCGATCCAGAGGTCATTTCCTGGCTTGGAGATCAGGGTTCTTTAACCAGTCGCCTGATGGACTTTTGTCCGGGTCAGTTCTCGGTTAGGGTATTGAGCCAGCGATGGGTTAAGCCGAAAATCGACGAAGCGAAATTGTTGGATATTCCGTTCCGGCAAGCTGTATTGTTAAGGCAGGTGCAGTTATTGTGCGGTGAAACCGTTTGTGTGTACGCACGTTCGATCATTCCGCTGAAAACCATGAGTGGAAGGCATCGCCGTTTACGTCATCTCGGTAACCGGCCACTCGGGGCCTACTTGTTTGCGAATCCGGGCTTACGCCGAAACAGGCAACAGCTAGCCAGGATTGCCAAAAAAGACCCTTTATTCAAAATCGCCACCTCCGACAGCCATCAATCATGCGAGCAAATTTGGGGCCGACGTTCGTTATTTTTAATCGATGATAAACCCTTGCTGGTGAGTGAGTTTTTTTTGCCTGCATTGTTTGAGAAAACTTGAATGGTGCCAAAAACATCTCACAAAATCGGTTTTGTCAGCCTTGGGTGCCCCAAGGCAACGGTTGATTCAGAACAGGTAATTACCCAGCTGCGAGCCGAGGGCTATGACATCGTGCCGGGCTATGATGAAGCCGATATGGTGATTATCAACACCTGTGGATTTATCGATTCAGCGGTTGAGGAATCGCTTGATACCATAGACCAGGCGATGCGGGAGAACGGTAAGGTAATAGTAACCGGTTGCCTCGGAGCCAAATCAGACCTGGTCAATAAAAAGTTCCCCGATTTACTGGCTGTGACCGGCCCTCATGCAAAAAATGAAGTAATGCAGGCCGTGCACAGACATTTACCCGCCGCACACGACCCATTCTTCGATTTAGTTCCCCAACAGGGAATCAAACTGACACCACGGCATTACGCCTACCTGAAAATATCCGAAGGTTGTAATCACCGCTGTAGTTTTTGCATTATTCCGTCATTTCGTGGTGATCTGGTAAGCCGCCCTATTGACCAGGTAATGCAGGAAGCCGAATACCTGGTCGCGGCCGGGGTGCGGGAATTACTCGTAATCTCGCAGGATACCAGTGCCTACGGGGTCGATTTGAAATACTCCACCCGATTTTGGCATGGACAACCGCTGCAAACCCGATTTATTGATCTCGCCAGGGCGCTCGGGCAATTTGGCATCTGGGTACGCCTGCATTATGTTTATCCCTATCCACATGTCGACGATGTGATTCCACTGATGGCCGATGGATTAATTTTGCCTTATCTCGATATTCCATTTCAACATGCGAGTCCGAAAATTTTGAAGGCGATGAAAAGGCCGGGCAATCGTGAAAGGGTGTTAGAGAGGATTCATGCCTGGCGTGAATGCTGTCCAGATCTCGTCATACGCAGTACATTTATCGTCGGTTTTCCCGGTGAAACCGATAACGATTTTGTCCAATTACTCAATTTTCTCGACAGTGCGCAACTCGACCGCGTCGGCTGCTTCATGTATTCCCCGGTTGATGGCGCAGCTGCTAACGAATTACCCAACGCGGTCCCAGAAGCGGTGAAACAACAGAGATACGACTTATTCATGCGTAAACAACAGCAAATAAGTGCTCAAAAATTGAAACAGCGTGTCGGTAAAGACTTACAGGTACTGGTAGAGCAGAAAACCGATGACGGTTATACCGCGCGTTCCTATGCCGATGCGCCTGAAATAGATGGACTGGTTTATATCGATACCGGGCAATCACTTAGCGTGGGCGAATTTTACCAGGTCAGGGTAGTCGACAGCGACGAATACGATTGCTACGGGCACCTCTATTAATTGTCTTTTTCCGCGAGACCCAAAGCAGCTTCGCTGGGGCCAGCCTTTGCGGCGTCAGCTCCGTGCTCAAATCCTCACGTATTTTATATACGCTCCGGTTTTCCGCGCGGTGCTTCCTTGCTCTCACGAAAAAATCCGAATTAATAGAAGTGCCCTTATGCAAGTATAAAGGATTAACCGAATTCCCAGTTTTTAACTGCTCTGCAGATAAATCCCATCTAGCTGCACCACTATATTTAATTTTTTCAGGCTTTCTCCCGGGCAGGGTCCAAATACACATTCACCGGTATCGATGAAAAAGCGCGCATCGTGGACTGCGCACTGAATCAGCGATTCATCGGCGGCGAGAAACTGGTGTTCGACCCAGTCGAGCGGTGCGCCGGTATGAGGGCAGGAATTTCGATAAGCAAAATAGGAACAGTCACTTTTAACAATAAAACCCTCGACAGTCTGATCACCGTCATCAACGCTGAAACCATGGGAACCCGGATCCGATAATGAATCATGATGACAAATAAATATAAGCTTGTCGCTTTTCACTATATTTGTGGGAAATCAGTTGGTGAATTAAGAGGCAGAGAAAAAATATATTGTGGCTTTTCTCTCAGCAGGTCAATCCTAGCCCGCATATTGCATGAAGGGAACGAAGCTCAGGGAAAATATGGCAAACAAGGTTGATCGATCGCCCGCCGATGCATAGCCGTAGCTACGCATCAAGGGGGATCGATCAAGATCGCCTACATGGATGTAGGTGGTAGAGCACCAAAAGTAGGCGCTTTTAGGCGACGGCAGGAGCAGCTTGCCGGGAGCCGCCAGATTTTTCCTGACTTCGTTCAGGTACAAACTGTATTTTTCGTAATTTATGATTTTCGTGTCCAATTGTCTGAAATTAATGACAAATATCATAAGTCGTTACCGCCTTCATGCAATACGCGGGCTAGCGATCAATATAAACTGGAAAGATTCCCCAGACGACCTACACTCGTAGTCTGTGTACTTTATTTTAATGATTACTAACATTGAAACAAAATACTGACTGGAAGACCAGGTATCAGGGCACTATAAAGGAACTTGACGCTAAACAGTCGGAATGGCAATCCCTGGAGAAAATTCTACGAAAAGCTGTTGCTCGCCTGAGTATTGTCGGCCGTGGTCTGGATAAAAAACTAGACAAACAATTGGAACTGATACAGTCCCTGTCGCAGGATAAACAGGATCAAAAATTATCCAACGCGCTCGAAGGCCTTTCCCAGGTTGTAACCTCAGTAAAAAATAGTAGCAAGACCTCTGATAAAAAGCAGCGTTCAGCCCCGGCCTCAAATAGCAATTCGTTTGATGAAATTATTTCGACATTATTGGAGCGGCTTTCATTTATCCAGGGTGCCAGTGATACCACTGGCAAAATTCGGGCAGAAGTAGTAGATGGGGCTGAAGATAATAATTGGCCGGAAACCTTGAATGAAAATGTTGCTGCCATATCAGACACGCTGAATAAATTAAATCAGGAAAAACGCGAGCTAGAAATTTTTTTTATGAATGTCACCGTGCAGATCGGTGAAATAGCCCGGGTCGTTAGCGAAGACCATGAAGACCATCTGTCCGAGCACCGGGAAACGATTTCGCTACAAAGTTTAATGCAGGAGGGTGTGGCTAAAATTAGAGATAAGGTCAATGCTGCCGAGGATATCAACCAGTTAAAAACCGCGATTGCAAGGAATATTGACTTGATTAGAGAAGGCGTAGACGATTTTGTCGGTCGTGCTAATACGCGCCACGAAGCGATCGAGATAAGAAATAAAAATCTCTCCACGAAAATGAAGCAGATGGAAAAGGAAACCGCGCTGTTACAGAAAAAGCTAATCGAGAATCGGGAAAAACTGCTCTACGATTCGCTCACCGGAGTGCATAGTCGTCTCGCCTACGATGAGTATTTGGAGCAGGAATTAGCCCGCTGGAAGCGATATGGCTCGTCTTTCAGTTACGTGGTATTAGACATAGATAATTTTAAAAATATCAACGATAAGTATGGCCATAGTGCGGGCGACAAAACGCTCCAAATAATCGCCAAAATGATGTTGCAGAAGATTCGAAAATCAGATTTTGTTTTCAGAATTGGTGGCGAGGAATTTGTCCTGTTATTGACTAATACTAATGTTTCACAAGCCGAAGTATTAGTAGAAAAATTGCGTAAGGCTGTAAACGACAGGGTATTTCACTTTAACCAGAAACAGGTTAGCTTGAGCATGTCGGCAGGCATTACCGAAACCAGGGATGAAGATGATGTTGAGTCGATATTTGAGCGCGCCGATGGGGCGCTTTACCGGGCAAAGAATTCAGGGCGAAATTGTCAGATCGTCGCCTGAAGTCAGGTCATTTCAGTGGAAGTTTTTGCGACGATAGTAAGCGCATGTAATTCACCAGAGGCGATCTCATCGTTCACGCAGGCGTAAACCATTTTGTGTCGTTTGATAAGTGGCAGATCGGCAAATTCGTCGCTGATTACCTGCGCGATATACTTGCCTTCGCCGCCCGAAACCTCGACTATCGCCGAAGGCATGCCTTTTTCTATCAGTTGTTGGATCTTTTCAGGGTTCATGGAATATATTTTTAAATAAAAGTGGGGAAAGTTCTGTAAGAATACTACTAATTTGTATGGAATAAACCATGCAATATGCGGGCTAATGAATCGGATCGATTTCGATTCGATTGTCACGCACACCCAGCACCGACTGACCGTATATAAAATCCAGTAGTTTTTCCCCGGCCATGCTGAAACGCCAGCCCTGCGAAAGCCGGCTGTTCTTCCTGTTGATAATCAGGTTATCGATATCTTTGCGTGTGGCCAGTGCCGCCAGCGCAATCTGGTTTTCTTCTGCGATGATACGGCACAAAGCCATCAAACAGTCACCTAAGGCCTGTTGATGAGTTGTAAGAGATTGTTTCGAATCATGCTGGGGCCACTCCGATGCCGGTGTATTCATTGCAGTAGCGACAATTTCTAATAGCCTATTGCCATATCTTTGAATAAACTTTTCATTAATGTCACGGATCGATTCTAAATCAGTTATTCTCGACGGCTTAAGACGCGCAATTTCAATTAACAGGTCGTCTTTTACGACCCAGCGCCGTGGAAGATTTTTTTGTTGTGCCATTTTTTCTCGCCACTGACATAGATGGCGGACTATTTGCAATTCAATGCCCTTCAGTTTTTGCACACCTTTCAGGCGTCGCCATAAGTCGGTAGTATCGACCTGGTAATTCGAAATCAATGTCATTGCGAGTAAATCTTTTTCGATCCAGGCGTAGCGTTTCTTGTCTTCTAGTTGAGTTTTCAGGGTCTGGTATACAGGCAGCAAGTAACGTACATCATCCATCGCATAATTAATTTCATCCTCTGACAGCGGGCGGCGGTTCCAGTTAGCACGCGTGTGTTTTTTATCGAGCTTTACCCCAGTAATCTGCTTGACAAGTTCGGCATAGCCAATTTGGTGATCGTAACCGAGTACGGCAGCGGCTAACTGGGTATCAAATATCGGTTGCGGTATATGAGAAAATTGTTGGAACAATATTTCAAGATCCTGGCTGGGTGAATGAAATACTTTAGTCAGGTTCGGGTTTTTAATCAGCGAAACCAGTGGCTCAAAATTATCGATGACAAGCGGGTCGATACAAGCCATATGCTCTTCACTGGCAATCTGAATCAACGAGAGTATCGGGTAGTAAGTCTTTTCGCGCACGAATTCGGTGTCGATAGCACAGAACCCGGCATTGTTAATCTCGTCACAGAAATTGGCCAGTTGTTCGCTGGAATCAATATAAAGATAGTCTGCGGTCAATTTATTCTGGCCTTTCGACGTATATCACGCAATATGACAAATATCCACGGCCAGATCATCATGCCGACAAAGGGAGCGGCAAAAAATGCAAGTATCGGTATCGGTCGACCCATAATACCCTCAACCCAGACGATGACGACCTGGCCCATAACTAATAGGCCAAACACGTACATAGCCTGTTGCGCCAGCGACATTACCCGAATTCGTTGATAAAAATTCAAGTTGATATAAACGATAATAATCAGGGCCAGCGTATGCTGACCGAGTAAAGTTCCCTGCGATACGTCGACCATAATTCCACTAAAAAAAGCAAACCAGAGTCCGATGCGTTCGGGTATAGCCATGCTCCAGTAAATCAACATCAGGGCCACCCAGTGTGGACGGTAGATTTGTACGGTCTCGGGCAGTGGCATAATCATTAAGATCAGACCAGTTAGTAAACTCAGAAAAATAACAAAATAACGCAATTGCGACATGGTTAATTTTGCTGAAGCACTGGATTAATAAATTTCATTCCGGGGCTGTACTATTTTCTGGTTTTATAACGAGTACTTCACGACTACTATCGAGGCGTGCCAGCGGTTTTGCGAGTACCGAAACAAATCCCCGGGTTAGATCCGCGGTAATTGAGGTTACTGTTGCGACCGGGTAGTCCGCAGGAAAACGTCCGCCGAGTCCAGATGTAACAAGTTCGTCATCGACCATAATATCGGCGGTTGCTGGTAGGTAGCGCAATTCTAACTGGTCGGTATTGCCATTGCCGAAGGCGATAGAGCGGGTACCGCTGCGAATAAACTGCACCGGAATGGCATGTTCCGGATCAGAAATCAGTATCGTCGTAGCGGTGTACCGATTGACGTGAATAACCTGTCCCATGATCCCAAATTCGTCAATTACCGCCTGCCCTATCGTCACACCGTCAATCGTTCCCTTGTTGATTTCGATTAATTGGCGGTAAGGGTTTTGATCGACCGAGAGTAACTCTGCGACTATCACCTGGTCCGCGACTCTACGTGATGAGCCCAACAAACTTCGCAGGCGAGTATTTTCTGCCTGTAATACCTGCATTTTCTGCAGTCGCGCATTAATTATTCGATCCTCGGCTTCAAGCGCTAAGTTCTCCTCCAATAATTCGGTTTGAGCGGTAAGCCAGTCACTAGCCCAGTTACCGGTGATTGCCGGGAGGCTGACCAGGTATCGTAACGGAGATAAAGCTAAAGAAATGTTCGATCGCACAACCTCGAGGTGATTAAACCGCTGATCGACGAACATCAACGCGATACTCAAACCCATCAAAAAAAGAGCTCGAATAGGAGTGCCGCGCGCACGAGGATGCAATTGTTTCATAAACAATCAATAGTGTCAGACTTGAACTTCATATTTTGCCAACACAGGTTCCCGGTAGGCACGAAACACGATTATGCGAAGCCTCGACAAACTGATTTATTCTACGGCGAGGAAATCCAGTCCGTGTTCGTCGATCATTTCCAGAACTCGACCGCCCCCGCGTGCCACGCAAGTGAGCGGGTCTTCGGCAATAATCACCGGCAAGCCTGTCTCTTCCATTAACAGACGGTCGATATCACGCAGCAGCGATCCACCACCGGTAAGAACGATACCGCGTTCGGCAATATCGGAACCCAATTCTGGCGGGGTTTGTTCCAGCGCATTTTTCACCGCGCTGACAATGCCGTAAAGTGGGTCCTGCAGCGCTTCGAGTATTTCATTACTATTTAGAGTGAAGCTACGTGGTACGCCTTCGGATAAATTCCGGCCTTTGACTTCAACTTCGCGCAAATCCTTGCCCGGGTATGCCGCGCCGACACCCATTTTAATTTTTTCCGCGGTGGCGTCACCGATCAAAATACCATAATTGCGCCGCACATAATTGATAATGGCATCGTCAAAACGATCGCCGCCAATTCGCACAGAAGCCGAGTATACGATGCCGTTGAGAGACATAACCGCGACTTCAGAGGTGCCACCGCCGATGTCAAGTACCATTGAACCTTGCGGTTCATCGACCGGCATGCCAGCGCCGATTGCTGCTGCCATCGGTTCTTCGATGAGATATACCTTACGCGCGCCAGCACCCATTGCCGACTCACGAATTGCGCGGCGTTCGACCTGGGTTGCACCACAGGGTACACAAATCAAAACACGAGGGCTGGGTCGTAAAAACTGGTTTTCGTGGACCTTGCGGATAAAATGCTGCAGCATTTTCTCGGTGTAGGTAAAATCGGCAATTACGCCGTCTTTCATCGGCCGCATGGCATTGATATTTTCAGGCGTCCTGCCGAGCATTTTTTTGGCGTCGGTACCGACCGCCTCAATTGATTTTGGCCCACCAGGCCCACGATCCTGACGAATGGCGACTACCGATGGTTCGTTCAGGACTATGCCCTGGCCCCTTGAATATATAAGCGTATTGGCTGTACCTAAATCGATAGATAAATCGTTGGATAACAAACCCCGAATAGCTGAAAACATGTGTTGCTTTTAACCCGAATAGTTATGTGTTGATGAGTACGCGATAGCATGAAATTCCTTGACAGGACGCAATTATGGCCCAGACCGGGCGTACTCTAACAATGGGCGGTCAATTGGGCAAGGAAGAAAACGCCAATATACAGGCGTTTCGGTTAAACTAAATGTGAAATTATGCTAAGTTTGCGGGCTTTTCAACCGCTATGCTGGAAAAATCCTGAAATGATCCTGAAAAATGAAGATGTGCGAGGAATTGCGCAGCTGGCGCGCCTGCAGATTAGTGACTCCGCGGTCGAGCAATTAACCACAGATTTATCCAGTATTCTCGCACTGGCTGATCAAATGAAAGCAGTGGATACGACGAACATCACGCCGATGGCGCATCCGATGGATGCAACGCAACGCCTGCGGGATGATGAAGTTACCGAAATAAATCAGCGGGATAAATTTCAGAGTATCGCTCCCGATGTTGAAAACGGTTTTTACCGTGTGCCAAAAGTCATTGAGTGAAGCTGACGATGACTAAAACCATTAAGCAAATTCAACAAGGTCTGGCGCAAAAAGAATTTTCCAGCGTCGAAATCACGCAGCAATATCTCGATCGAATCGCGTCGCATAATTCCGCGATCAATTGTTTTATTACGGTAACCGACGAGCTTGCCTTGCAGCAGGCAAAAAAGGCCGATGCGGTGATTGCCCGCGGCGACGCCCGGGCATTGACCGGAATACCACTCGCCCACAAAGATATTTACTGTACCGATGGTGTCAGGACATCCTGTGCGTCGAGAATGCTGGATAATTTTATCGCGCCCTACGACGCAACGGTAATAGAGAAGTTCAAGCTGGATGGTGCGGTGATGTTGGGAAAAACTAATATGGACGAATTTGCGATGGGATCATCGAATGAAAATAGCTTTTACGGTGCGGTCGCCAATCCCTGGGATTTCGAGCGAGTCCCCGGCGGTTCTTCTGGAGGCTCTGCCGCCGCGGTTGCGGCGTCGCTGGCGCCCGCTGCCACCGGAACCGATACCGGTGGATCGATCCGGCAACCTGCCGCTCTTTGTGGTATTTCAGGTATTAAACCAACTTATGGCCGGGTTTCGCGCTATGGCATGATAGCTTTCGGCTCAAGTCTTGATCAGGGTGGACCGCTGGCGCGCAGCGCAGAGGATTGCGCCATACTGCTGCAAACCATGGCGGGTTTCGACCCGCGTGACTCGACTTCGATTGAGCGGCCAGTGCCCGACTATAGCGAAGCGTTGAATGAGGATATCGGGGGCTTAAAAATAGGTCTGCCAGAGGAATATTTCGCCGAAGGCCTGGATGCTGATGTTGCGAAAGTAATCGAAACTGCGATTGAAGAGTACCGCAAGCTCGGTGCTGAAATCATCGATATCCAGCTTCCAAACTTAAACCTGTCGATTCCGGTTTATTATATAGTCGCCACCGCCGAGTGTTCGTCGAACCTGTCGCGCTTTGACGGTGTGCGATTCGGTCATCGTTGCGATAACCCCATTGATCTGGAAGATCTTTACAAACGATCACGTGATGAAGGTTTTGGCGACGAGGTAAAACGCCGCATTATGATTGGCACTTACGCGTTGTCGGCCGGCTATTACGACGCTTATTATTTGAAAGCCCAACAACTCAGACGCCTGATCAAGCAAGATTACGAAAATGCCTTCGAACAGGTTGACATCATACTTTGTCCGGTTACCCCGGAAGTTGCATTTAAACAGGGCGCCAAAACCGACAATCCGGTGAGTATGTATCTGCAGGATATTTATACTCTGGCGCTAAATCTTGCCGGTCTGCCTGGTATGTCGATTCCCGCAGGTTTTTCACAGGGCTTACCGGTTGGTATGCAATTAATCGGTAACTATTTTGACGAGCCGCGTTTGCTTAAAGTGGCGCACAAGTTTCAGCAAGCGACGGACTGGCATTTGAAAACACCGGAGATTAGATAGTGGCAGCCTGGGAAACAGTCATTGGGCTCGAGATTCATGCTCAGCTTGCGACCGAGAGTAAGATATTCTCGGGCGCTTCGACCGCGTTCGGAGCAGAACCCAATACCCAGGCTTGCACTGTCGACCTCGGATTTCCGGGGGTATTGCCAGTGCTTAACGCTGAAGTGGTTAACATGGCCGTCAAGTTCGGTGTCGCTATCGGTGCCGAAATCACGCCCATATCGGTATTCGCGCGTAAAAACTATTTTTATCCCGATCTGCCCAAAGGCTATCAAATCTCGCAGTTCGAGTTGCCCATCGTAGGCAAAGGACAGCTCAGCATCAGTCCCGAAGAAGGTGTTAGTAAGCTAATCGGTATTACCCGCGCCCACCTTGAAGAAGACGCGGGCAAGTCGGTACACGATGCGTTTCCTGATCAGACCGGTATCGACCTCAACCGTGCTGGCACGCCATTGTTAGAAATCGTCTCCGAGCCCGATATGCGTAGCGCAAAAGAAGCGGTGGTCTATGCACGAAAAATACACACACTGGTGCGCTACCTCGATATCTGCGATGGCAATATGCAGGAAGGCTCGTTTCGCTGCGATGCAAATGTTTCGGTTCGACCCATGGGGCAGGAAGAATTGGGTACACGCGCCGAATTGAAGAATATCAATTCATTTCGCTTTCTGGAGCGCGCCATCAATTACGAAATCGAGCGCCAGATCGACCTGATAGAGGATGGCGGCAAGGTAACGCAGGAAACTCGATTGTACGATGCCGACAAAAATGAAACGCGCTCGATGCGCAGCAAGGAAGAAGCTAACGATTATCGCTATTTCCCCGATCCTGATTTGTTGCCGGTTGCAGTCACCGAGGACGATATTGAGCGTATTAAGGCTTCGCTACCCGAGCTGCCCGAGCAAAAACGCCAGCGCTACATCGATAATTTTGGCCTTTCCGATTATAACGCCGAACTATTGACCGCGAGTCGCGAAACTGCCGAATACTTTGAGCAGGCGTTGGCACAGGACGGAGGGCAGGCCAGCCAGCTCGCAAACTGGATAGTTGGCGACCTGATGGGTGCATTGAACAAATCCGACCTCGAAATCCAGCAATCCCCGGTGACCCCCGAAATGTTGGCTGGATTGCTACAACGCATTGCCGATAACACAATTTCGGGTAAGATTGCCAAACAGGTGTTCGAGGCGATGTGGCAGGGTGAAGGAAATGCCGATGACATCATCGAATCGCGGGGCCTGAAGCAAATTACCGATAGTGGTGCTATCGAGAGCCTGATCGACGAGGTGATTGCGGCAAACCCGGACCAGGTCGAGCAGTTTCGGGCAGGCAAGGAGAAGGTGCTGGGGTTTTTTGTAGGACAGATTATGAAACAATCAAAAGGTAAGGCCAACCCGGGGCAGGTCAATCAAATGTTACGCGAAAAACTAAAATAGCAAGGGTATAGATGAAAGATCAGGATCAAGTGCGACGTTTCGCGTTCGACAGCATCAACATCGAACAGTTATTTCGCGGCCAGGAATTTATTTCGCCAGGCCCTACTAAACACTAACGGAAAATGCTGACGATCAAACGCACCTGTACGAATAAAATTATTACCCGTGCACTCGCAGTAGAAGGCAAGCCTTTGGTTGCTATTTTGCCTCCCGGTGCTGAGGATTGCGAACCCTGTTTCGATCAACAGCAATTGCAAAACCTGCTGGCTGAAAATTCACAGGCAATGATCGTTTACAATCAGCATGAAGACGCAATCGACCTTGTAAAACATCTAGTGACGCCGCCCGCACAGGTTTTTATCGAGATAAAGCAGGACACCAAAGGCGTGCTCGGGCTACAGGCGATTCGTGATAATCATGGTCAGCAGGAGACATTGGAGCTGATTTATCAGTAACGCTGGTTTGGCGGGCTGATTGCACTATTCGGAGAAGCTATGCAAGAAGTATTGCTCGTTACCGGCGCCAGCCGTGGAATTGGTGCAGAAACAGCACGGCTTGCCGCACAGTCGGATTATGCCGTGTGTATCAATTACCACCATAGTGAGTCCGAAGCTCACAAACTACTCGACTCTCTGCTAACATGCGGTGCAACCGCTATCGCGGTACGGGCCGATATAGGCGATGAATCCGAGGTCAGGCAATTGTTTGAGACTATCGACAGCAAGTTGGGGCGCCTCACAGCCCTGGTTAATAATGCCGGCATACTCGAGCAACAGTCAGATTTTGAAAACATTTCACTGGCTCGCCTGCAACGCATTTTTCGACTCAACGTTGAAGGTAGTTTCTTATGCGCGCAACAGGCAATCAAGCGCATGTCGACAAAACACGGCGGTGAGGGCGGTTCCATTGTCAATCTCTCTTCGCGGGCAGCTGTGCTTGGCGCGCCGCATGAATATATTGATTACGCGGCTTCCAAAGGCGCGATTGATGCCATAACGATTGGCCTGTCGAAAGAACTCGGCGACCAGGGTATTCGCGTGAACGCGGTTCGGCCGGGTTTGATCTATACCGATATGCATGCCAGCGGCGGTGAGGCCGGGCGCGTTGATCGGCTCAAAACCGGCGTACCGATGCAACGTGGCGGTTTAGCGATTGAAGTCGCCAGGGCTATCATGTGGTTGATTTCTGATGACGCGTCTTATACGACGGGTAGTTTTGTCGAAGTTTCCGGGGGGCGTTGATTGGCGATGGCTAAAACAGTGAACACTAGCAACCATTTTGTCACTCAGCTGGTTTCGCTCAACGCTGTTTCATTTGATACCGAAACTACCGGACTCGATACCGCAAAGGCACGCATTTTGCAAATCGGTGCGGTAAAAATTAGCGGCGGCCGTATCGACGAAACGCAGACTTTTCAACAGTATGTTAATCCGGGTGAACCGATCCCAGCCGCCAACACGGCAATCCACGGCATTCGTGACGCAGATGTGGCGCAGGCGCCAGGCTTCACCCTGGTCAAAACCGAATTCGATGACTGGTGCGCAGATGCGGTGATGATCGGATATTCAAGCGGATTTGATCTGGCTATGTTCAGACGTGAACACAGTCTCGCCGGAATCGAGTGGATACCGCCCCGCAGTCTGGATGTCCGATACCTGGCCAATATCGTTGTGCCCAATCTACCCAACTATTCACTCGATACGATTGCCTACTGGTTAGGTGTCGAGATACACGACCGCCACAGCGCGCTCGGCGATGCTGTCGCTACCGCGAAAATATTTCTTGACCTCATTCCTCTTCTGCGTGAGCGTGGTATTCGTACACTCGCCGAAGCCGAACGTGCCTGCCTGCAGTTTACTAATATATCGGCAACCGAAGTGAGTCAGGGCTGGCACGATGTACATCAGTCACCCGCGAGAAAAAAGAACTCGCTGGCCGCGCTGGACCGCATCGACTCCTATCCCTATCGCCATCGACTGAGCGATCTCATGAGTAGCCCGGCGATTGTTGTCGATTCAAATAAAAACCTGGGAGAAGTGCTGGACCTCATCATCAAGCATGAAATCAGCGCAGTGTTCGTAAAGCCCGATGCAAAACATTCCGACACCGGTATTATCACCGAAAGAGATTTACTGCGGACTATCAACCTGAAGGGTGATGCATCCCTGCAACTCGGCGCTGGTGAAATTACCCAGTATCCTTTGCATAGCCTCTCGGCAGATGCATTCGTTTATCGCGCTATTGCACGTATGCGGAGAAAACATTTTCGCCATCTGGGCGTGCATGACGCGCAGGGCAATATAATTGGCGCCCTGTCGGCGCGCGATCTGCTACGTCAACGCGCGGATGATGCGGTAGCCCTGGGCGATGATATCGACCATGCTCAGGACGCCGGGAAGATGGCCGAAGTGTGGGGTCATATTGCCCAGGTTGCGAGTGGGTTGATGGCTGAAGATGTTGACGCACGCGACATAGCCGCGGTAATTTCGCACGAACTCTGTGCACTGACCCGACAGGCCTGCAAGCTCGCAGAGACCGATATGCTCGAAGCAGGTCATGGCTCAGCACCCTGTGAATACGCCATGCTGGTATTGGGCTCCGGCGGGCGCGGTGAGAGTATGCTGGCGATGGACCAGGATAATGCCATCGTATATGCAAAAGGCAAACCCGATGGTGATGAAGACCAGTGGTTTGCCAAACTCGGCAATCGCGTGGCAGATATACTGGACATCGCCGGGGTTCCTTACTGCAACGGCGATATCATGGCGAGTAATGCCGACTGGCGACATTCGGTAAAGCACTGGCAAAAAACCATTCAGTCCTGGATCAAACGCCAGACACCGGATGACATCCTGAATTGCGATATCTTTTTTGACGCGGTTTGCGTGCACGGCAATATCGGCCTGGCGGACGAAGTCATGGATTTTGCGTTTGAGCTAGGTTCGGCGAGCACCGCGTTTCTAAAACTGATGTCTATTAACGCTTGCAAGGACCGATCACCGCTTGGGATGTTCGGTCGATTTAAACTTGAAGACGGGCGCATGGATCTGAAAAAGGGAGGCATCATGTCGATTTTTTCCTGCGCGCGCGTACTCGCGATTCAACACCGTATTAAGAAGCACTCCACGCCAGACCGTTTAATGGCGGCGCGCGCCCAGCAAGATAAAATGAACACGATCTTTGATAATCTTAACGATGCACACCACATCATCTTCAATGTAATATTGCAGCAGCAATTACTCGATATAGAAGCTGGTATTCCTCCTTCCAACTATGTCGCACCCGCTTCGCTAAGCGGATCGATACGGAAACAATTAAAATGGGCACTTGAGCGCGTGCCGGACGTTGCAAATTTACTGGGTGATCCCTTGTCTTCTCTTTAGGTACGGGAAAGCTCCAGAATTTTATAGAAAGGCCGGAGTCGAGTAAAAAATGGCAGCGGCTTTTTTGTGAACAGTTCGATTAATTTAACATTTGGTGAGACATTTGAAACATCAGAAATTGATCATACATATTGAATTCCTGCTTTACTGCAAAAATATTTAGCCAGCAAAGCGTTTGCGCACAGTGATTCCGATATAGGCGTTTCGCACTGGCGCCGGCTCGAAATAACGTCCACCGAATGCGTTGATCCTGATATTACTATTGTAAGCCTCGTCGAACAGGTTATTGACACCCAAAAATGATGAGACTTCCCAGTCATCGTAATATCCGTTATGGCCCAGGCGAATGTTCGAGACGCTACTCGATTCCACCCTGGTCGCGTTGGCATTGTCGGCGAATAGCTCACCGGTGTAGAGGGTATCCCAGGTCGCATAATATCCTGAGTCACCAAACCAGGATAAATCGACATGAAACAGGTCCTGCGGTATCCCAGGGGTTTGATTGCCGTCGAATACATTGCCATTATCGTCGGTAAAATCCTCGAAAACAAAATCCGAATAGGTATAGGCCATGGAGAAGCTGACCTGTTTGTCGAGTTGCCGGGTGTAAGCGAGTTCCAGCCCATCGCGACTGGAAGAACCGGCATTCTCGAAAAATGTTCGTCCGGGTGCTGTCACCAATTCGAACGGGATCAGTTCATTCTTGACATCAATGTGGAACAGCGCAATTTCGAAGCGATAATTATCTGTCAGCGTCTTGATGCCGATTTCGTAGTTGGTCGCTTCCTGGGGTTCGAGGGTCTGATTGAACCCGCCGCCAAAAGGGTTGGCGAATTCGGTGGTGGTCGGCGTTTCGAAGGACTGGGAGATGGTCGCATAGAAGTGTGTGTCTTCATCATGCTTAATACTGATTCCCGCCGTAGGACTGACCTCCTGGAAATCAACCTTGCCGGAATCGTCTCCATCGGATAGAAACCGGTCGGTGACATCAAACTGTATGTTATCGTGGCGCAGTCCTACAGTGAGTTCGGCTGTATCGGTCAGTTTCGTTTCATTTTGCAAATATGCACCGAGTGACGTAACCAGTTCATTTTGGTCTAACCTTTGCGCACCAATAATGCCGAGCACGTTATCGAAACGGCTGCGATCATCGTCCTGGTAATCGTAATCGAAACCGGCTAAAAGTCGATTTTGCTTACCTGCCAAATCGTCTGTAATTATGTACTTGAGACCGCCCCCAATAAAATTACGATCCAGGAAAACAGCACCAGCATCCCCCACACCGTTAAAAGGCGGGGGCGGGCTCGCGAGGGGTAGCCTGTTGCTAAACTCCCTGTCGGTTTTGTAAACCCGGGTTTCGAGGTAACGACCGTCGCTAAGACTATTTTTATATAACAGGCCGATACGTGTCTGCTGCAGCGCCTCACCCGCATCAAAGGCCAGATTTCGCGCCCTTGCCTGTGACGGGTCTGCCGCCACTTCTGCTGCAGTCAGGCCACCAGGATCGTTGGCAATCGGTTGATCGGTATGGTGTATCGTGGTCAACAGGCTGGAGTTGCTCGACAGCGAGGTTTCGAAGCGCGCGTTTAGCTGGGTGTTTTCGTATTCGCTATGATCCCGGTATCCGTCGGTCGATGTATCCGATATATTTATCAGGTAGTTAACCTTGTCCGTTTCACCGCCGGTTTTGACCTGTAATTTATTAAAGCCGAAATCGCCGACGGTGCCACGAACCTCGGCGAAGGGTATTGCTGGACCGCGCTCGGATTCGATTAAAATCGCACCGCCGGAAGCATTGCCATACAGCGAGGAAGTCGGGCCGCGAATCACTACAATCTGGCTGGCCGAGCCGATATCTATCCCATCTACGGATCCCTGCCCATCCGGCAGGGTCTCGGGGATGCCATCGACGATAATCTTGATGCCGCGGATACCAAAGCTCGAACGTGCACCGAACCCACGAATAGAAGCACGAAGGTCCTGAGCAAAATTGTATCGATTGAGCATGAACAGGCCCGGCACCCGGCCCAGCGATTCGTCGAGACCGAGTTGTTCGCTACCAAGCTGAATTTCATCCTGCCCGATGGTACTGATTGCAGCCGGTATTTCTGTCGTATCCTTCTCTACCCGGGTCGCGTTAACAATAATAGGCTCAAGATTTGATACTTGCGCAATCAAGGGTGATGTGACGACGCACAGTGTGACTACAACAAATGGTCGAAGGTTTTCTATTAACATTCTTGCACCTAATGAGTGTAAAGCCCTACTACTGAGTTAGGGTAATTATTTTATGTTTACTCGGTAGGTTCTATTCTGAACTTGAAACAGGAATACCACATTCTAGCGTTCATTGATAGGTTGTGGAAATTCAGCGGTGCCGCGATTTTAGGTATTATAAATTCTGGTATACCAGATTGTATTTAATACCGCAGCTGTGCTTTAATGGGGGTTCGTCTAACAGATAATTATAAGGGGAGAGAAGATGAAAAAAATATTATCGCTATCAATTTCCGTATTTCTGCTGTCGCTAATTGCCAATAGTACATTCGCAGCCGGGGATGAGGAAAATATCAAAAAGTTAAGTAACTTTCAGAAAACCGGCGGTGGGCAAGGGGAAGTAATTCCTCAAGATACCAAATTTGCGGCCAATATCAGGAAAAACATTATCCCGTATATCAAGATGCCGGCCGGGTTCAAAATTGAACTATTTGCCGTGGCGCCAGATGCCAGGCATTTAGCCATTAGCCGTAACAAGGGAGCTGTTTGGATTGGAACAAGGAAAACCAAGGTATGGCAAGCAACCGATCGGGATATGGATAACATTGCGGACACTGTAGAGCAATTTGCTCCGACTGTAAGCTTTGATATTCCAAATGGTGTTTGTTATTCGGATGATGGGCATTTGTATGTTGCCGAGAGAAACAGAGTTTTATGGTTCCCGGCGGCTGAATACTTTATGGAAAGCCCGGACACAGCAGCAATACCTATTATTGGCCAGGGAGAACTGATTCCACCCGAGGAAGAATCATACAACCATACTGCCAGGATCTGTGCGATTGGTCCAGATAACAAACTGTACGTTAGTTTGGGTCAACCGGTTAACGTAACCGGCCCGGACAAAATTACACCTTATAAAGACATTGGCATAGGTGGCATCATAAGATTCAACCGATTCCCAGGAAAATTAGAGAGAGAAATTGTTGCTATTGGAGTTAGAAACTCTGTCGGTCATGCTTTTAATCCGAAGGATGGGTCACTCTGGTTTACTGATAACCAGGTGGATGGAATGGGCGACGAAACACCGCCAGGCGAGTTGAACAAAGCCTGTTCTTTAGGCCCGAATGTCTGGTATGGACACCCTTATTATGGCGGAGGGGAAGTCAGAACCAACGAGTACATGGACCAGACCATTCCTACGGCTTTCGCGGATAATTACTGCGCGCCTCAAGTAGAAATGATTGCGCATGCGGCAGACCTGGGGATGATGTTCTACACTGGATCAATGTTTCCCAAGAAATACCATAATGCGATCTTTAGTGCCCAACATGGTTCGTGGAATGCTGTGAAACCCAGAGGCGCAAGGATTATGGTTACTTACCTGGACTCCGAGGGGAATGCTGAAAAGACAGAACCTTTTGCCGAAGGCTGGATGACGGAAATGGGTATTTATCTGGGCAGGCCGGTCGACGTTCAACAATACGTCGATGGATCATTGCTTGTATCAGATGACAAGGCCGGAGTAGTGTACAGAATATCGTACCAGGGTCCGTAAAGCCTGATTGACTTGATGATGGGCATGGACCGGTTTTTTTAAAAACCGGTCCATTTTTTAATTTTAGTATTCAACATAGCGTGAAAAATTTAATACTAATCCTGTTCATCTGGGTTTATTGTTCGGAACGCCGCAGGCGGCTAGTAAAACAGATCAGAACCGGGTTTGTGATGGAAAGGGTAACTGCCAGACAGAAGCTGAATATCAAGCCTACCTGAGATCACCGGATTATTACTGCAAGTATTACGCAAAATATATCTGGAAAGAGTCCGAGAGAGCATACGGGAAAAAGCAGTACGCTTATACTGAAGAGAATCTCCAGCGAATAAAATCCCTTAAAAATGAAGGAATAGCGCTTTGTGAAGCTGGCAATCGATCCGGGGGCGAAGCCAGGATGATTCAGGCTATTAAAATTAGCCTCGTCCGAAAAATTAGTGGGTAAAGGCGAACAGGAGAAAACAGATAAGTGTATGATTTCAAGTGACTTTTATTGTATCAAGATCGAGAAATCAATGCTGACGTGTAAACCTGAAAATGATGATG
>Ga0255051_10000155_pt1 | contig 24512 bp, 20 predicted proteins | sample JV7_2_9_MG_FD_181719 | JGI IMG/M metagenome (GOLD analysis project Ga0255051, IMG submission 181719) | Seawater microbial communities from Jervis Inlet, British Columbia, Canada - JV7_2_9 | ecosystem: Environmental > Aquatic > Marine > Inlet | place: Canada: British Columbia | collected 2016-10-06
CGACACGCGAAGAGCGTACCTTCATGGTCCAGACTTCACCGCCTGCCCAATCCACGTCGCCGCCCATATCCAGCGTGCTGCCACCCCAGGGCTGGCCAGCAAACTTCTGCATTTGCCCAACCTTGGCACTGGTGTCGATGCCCGTTGCATCCGGGTTGTCGACAACCGTCGCGGCACCACCATCAAAATCGCTGAATGTGTACGGTGCACCGGCATCTTCAAAATCCGTCAGTGTGCGGGCGCTGGATCCACCACCGCCGCCGGGGCAGCTGGCGACCTGCGTAATGTCATCAAACTCGAACGTCCAGTTGACAGGATCACCGGCCGCATCGCCCGTAACGCCGTTATCAAAGATCAGCGTGAGCGCAGTTGCCGCAGCTCCACCGGTTGTACCGGTAAAGTCAAAGCAGAGCTCTTCCCAGGTGCCGCTTCCGCCATGATCGACGATACGTTCCTCGTTTAATCCTTCCCACTTGAACAGCACCGGAACGACACGCGAAGAGCGTACCTTCATGGTCCAGACCTCACCGCCTGCCCAGTCGACGTCGCCGCCCATATCCAGCGTACTGCCGCCCCAAACCTGGCCAGCGAACTTCTGCATTTGCGCGACCTTGGCGCTCGTGTCTATGCCCGTTGCATCCGGGTTGTCGATAACCGTCGCGGCACCACCATCAAAATCGCTGAATGTGTACGGTGCCCCGGCATCCTCGAAATCCGTCAAGCCGCGGGCGGTGCCACCACCCGGACCGCCACCACCACCGCAGCTGGCAACCTGCTCGATGTCGTCGTAGTAGAAAGTCCAGTTGGCGGGGTCACTAGCCGCGTCACCCAGAGTGCCGTTGTCAAAAATTATCGTGAGTGCAACTACCGGAGGTGGCACTGTCTGGCCTGTGAAATCAAAGCAGAGCTCTTCCCAGGTGCCGCTGCCGCTGTGGCCCACGTCCCTGGTTAGTCCACCGCCCGGATTGCCCGTCTCTTCGAGCTTGAAAGAGACCATCACAGGTCGCGGCGACCAGACTTTGACGTTGTAAGATTCGCCAGCAGAGAAATCGATCGCATCGGCCAGGTCAAGCTTCGTGCCGCCGAAAACCTCGTCGGCAAACTTCTGCATCTCTGCGACTTTGTCGCTCGTGTTGATGCCGCTCACATCTGGATTGTCGATGACAATCGAAGCACCGCCGTTGAAATTGACGATCGTTGCTGGCGGACAGAGAACTTCAAAATTGATCGCGTCACAGAATCCTGGGGCGATCGGCGGTATCGGCGTCGCCGGTGTTCCGGCGATCGACTCAGGACCGTCGCCCTCGCCACAACCCGCGAGAACAAAGATAGAAACAAAGACCGCAAGAATGCTGCGGACTGTCTTCATGCTTTTAAAGGAACTTATTCCCGCCATAGCCACTACTCTTTTGTTAAATTTGGTTTTTTTGTGAAAGTCGGATGATTGCATTGTCGTTTCCCGGCCAGGCATTAGTTGATCGTGAAAGTGACGTTGTCAAAGGAGGCATCTACACCACAACCACCGGCAATAGCTCCACAAGCGGCTTTCAGTTCCAGCGTTACACCACCACTCACATCCCATTGGCTGCCGTTCACAGCCGTTCCAGCGATTACATTGCCCGAATGAGTCGTCCAGGTTGTTGACGGAACGTAGGGCGCTGCTGGGCCGACAAAATTCCGGCCTCCCTCATCTTCGCCAGCACCATTCAGGAATATCACCTCAACAAACACAACACCGCCGGCCCCTGCCAGGGATCCATACAAATCGAAGGAAACATCGATTGAATCGCCGGGCGCAACTGTACCTGCGGCCAAAGCCACCTGGCTTATCAGGACGTCATTTGTTCCAGCAGCATCTCCGACTGAAACCAGCCTGGCCACGGTGCCTGCCCGACCACCCTGCCCGCTGGAATCGAGAGCTATGGATCCGCGATCAGTCGGAATCTGGGTTAGCGTCCAGCCCGTGAAGTCTCCGGTTTCAAAGTCACCGTTGACGAAAGTACCGTTGCCACCACCGCCACCGGCGGTGCCGCTGAAGCCGAGGTCAGTCAGCAGGAAGGTGAATGCACTCGGGGCCGTATTGTCCGTCTCAAACAACAGCGCGGTTGAAGTGTCGACCCCAGAAAAAGCTGTGATTGGCACCGACACCTGATACCAACCATTACCAAGGTCGGTGGAATATGGCGAATTCGACAACGTAATGTCCAGATATTCACCGGCATCAAGGAATTTGACGCGAATCAGGTCGTTGTTCAGCCCTTTCGCCTTGAAATCCAGCGTTCCGTAGCCGCTGGCAAAGCCGGCGGTAAAACCAAGAATGGCAAACTGGCCGACCTGAGCGCCGTAACCGTTTCCGGTCGTGACGCCGAACGCGGGATTGAAGTCTGGATCGCTCGAAACGTTGTTGTCGAATGTCGAACCAGAATCAAACGGTGAGAAATCTGTGTAGTCCACACCGAACACGATATCGACCATTTCGTTCGGGTCACTGGCATAAATTACGTCGTCTGGAATTGTGCCGGGATCCGCACCACCGCCAGGCGTACCATCTTCACCGGAATACACCCGTACCCAATCTACTTCCATGGTCGCGGGAAATACCGTGGTTCCGTTTGGTGAACCTGGGAAGTTTCCGCCGACAGCGAGGTTCAGGAGAATGTGAAATGGCTGGTCAAATGGCGCCGGGAAAGCCGCTGCCGTGGAAAACCAGGTGGAGTTCTGCACTGCGTATAACGTGTCGTCAACGTACCAACGAATTTCTGTCGCGTCCCACTCGAGTGCGTAGGTATGAAAATCATCGGTGACATCGGTGGAGGGTGAATAGGTTTCGCCGATAAAGGTATTCGCCGGAAACTCGCCGCCGAAGTGAAGCGTGCCGAATACCTCGTTGCCGCCAGTGCCGTCGAGATTAATCGCTTCCATAATGTCGATTTCACCGCTGGCCGCCCAGGGCCCGTACGGGGTGTCCTGGGGCAGCATCCAGAATGCCGGCCAGAGGCCCTGGCCCGCAGGTAGTTTGATGCTTGCCTCGATTCGCCCGTATTGGAAGGCAAAGCGATCCTCGGTATTGATTCTTGCGGAGGTGTAGTTCAGACCACCGACTGACTCTTGACGTGCCGTGATACTGAGCACACCGTTAGCCAGTTGGGCACTGTCGGGCAGGTAGTACTGCAGCTCGTTGTTGCCCCAGCCCCCGGGGAGTCCCTTCTCGGTGCCGTCGCCGGTGGCGAAGAACCATTCCTCCGGATCCAGCTGCGCACCATCAAACTCATCACTCCATACCAGCGTCAACGTTTCGCCCGGCGATGCCCCGAACGTGGCCGGAATATCCAGTGTCGGGTTGTCGATGTTCTGGTTTGTCTGGGTTCCACCATCGCCCGGCGGAACGAGGTCGACCTCTGACAGAGGCGCTTTTCGGCCATCCTCAGAACACGCAGAAACGAGCAATATTGCGGCCAAAGACACCGCGAAACGACGCAAAACCAGCGAACGACAACTCATGGACAACCCCTTGAAAGCGCTCTCGCGCAACAACAACGGACAAATTATTATTCTGATAGCTGTAGAATAAGCCTTAATTGACAGCGTTGTCAATTGAAAATGACAGCCCTGTCATTTCTGCCATGATAGTCGCCCGGATAGGCCCTTACATAATCACCCGCAAGCCCGGAAAGGCCCGAATTCAAGCTAAAAAAAGACCAGCGTTTAGCTGGCCTTCTACGTTACGACTTCTCTATATGACGCGCCCACCTCAGGCGGCCCGGCGTCGGCGCGACAGCCAGAAACGCCCTTGCGGGCCGGGCTGATCCTCCGGTGTAGTCGGCTGGTCTTCCTGGATATCGGCGATCTCAGACTTCCGATTCTGCCTGAATCGGTCATCCGCGATCGCCAACGCTATGGCGAACGACGTAATAGTCCGCATGCCGCCCAGGCTGAACGCAAATGCGTCCCTGGGCCGTTTTTCGTCCTTCAACATCGGGTCACTCACATACGAAGTGCGCTGATTGATGGTAGAAGCACATCCAGGGGCTTACCCGGGTATTGCACTTCGCGGGTATCTTGTTGAAGCAGTCGTCAGCAATCGCTGCCGCGACTGTGAATGACGAGATCGTCTTCATCCCTGCCCGGCTGAAGGCGAACGCGTTGCGTTTGGTTTTGGCTTGTTTGGTCATGGTCTTTCCTCCTTTGGAACTGCTCTGTTGATCTCACCAAATCCGGTCTTTGGATTCGATGAGCGAACATTAGGCAGTTCTGGAAAGGACCACAAACGAAAAGATCTCAGCTCTAAGTTGAGAAAATTTCAGGCTTAATTCGTGAAATTCTGCAGAATCCAGTCGCGTAAAAGAAGCATATTTGTGTCACTGGATTTGTCTTCTCTTGTGACCAGGTAGTAGCTGACATCGGCGACCAGTTCCTTATTGAACAGGCGAACGATACTGCCCTCGTCGAACCAGAGTTTGCCGACTGGCACCGGCACTAGCGCCGCGCCAATTCCTCGTTGTGCTGCACGAACAACGGCGATCATCGAATCGAGTCGAATAACCTTCGTGTTGTCCGGGATTTGGACGCCCGACGCTTTGCTCCATTCTGCCCAAGCATTCGGACGAGACTCATGCACGATGATCGGAAACTCACTGACAATCTTTTTGTTCTTGACTGTCATGTTTTTTTTGAAGTCTGGAGAACCTGCCGGCAGCATGCGTAGAGGAAAGAGCAAATTTGATGGCATGTCAGTCGGCGGAGATCGAAACAGGCGAATCGATAAATCGGAATCTGCCGGATGTTTTTCCGTGGACTCATCGCTCGTGCCAACGTGAATATCGATCTCGGGATGTTTAACTGCAAACTCACTCAATCGTGGAACAAAGTATTCGCTGGCAAAGAACGGTTGCACCGAGATGCGAATTGAACTGCGGGTGGCGACGGTCTTGTGTCCAGCTACAACATTATCCAGCTGTTCGATCAGCGGACTGACATCCGCGTAGAGCGACTCGCCCGTGCTCGTAAGAACTCGGTCGCGACTGTTGCGGTCGAACAGCGGCTCGCCTAGCTCATCTTCCAGGCTCTTTACCTGGTGACTGACAGCCGATGCGGTAACGAATAGTTCTTCGCTTGCCTCGCGAAAACTACCGCGCCGCGCCGCTACACAAAACGTTCGCAACCCGCGCAAGGAAGGTTTGGGAGTAACAATCATCGTCGCCTACTTGAGTACTTGTTTCGGCGTGCGATCGACATTGAATAAACCCCAGTGTTTTTCAGCGCCAAGACTGATGCCTGGATCGCCCTTCCATGGTTCGTCAAATGCCTCGAAGAAAAATACGGTCGTATTTGTCGTCTTCGCCCAATTCTCTAACTCGCCATAGTATCGAGTCTGATTCGCTTCGCTCGCGCGGCCATTGAATTCGATCGCGACAGTCGCCCAGCCCGCCTCAAGAATCGCAATTGGCTTATCCGGCAGCGCCGCATGCACGCGATCGATGTTTTCGATTGTGTACGCCAGCGCCTCGCCGATCTCCTTCTCTTCCCATGCGGGATAGGTATGCACGCCAAGAAAATCAACCACGGCTGCCAGCGGCGCGCCATCGCGAATCCACCACTCATAGTTATCGGCAACGGTTACCGGCTGCTCGATCGCCGATTGAACCTGCTGCACATAGGCAATTACATTCTTGAGCGGCACCATATGATCATTCCAGTCGACCAGCGCTTCGTTGCCGACATTGACGGCAATTACGATATCGTCGAATTGTTGCGCAAGTTCGATACCCCGCCGCAGCTCAGCAGCATTCCGCACGGTATTGGCTGCTAGTTCTTCATCCGGTATCGGCTCATCCAGCCACGGGCATCCTTCGTGATTGCTGAACTCCGCTTCCAGCCACATGCCGAGCAGCGCTTTAACCGGCAGATCGTTTTCTCGAATCAGCCGCAGCGTTGTCAGTGAATTTTCACCGGAATCATAGAGGCGAATCAGTTTGAAGCCGTGCGCGACCAGAATATTAAGGTCTTCAAGAATCTCGGCGTCGCTTGGATTCGCCGCACCATCACCGCGATCAGGGTGTTGACCTTCACGAAACCCCGAGTAAGCAACAGCCATCGACTCGCCGGACAACAATGCATCCGGCGATTGCTCGAACTTGCTGCATCCTGCGAATGTAGCCAGTAGCACCGCAACAAGCAGAATTGCGGCAAAATATTTTCTTTGGAAATTCATTGCCTTCTCAATGACTCTCGGGCTTTTCCGTCGCTGCAATGAGCAGCAGGGTTTGCGAACTAACGTGTTCGCGTAATTGCAGCAGGTCGTGCATCTCCTCGAGATCGCGGTCGGGATTGGCCGCTATCATTGCCTCTGCCATCGGCACCGGGCTAAGGAAATTTGAAAAATCGACGGTACCGAAATTGTAAGGAATGGACGTACCAAGCGGCGAAACCAGTTCGTACATCGCCCATCCCGCGCGATGTCCGCTGTCTAATAGTGACTGATGCCCGGGCTTGAAAACTCTGGACTCCATACGTTGATATGCGTCTGGATCCTGCGCGTGCATGAAGTTGACCACTGCGTAGCGATGTTTTTCGATTCTCGTCCGATCGACTACGACCCACAGTTCGGTAGCGACGCGCTGCACAGACTGGAATGCGTTTTCTATCGACTGGTTGCCGTTGAGTTGTTCGTCACCAAGGTAGGTCGTCACGGCGTAGAAATCACAACGCGATCGATCACCATAAAGTACGCTATATAAGGCCCAGCTATCTTGTTTGCCTTGATCGACCAAGTGCTGGTGTGCAGCCAGCCACGCATCGGTTTGTAGGTCGGCGAAATCTATATTCGTCGACTTCGCGCAGTCGACAGCGACATACTGCTGTTGGTCGCCCTTATCTTGCGTTTGGGCGATGCACGGTATTGCCAGCATGGTCGCTGCCATGCAAAGAATGATCAATTTGATGCTATTCATTTATTCAGTCCTCCACGATCCGGAACTCTGTACGCAGCTCTGTATCTGAACTACCGCCGATCCAGGCATGAAATTCGCCAGGCTCGACGGTCTTTTTCATGTCACGCCCGAAGAAAGTCAGGTCATCGGTATGCAATTCAAAATCGATGCCGACGGTCTGACCAGGCTCGACGCGTACACGTCGAAAACCCTTCAATTCCTTAACGGGCCGAGTAACACTCGCTACAACATCACGAACATAGAACTGCACCACTTCATCCGCCACGACATCACCGTGGTTGGTCAGATCTGCACTGACTGTCACCGTCTCGCCAAGTTTCACTTCATCTGTACTGCTGCGAATGTTCTGGTAATCGAATGCTGCGTACGACAAGCCGTGCCCGAAAGGGAACAATGGCGTATACGGGGTGTCGAGGTGGAACGCACTCATACCCAGCGACGTTTGTGGCGCGCGTGTGTCGATCTCGTCGATGTGGGCGATGTTTTCCCAGGAGGCCGGCTTGCCGGAATTCTTTTGGCTGTAATAAATGGGGATCTGCCCCACCATGCGCGGGAAGGTCGCGGGCAGCTTGCCCGACGGTGACTCGATACCGAACAACAAATCTGCGATTGCCGGCCCGCCCATTGTTCCCGGGTGCCAAGCAAACAGAATCGCATCCACCTGATCAACGATGTTCGTTAGCGTCAGCGGCCTGCCCGCCAGAATGACAGCAATAACCGGCTTTCCGACTTCCCGGATGCGACGGACCAACTCAGCCTGATCACCGGGCAAGCTTATGTCTGCGCGCGAGTGCGCTTCTCCCGAGAGAATCGACTCTTCGCCCAGGAACAGGATCACCGCATCCGAATCGCCCGCGGCTTCGACCGCCTCATCAAACGACTCGCTGACTTTGCTGCGTGAGGTTTCCATCGCCCGCACGTAACGAACGTCGACGTCGCGGCCAACCAGGCTATGGATCGCATGCATCGGCGTCGCGCTGAGCTCCAAATCGCCGTCAAAAATCCAGGTACCCAACTGTTGATAGGGCGCGTCCGACAATGGCCCGATTACGGCCACCGAACTCAGCTGGTCGGCTGACAAAGGCAAGGTGCCATGATCATTCTTCAGCATGACGACACTTTGCAGCGCTGCCTGTCGCGCTGTATGCATCGCCTGCTCGTTTGCGATCGACGGTAATTTCGCCGCATCGGTGTAAGGATCTTCAAATATCCCCAGCCGGAATTTAACACGCAAAATATTTGTAACGGCGGTATCAATAGCATCCACACTGATTCGACCGTCATCGACCAGTTCAGCGAGATGATAGCCGTAGGCATCGCCGGCCATTTCCATATCAACCCCTGCCGTCGCAGCCTCATACGCTGACTCTTTGTTATTCGCAGTCAAACCATGAACCTGCAGCTGACGAATTGAGTCCCAGTCACTGACGACGAAACCATCAAAACTCCATTCGTCTCGCAGTACTTGTCGCAAGAGAAATTCGTTGGCTGTGGCAGGGATGCCATTTAGATCCGAGAAGGATGTCATCAGCGTCATCACACCCGCGTCCACAGCCGCTTTGAATGGTCGCAGATAGACATTGCGTAACTTTGTTTCGGGAATGTTCGTAGTTGCGTAATCGCGCCCGCTTTCCACGGCACCGTAACCGGCGAAGTGTTTGGCGCAAGATGCAATTGCTCCAGTCGCGGATAGATCGTCAGTCTGAAAACCTTCGACCATCGCGACAGCGAGCTCACTCGTCAGCAATACGCACTCGCCAAGGCTCTCGGCGATGCGGCCCCAACGTGCATCACGGGAAATATCGATCATCGGCGCGAACGTCCAATTGATGCCGGCCGTTGCGGCCTCGAGTGCCGCAACACGCGCACCGTCTCGAACAATATCGGGATTCCACGACGCCGCCTGCCCTAGTGGGATCGGCATGATGGTTTTGAATCCGTGAATCACATCGCGACCGACCAGGAGCGGGATGCCGAGCCGGGATTCTTCGACCGCGATGCGCTGCAGCTCGTTTACCGCATTAACGTCGACAATGTTGAGCACCGAACCTATTCGGCCCGCCCGCAATCCTTCTGCAAGATACTCAGGCGCATACCCGTCACTGGCGTCGCACTGACACATCTGGCCGATTTTCTCAGCCAAAGTCATTTGCTCTAACAGCGCATTTACGCGTTGCTCGATTGTCTGTCGCTCAGTCGTAGGAGTTGCGATGGACGTGCTCATAATCGGACTCGGCCCCGAACCGCAGGGCGCGGCCGGGTAGCATATGGAAACTGATAATAACGAGGCACGATTATTAACCATATTTGACAGCGCTGTCAATTTCGTGGACGATGCGGCTGATAATAAAAATGCCCTCTTTCGGGGCCGGGGGAGCGGTCAGTATGAGCCAAGGTACACACCACCAGACAGCACCCGAAGATCGCATTCCGTTTCATCAGAAGCTGATCTTTGGCACCGGGGCGTTCGTAAACAACATCCTCGCGGCTGCAATGGGTGGCATGGTCATCGTTCTCAACCTCGGCCTCGGCATGAATCCGGCGCTCATCGGATTGCTCGGCGCCTTGCCGCGAATAACCGACGCCATCACCGATCCGTTGATGGGCTACATCTCCGACAACACCGAATCACGATATGGGCGGCGGCGCCCCTACATATTCATTGGCGCTATCACAGTCGGTATCGTGTTCGCGGCCCTCTGGCAATTACCTGTCGGCAAGAGCGAGGCTTTCTATTTCTGGTACTTCCTCAGCGGCTCGATACTCTTTTACCTGGCCTATACAGTATTCGCTACACCGTGGGTCGCACTCGGCTACGAGCTAACCCCCGACTACCACGAACGCACACGTCTGATGGGCGTACAGAATATCGTCGGCACGATTGCCTATGTCATCGCCCCGTATTTCCTGCTGATCATGCAGAACTACCTGCTGTTTCAGTCTGACGACTCGATAATGGGATTCAGCGTCGAGCGGATCGAAAGAGACATGGTAGAGGGCGCCGCCGACCTGGCCATCATCATCGGTATCGTCGTCATTGTCCTGGGCGTAATGCCAGCTATTTTCCTGCGCGAACGATACACAGCTATCGCAATAGCTGAGGCTCATGAAAAAGACGCGGAAGTTGAGGACGCTGCCAGCGTGATGATGCGCAACATGAAGGAGTTTTTCACTGGCTTCAAAAAAGCCCTCAGCTTCAAACCTTTCCTGAAACTATGTGCCGCAACATTTCTTGTGTTCAACGGCTTCATCATGATTGCGGCATTCCAGTCGTACGTTATTATCTATTACGTATTCGGTGGCGATACCAATACGGGTTCCGAATTTGTCGGTCATGCGGGATCACTGGGCGCCGTCTCGGCTTTCGTGGTTATTTTTCTCGTCACCTGGCTGTGTCCCAAGTTTGGCAAACGCCGCGCGTTCTACGTTACGACCGGCATTTCGATGCTGGGCTACTTGCTCAAGTGGTTCTGTTACAACCCAGACTACCCGTGGTTGGTTCTGCTCCCGGCACCGCTGATGGCATTCGGCCTGGGCGGCCTGTTCACACTAATGCCCGCAATGGTCGCCGACGTGGTCGACGCGGACGAGCTTGATACCCATGAACGGCGAGAAGGCATGTACGGTTCCATATTCTGGTGGGTTGTGAAACTTGGCATGGCTGCCGCATTGGCTGCTGGCGGTTTCCTCCTCAATGCAACTGGCTTTGACGTGAACCTTGGTGGAGGACAATCTGAGAGCACGATATTCCTGCTGCGCATTTTCGATGTATTCGTACCGTTCGTAGCCTCGGGTATCGCCATCTGGGCGATCACGACCTATACAATTACCGAAGAAAAGGCGTACGACGTTCGGACGCAACTCGAAGCTCGACGCGGCACAGCGTAGATGGAACGTTTAGGCTTCAGAGAAAAGCTGGGCTATGGCCTGGGCGACACTGCATCTAATTTTTTCTTCGCCACATTTAATGTCTTTTTGCTCTATTACTACACGGACATTTTCGGTCTAACTGCTGTCGCTGTAGGAACGATGTTCCTGCTAACCAAGATCTTGGACGCAGTGAGCGATCCGATTATGGGATTGATTGCCGACCGAACGAACTCACGCTGGGGAAAATTTCGACCGTACCTGTTATGGGCCGCGATTCCATATGGCGTCTGCGGCTACGCGATGTTCGCCAATCCCGATTTCTCCTACACCGGCAAGCTAATTTACGCCTACGTCACCTACTCGCTAATGATGCTGGCTTACACGGCGATCAATGTGCCTTACTCTGCATTGATGGGCGTGATATCGCCCTCCTCGATCGAGCGAACCAAGGTCGCGAGCTACCGCTTCTTCTGCGCTTTTGCCGCGGGCTGGCTGGTCGGCACTTTCGTCACGCCATTGAAGAATATTCTCGGAGGCGGAGACGAGGCTCTCGGCTTCAAGCTAACTATGATGATTTTTGCGGTTGTTTCCGTAACTCTATTCTGGATCACATTTGCGACTACTAAAGAACGGGTAATACCGCCGCCGGCAAAGTCGGACATCAAGTTGGATCTCAAGGCGCTGTTGAACAATGGTCCGTGGAAGGCGCTTTTCTGGGCTGGAATATTTACTTTAATTAACATCGCGGTTCGCAACGGCACTTTGTTGTACTACTTCAAGTACTACGTCGGCGACGACGGAACGCCGCTGTTTTTGATTTTCGACAAGACTGCAGTGTTTCTTTCGCTGGGCCTGTTGGCGATGATGGTCGGCGTGTCGCTCACGAAATGGCTGAGTCAGCGATTCGAGAAACGCCAGCTGATGATTGTTCTTTCTTTGCTAAACGCAGCTTCTATGGCTGTTTTCTTTTTCACGCCACCGGATCAATTTTGGCTAATGGTGGCCATCAATTGCGCAGGAATGTTGGCTGCCGGGCCAACGCCTGCGTTGGTTTGGTCCATGTACGCAGATTGTGCAGACTACGGTGAGTGGAAGACTGGCAGACGCACGACCGCGCTGGTTTTCTCAACTGTGCAGTTTTCTCACAAGATGGGACTGGCTGTTGGGGCCGGGCTCGCCGGAATTATTCTCTCGTGGTTTGGCTTCGTTGCTAATGAGGTCCAATCGGATGCAGCCATGATGGGCATACGATTCATGTTCAGCATGTTTCCAACAATATTTGCGCTGCTGGGAATTGTCGCGATTTATTTTTATCGCATTGATTCCGACATGTTGAATACCATGGAGGCCGAATTATCGGACCGTCACCGCGCCAGTTGAGCCGCTGCACTGGCAAGGGCGGAAATTGCAGTAAAGTTTCCGGCAGCCAATAAGTCGTTTGGGGCAATCCATGAGCCCCCCACCGACAAGACATTGTCCAACGACAAATAATTCACCGCACTTGCCGCATTGATGCCGCCGGTCGGCATGAAGCTGATTTCGGGAATGGGTGCAGCAATGGCTTTCAGAAACGGAATGCCACCCAGAATTTCGGCCGGGAAAAACTTCTGTAATGTGTAACCGCGCTGCAGTAACGTCAGCATTTCGGATGGAGTTGCAACGCCGGGTATGAACGGCAATGTGCAACGTTCAGCCGCCTCGAGTAACTGCTCGGTAGCTCCCGGCGCGACCGCAAATTTGGCACCAGCCTCGGAGACAGCGGCAATCTGCTCTGCACTGCGTATGCTGCCGGCGCCGACGGCCATCGCCGGTACGGCCGCCGCAATTCGTTCGATCGCCTGCAGGCCGGCATCGGTGCGCAGTGTGACCTCGATAACGTTCAGCCCTGCGTCGACCAGACATTCGGCCAGCGGCACCGCCGTATTCACATCGTCGATAACAACGACCGGCACAATCTTCGCACCGGCCAGCAGTTCACTGGCATCCATCTTATTCTCCACCGAATATTGTAGCGCCTGATTCCGCAGCACCGACCTGATTTCGAAAAATTGCGAACAGTTCACGGCCCATACCGGCGTGGTTACCTGAATGATGGGGAGTCTCTGCGGATCGTGCCACCAGATCGTCCTCGGCTACCACGGACAACGTGCCTCGGGTCGCGTCGATCGTGACCTCATCTCCGTCCCGGATTTTCGCGATCAGTCCGCCGCAAGCTGCTTCCGGCGTTACCTGGATCGCAGCAAGCACTTTGCCCGACGCACCCGACATTCGACCATCTGTCAGCAGCGCAACTTTGAAGCCGCGACCCTGCAAGACGCCGAGATATGGCGTCAGCTTGTGCAATTCCGGCATGCCGTTGGCCCTTGGACCTTGATGTGGCAGTACGGCGACAAAATTTCTTTCCAGGTCGCCATCATTGAATGCCTGGACAAACGCAGCTTGAGAATCGAACACCAGGGCGTCAGCAGTAATCGCATAGCGATCCCTGGATACAGCAGACACCTTGACCACCGCTCTGCCGATATTGCCATCGACGCAACGCAAGCCCCCTTGGTCGTCAAACGGGTCGTTAGCCGGCCTGAGAATTTCCGGATCCAGAGACTCGGATGTCCCGTCCTTCCAGACCAGTTTGCCATCCGCGACCGCAGGTTCTTGACGATATTTGCCGAGACCGTGACCAAGAATCGTTTGTACGTCTTCATGCAGCATTCCGGCGTCGAGCAACTGCGCAATCATGTAACTCAATCCGCCGGCCGCATGAAAATGATTGACGTCCGCAAAACCGTTTGGATAAACGCGTGCTATTAGGGGAACGACGGCTGATAGCTCCGAAAAATCATCCCAATTAACCTGTACGCCCGCCGCAGCCGCAATGGCAACCAGGTGGAGGGTGTGATTCGTTGAACCACCACTCGCCAAAAGTCCTACGATCGCGTTGACGATGGCTTTCTCATTAACGATATGTCCGATTGGAGTGAAGTTTTTCCCGAGTGCAGTTATTCCGAGGACGGTACGCACGGCCTCCGCAGTGAGGTGCTCTCTCAGGTCGGTACCCGGATTTACAAATGAACCGCCCGGCAATTGCAGCCCCATGAATTCCATCAGCATCTGGTTGCTGTTCGCCGTGCCATAAAATGTGCAGGTACCTGGTGAATGATAGGACGCCGACTCAGCAGCCAGTAATTCGGCACGCCCTATCTTGCCAGCCGCAAATTCTTCGCGAACTCTGGCTTTCTCTTTGTTCGGTAAGCCCGAGACCATTGGCCCCGCAGGCACAAACGCGACCGGTAAATGCCCGAACGCCAGCGAGCCGATCAAAAGGCCTGGCACGATCTTGTCGCAAACTCCCAGGCACAGCACGGCATCGAACATGTTGTGTGACAGCGCGATTGCAGTCGACAGGGCGATCACGTCGCGGCTGAACAGAGACAAATCCATACCATCCTGTCCTTGAGTCACGCCATCACACATAGCGGGCACGCCTCCGGCGAATTGCGCTACCGCGCCTTCGGAAGCCGCAGTCGCTTTGATGATTTCGGGAAAACGCTCAAACGGCTGATGCGCACTTAGCATGTCGTTGTAGGCGGAAACGATCGCAATATTCGGAACTGTCGCCCGGGACAGCGAGTCCTTCTCCGATCGACTGTTTGCTGCAATACCGTGGGCAAGGTTGCTGCAGGAAAGCGTCTTTCTTGACGGTCCGTCACCGGCTGCCGCGTTGATGCGATTCAGATACACGCGACGAGTTTTCAGGCTGCGTTGCTGAATTCTATTCGTCACACTATCGATTACTTTGTTCATTTGATATCTCTGTTAAGAAGCCCAGAACACGTGCACGGGTACCCGCTGTTGCGACAATAATCGTGACACGGGATAAGCGGTCGGATTTTCCTTCGCGTGCTCATACACCGAGCGTTTCGCGTCGCCAAAGAACAACAACAATATGGTTTCACTGTGCAATAACGCGGCCAGCGTCAAGCTAATTCGCAAGTGCTGGCTCGCTGCTGTACTAGTCGGCAAGCATAGCGACTCACTTTCAATATCCAGTCCGTCAGCGAGATTGCTCGCATCCGGGAATAGAGACGCAAAATGACCGTCTCCGCCCATACCAAGCAATGCACAGGCGAAGCCGCCTTGCAGACCGCGAATCATTTTCCGTTGCGTTTCACACTGCTCTTCGATGCTTGCTGACGCGTCGTACATTGGCCACAAGTGCGCATCTGCCGCTTTGCCCTGCAACAGGTTTTGCCGAATCATCTTTTCGTTGCTGTCTTCATCCTGCGACGGTACCCAACGTTCATCACTGAGCAGCACTTGCAATCGCCCCCATGCGATATCGCTGTTGGCGAGTTCCCCAAGGCAGCGCACTGGCGATGCGCCACCACCGACCACAAGTGCTGCCTTTGGCTGCTGCTCAAGTTGCCGCAATAGCGCCGTCTCGATATGTCTGGCTGCGGCAACAGACGCAGCCTCTCGGGAATCAAAAAAATGCTCCATCATGACCTCGGCAACTGATTCAACTGTCGGGATACCAGCTACGGCCATCGCGATCGAGCAATACAGAGGACGCCGTCGGTCCCCACGAACCCGCCACGTACGACTCGACTTTTTGGCTCGCGGTCTCCCAACCTTCGATAATGCTGTCGACCCAGGACCACGCCGCATCGACTTCGTCGCGCCGCATGAACAGAGCCGGATTACCGCGCAGCACTTCCATCAGCAGTCGCTCATAGGCATCCGGGTAGCGCAAACCGAACGTTTCTTCGAAACTCAGATCAAGCGATACCGGTCGCAGGTTGAATCCGCCCGGTCCGGGCTCCTTAGCCATGAGTGAAAGCTTGACGCCCTCATCGGGTTGCAACCGAATCGTTAGCCGGTTCGGCGTCACCTTGAACTCCTGCTCGGGAAAAATTGAATGCGGAACGTCGTGGAATTCGATGATGATTTCAGAATGTTTCTGTTTTAAGCGCTTACCTGTGCGCAGATAGAACGGTACATTCGACCAGCGCCAGTTATCGATCTCGAGTTTCAGCGCGACAAAAGTCTCGGTACTGCTTTGTTCGTCGCCAAGTTCCTCGTCGTACCCCTGAACTGCTGCGCCTTTGATTGCACCCGCGGCATATTGACCCCGAACCGTATTGCTGCGAACTGCCTCGGCTCCGATCGGCCGAAGCGCTCGCAACACTTTTATTTTCTCGTCTCGAACCGCATCGTGGTGCAAGCTGGACGGCGCCTCCATTGCAGTCAGGCACACCAGCTGCAGCAGGTGATTCTGGATCATATCGCGCAACGCACCGACCCGGTCGTAGAATTCGATACGCCCACCCACACCGAGTTCTTCCGCGACCGTGATCTGCACGTGATCGACGGCGCCTCGACGCCACAGCGGCTCTAACAACGAATTGGCAAAGCGCAGCGCGAGCAGATTCTGGACAGTCTCTTTGCCAAGATAATGATCGATACGATAAATCTGATTCTCGGCGAAGCACTCGCCGACCTGATCATTTATTTCCGATGCCGAAACGAGATCGCGACCAAGCGGCTTTTCAAGAACAATGCGACTGTTTTCAGTAATCAGGCCATTCTTCCTGAGCCCGCTGGCGATCGGGCCGAACAGGCTCGGCGCGGTCGCAAGATAGGCAACACGTACACGGTCTTCCGTGCCTTGAAGTGTTGCGACGAGAGCGTCCCATCGATCGTGCTCCAGCGCATCGGCCTCAACGTATTGAATGCGCGCACTAAACGCTTTCCAGTGAGCGGCTTCGAATTCGCCTTTCCCAAGATTATTCCGTAATGACTCCTCGACGACCTCGAGGTATTGATCTCGGCTCAGCGCGGCGCGGCCTACTGCGACAATACGGCTATCGCCCGTAACCTGACCGTCACGGTCACGGTGATACAGCGCCGGCAATAATTTACGCATCGCAAGATCACCCGTACCTCCGAAAATGATCAGATCGAAAACTTCGACGGGCAGTAGTTTGGCCATGGCAGAATCTCAGCGATTTCTGAAATTTTACTACATTTTTTCCGAAACTGGTCAATTAATGGCGAAATATTCACTACATTATTGTAGTATTCCTACATGTTGACGCGTATCGAAGAGCGCCTGCCGGACCTCAGCCGCGCTGAGCAACGCGTCGCGCGCTGGGTTCTCGAGCACCCGCGGCAGGCAGCCGACGGAACCCTGGCCGAGGTCGCGGCAAGATGCGATACAAGTGAACCAACTGTTATCCGCTTTTGCAGGCATATTGGCCTCGACGGTTTTCGCGAATTTACATTGCGCATCACAGAGGCGATCAGCCGGCCGGCCGTGTACGTTCATCGCAACGTGAGCGAGGATGACACGGCATCCGATGCGGTCTCGAAAGTGATGGACGCATCGATTCGCACGCTCATCGACACTCGTGCTCGCGCGTCAGCGATGCCGTTCGACGAAGCGGCGAGGGTCATGTCGGTAGCCCGACAAATTGCTTTCGGCGGAATCGGGGCATCAGGTCACGTCGCCGGAGACGCCTGTCACAAGTTCTTTCGGCTCGGCATTCCTTGCGCGCCGATAACGGACATTCCCAGCTTGCTGCAGTATTCAGCAACCCTGGGCGAAGCTGATGTCCTCGTACTGGTATCGCACAGCGGTCGCTGGCCTGATCTAGTCCATGCCGCAAGACTTGCCCGGGGTGGCGGAGCGACGGTTATTGCATTGACCGATCCGCTATCTGATCTGGCGAACGCCGCCGATATTCTGTTCCCCTGTTCTGTAACCGAAGATACAAGCGTCTATACGCCGATGAGCTCACGCCTGGCGCATCTTGCGCTGCTCGATGCTCTGCAGGTGACGCTCGCACTGAAACTCGGCGACTCGGCCGTTCAGACATTGAGACGTAGCAAAGACGCGCTTCTTTAGCTAACTGATATCGTCATCCGCCAGCTCGTGGCCCCAACCTTGCTTCGCGGCCAAATACCGCTTGTTCGACTCGGTCACGCCGAACACGTGTTTGACCGCAGTGATGCCGGCCAGCCCCGCCGCTGTCAGGTCGTCGATCTTTTTCGGATTATTGGTCAGCAAACGAAACGGTCCATCGCCGCGAAAATGCTTGATCAGTGATGCGGCATCGCCAAAATCTCGCGAATCATCGGGCAATCCGAGCGAGCGATTCGCCTCGTAAGTATTCTCGCCGCTATCTTGTAACAGGTAGGTTGCGGCCTTCGCCCACAACCCGATACCACGACCTTCATGGCCCGACATGTAGATGAGCATGCCACCCTGCTCATCGTCGTTAATCAATTTGATTGCTGACTGCATCTGCGGACCGCACTCGCAACGCTCGGAGCCGAACACATCCCCCGTCAGGCAACTGGAATGCACGCGCACCAGCGGATCAGTCCAGTCGGCAGGATCACCGATCACCAGAACGCTGTTGACCGCCATCGATGAGGCCAAGGTCGCAAACGATTCCTGTGCTTTTTGAGCACGCAGCGTCTCGGCGATGTGCTCGATTTTGGATAACTCCGTATTGCGCACGCAGGCATACCACTGCGCATCATAGTGCTGCTCGCCAAACGACAGCGGCAAAGGAATCGGGCCGAGAATGCTGATGCTGCCGCCGCCATTATCGCCGTCCGGCTCGAGCAACCCGCCATCGCGGTCAATCCGGACCAGTTTGCCGGCTGCGATCAACCGTTCGCGTACCGTGGGGTCGATGTAGGTAAACATGGGGCCGCATTATGCACGAAAAAGCTTGCTGACCCGTGAGTCATTAAGTATAGTTAATGACTCACGGGTCAGCAACTGGACGAACGATGACAGAGCCCCGCTACCAGCGGCGTAAAGAGGAACGGCCGCAGGAAATTACCGAGGCAGCACTGGCCGCCTTTGCCGAGAACGGCTACGCGGCCACCCGAGTCGACGACGTCGCCAAGCGCGCCGGCGTCAGCAAAGGCCTGCTGTACCTCTATTTCAAAACCAAGGAAGAATTGTTCAAGGCGGTCATTCGCAGTTTCGTGGTGCCCAAGATTGATGAATTGACGGCCATAGTTGATAGCTCCGAGTTATCCAGCGAAGAATTTCTGCACGGGCCCTTCCTCGATTTCGTCAAGACACTGCCCGGCTCACCGGTCGGCGTTCTGATCCGCCTGATGATCGCCGAAGGACCGAAGCATCCCGACTTGTTGCAGTTTTACTGGGACAACGTCGTCTCAAGGGGCCTCGGCGCGCTTAACGAGTTGCTGCAACGCGGCGTACAGACCGGCGAGTTCCGTCAGTCCGCTGTCAGCGAACAGCCACAGCTATTCGTCATGCCGGTTCTGTTCAGCGTCATTTTCACACTGCTGTTTAGCGAAGCGAGGCTGGACAGCGATCGCCTGATCGAAACACAAGTCGATTTGCTCATTACCCATCTAAAAGGAAGCGACTCATGAAAGCGCGCGCCCTCCTGCTCCTGATTCCCTCGATCCTCTGGATCAGCGCATGCGAGTCTGAAGCAGACAGCCGCCGGCTGGTCGGGGAACTGGCCTCGGATCGTGTCGAACTGACTGCCGAAGCGGCCGAGCCGATCACAGAAATACTGGTCGCCGAAGGCGAGCAGGTAACGAAAGGCCAGGTCTTGTTGCACCAGGACGCCAGCCGGGCAAACGCGCGGCTGGCCGAAGCGGAAGCCGTAGTCGGGCAGGCAAAAGCCCGGCTGGACGAACTCGTGCGCGGACCGCGCAGCGAACAAATTGCCGCGGCACGCGCCAACGTCGCAGGCACTGTGAAAGAGCTTGAGTTTCGCCAATCGGAGTACACGCGCGTTAAAGAGATTCACGCCAGACAACTCGCCTCTCCCGAACTGCTTGATCGTGCGCAGGCAGCACTCGATGGCGCAGGTGCGAATAACGAATTGCGACGCGCGCAATTACAGGAGTTGTTGAGCGGCACAACCGTCGAAGAACTGGCTCAGGCTGAACAGGCTGTTGCGCAAGCGGCGGCACGCCGGGACCTGGCTGCAGTCGACCTTGACCGTCACGAAACTCGCGCACCGGTCGCCGGTGTGGTCGACAGCCGCCTGTTCGAGGTCGGAGAGCGGCCGGCGCCGGGGCAGCCAATGCTGATCCTGCTGCCTGGCGAACAACCGCACGCTCGGATTTATGTGCCCGAAGAAGCACGCGTCAATGTGCGCCCAGGTAGCAGGGCAACGGTCCATGTCGATGGCCTCGAAAAGCCGCTTGAAGGCCGGGTCCGCTGGGTCGCCAGCGAATCCATGTTCACGCCCTACTTCGCACTGACAGAGCGCGATCGCGGCCACCTTACCTATGAGGCGAAGGTAGACATCGACGTCGATGGCGCCCGACTGCCGGATGGAATACCGGTAGAGGTCGAACTGCATGAATGAGCAAATGGCCATCCGGGCGCGCGGTCTGAGCAAACAGTTCGGCGACCTGCGGGCCGTCGACCGCCTCGATCTCGACGTGCCGCGCGCCTCGATCTACGGCTTCCTCGGGCCGAACGGTTCCGGCAAATCAACCACCATCCGGATGCTGTGCGGTTTGCTGACACCGACCGAGGGCAGCGCTGATGTGCTTGGTATCGAAGTGCCGAAAAACTCGAAAGAACTGAAGCCCAACATCGGCTACATGACGCAGAAATTCTCACTGTTTGGCGACATGACTGTCATTGAAAATTTGCAATTCATTGCCGAGATTTACTCCTACCCCAAGCAGAAACGAGTGGCCCGTATCGATGAGCTACTCGAAAAATATGGTCTCGTCGCTCAGCGAAAACAGTTCGCCGGCACGATGAGCGGCGGGCAAAAGCAACGGCTCGCCCTCGCCTGCGCGGTCCTGCACAAACCTGACCTGCTGTTGCTGGACGAACCCACCAGTGCGGTCGACCCGCAAAGCCGTCGCGACTTCTGGGCCAACCTGTTTCGTCTCGCCCAAGCCGGTACGACCATTTTGGTTTCGACACACTACATGGACGAGGCAGAGCGCTGTCACCGCCTCGCCATCCTCGACCACGGTGTCAAGGTGGCTGATGGCACTCCACAGGACCTGCAGAACAGCACCGGTATGACGATCATCGAGGTGCTCGCCGATGACCCCTACCGCGCACAAGCCGTCATTGACCAGCTACCGATCGTCGCCAGCGTCACGCAACTGGGCATTCGGCTGCGCGTCCTGATTCCTGATTCTGTCGCTGATGCGCTGGATCGCGTTACGACTGCTCTTGCGCACAACAATGTAATTGCCGATGCACGTACAGCGGATGCGTCGCTCGAAGATGTCTTCGTTGCGGTGACGCTCAAGCCCGAGCAGCTTGCCGCATGAAACCGCTGTCCCGCTTAATGGCCGTCATGCGCAAGGAAGTTCGCCAGATGCTGCGTGACCGGCTGACCTTCGCGATGATCCTGGGCATACCGATAATGCAGATATTGCTCTTCGGCTACGCGATCAATACCGATGTCCGTAATCTCACGACGGCCGTGGCCGATGAAGCGAATACGCACCTGTCGCGCGAGTTCATCGCGCGGCTGGAGCAAACTCAGGTGACAAAGATTGCACAAAGAGTGAATACCGTCGGCGAACTCGAGGAGCTCATGAGCGCCGGAAAGATTTCGATCGGTGTTTCTATCCCGCACGACTTCGACCGCCGCGTCATCGACAGGGAACGTGCAGCTGTGCACATACTTGTCGATGGCAGCGATCCGACCATTGGCGGCATCGTCGATGGCCTGCGATCCATGCCCATCGCCTTCGATACCACCACCCAGCCAGAAAGACTCGAGCAAATTGAGGTGCGGCCTTACTACAACCCGGAGCGGCGCACGCCGGTGAACGTCATTCCTGGCCTGATTGGCGTCATCCTGACGATGACTATGATGATTTTCACCGCCGTCGCGGTCGTTCGGGAACGAGAACGCGGCAACCTGGAGCTGCTGATCAATACTCCGGTCACTTCCGCCGAACTCATGATCGGTAAAGTTGTTCCGTACATCGCGATCGGCCTGATTCAGTTGCTGGTCATCCTGCTGGCCGGCGACTTTCTGTTCGATGTCCCTGTCCGCGGCAGCGTTTTCGAATTATATCTGGCCGCATCGTTATTCATTGCCGCCAATCTCGCACTTGGATTGTTCATTTCGACGGCGGTGAAAACCCAGTTCCAGGCCATGCAGATGACCTTCTTCCTGATCCTGCCCTCGATCCTGCTGTCCGGTTTCGTGTTTCCATTCGATGGCATGCCGGTATTTGCTCAGTACCTCGGCGAAGCACTGCCGATAACCCATTTCATTCGGCTAAGCCGCGGCATCATGCTGCGCGAAGCCGGCCTCGGCGATATGCCCGGCGCGCTGATCTATCTCGCTACATTTTCGGTCGTCGCAATAACGGCCGCGGCCCTGCGATTCTCGAAGAGGCTGGACTAAGCAGCCCGCGAACGCTTGTATGAGGGGGCCATGCCCGCGACAGGTCGCCCGCATGGCGGCCTCCTACGGAGCGTTCTACGGCGTGCTTTTCTCATATTGCGGATCGGTCGTCTCGCGCAGATAGGTCGGTCGCCACCAGCCGATAGTCAATGGCACCAATACGTTCAGACAGAACGCCGTCACCATGAGCGTAAAGAATGCTTCCTCATTGAGGATGTCGTGCTGCACATAGGCTATGTCGATAACCACGAATGCCAGTTCGGCGCGTCCCAGCATGCCGAGTCCGATCATGATGCTTTCAGCTCGATTCATGCCACTCGTGTAACGCGCAGCGAGTGCGGCGGATAAGACCTGGAATACCGCGATGCCTACTGTCATGGCAGCCGCATACGGCAGGACGACCATCAAAAGATCCTTTTCGAACAGGATTTTTGCGCCCAGCTCGACGAAAAATACCGGGCCAACCCAACAGAATGCGGCGTTATCGACGATACGTTTGGTCTCTGTAAACACATTTGCATTGACCGGGTGCCCGTAACGATTAATGCGTTGATTTTTGAGCTGAAAGTGCTCCTCCCGAACGATCAACCCGGCCATATAGGCGCCGACTGCGGGATGAAAGCCGAAATAGTGTGCGAGCAATCCGACGACGAGCGCGGCGAGCAAGATGGCCAGTGTTGCGTACTTGCCCTTGTCGAACGTGAGATAGTTCTGCAGGCTCAGGGACCGCAGTATCGGCACCCGCTGCACCCAAGCCGCCTGGCTGCGGGGAAAAATCCAGAAACCAATAACCGTAACAATGAGGAAAAACAGAACCGCCTTGCCCGCCGTCATAACCAGCGACAACATCGTGAACGACTCCTGTCCGATTGCCAGCGGCACAACGATCGCAACCATAACGAGCGAACCGATATCGTCCAGGACCGCCGACGTCATGATGCGCAGCGCAACGATGGATTTCTGCAGGCCCACACTCTGCAGCGTCACCATGGTCAGCGACACGGCAGTCGCGGTCATTGCAAGGCCGCACATCAGCGCAATATTCGGGTCGTTCCAGACGTAATCCGCAATAAGATAGGCCACGATGAATGGCGCCAGCGCCCCAAATAATGCGATTCCCCAGCTGCGTCTTGCGCTGGCGAGGAAATTATCGGTCGTCTCCTCGAAGCCGAGTGCGAACATAATGAAAATGATACCGAGTTCTGCGAATTGGCGAATAAACGCGCCGCTTTCGGTCGGCAGAACACCGAGATTTGCAAGCACGCAGCCAACAAACAGGAAATACAGGACCGGCGTCAGCCGGGTCGTCTTCGCCAGAACAACAGCTACAAATACGCCTGCCCAGATAATCGCCAGGTGCGCTAGTGGGTCCATTTACCGGCCTCCAGATGGCTCGAAACTCGCAAAATCGTCGACACTCTGTTCCAATCCAAAATATACGTTATTGGCATGAGCAATATGACTGAAAAATCAGCCGACCATCAGGCTGCTTCCTCGCAGACCGTTTTCATCGTCGATGACGACCCGGCAATTCGATTCGCCATGCAGGCGCTCATGGATTCGGTCAATATCGCACACGAGATCTTCGCTTCTGCGGATGAGTTTCTGCAAAAGGAGGCGGAGCACCGCTCCGGTTGTCTCGTACTCGACATTCGTATGCCCGGTCTCGGCGGGCTCGAGCTGCAGGAAGAGCTGATTTCCCGTGGCAGTACGCTACCGATAATTTTCATCACGGGTCATGGCGATGTGCCGATGGCGGTCGATGCCATGCAAAAGGGCGCGGTCGATTTTATCCAGAAACCGTTCCGCGACCAGGAATTGCTTGATCGTGTGCGCGAAGCATTGATGACCGACAAGCAACGTCGCGAAGAACGCGAACGGCACGCCGAAGTCGAGCACCGCCTCGAGAAACTAACCAAGCGCGAGCGCGAGGTATTTGACCTGGTCGTGACCGGCAAGCCAAATAAGGTCATTGCGTACGAGCTGGGGGTCAGCCAGCGCACCGTCGAGATTCACCGCGCGAGGGTTATGGAGAAAATGCAGGCCCGATCGCTGGCCGACCTGGTGCGGATGCACATGTCGCTTTGACCCTGCGGAAAGCCTGCGGGCCCGATTACAATCTCGACCGTCGCCTTTCGTCGAACTCCGCGCAATCGATGCATTCATCGGCGTACGGATAGGCTGCAAGCCTGTCCGGATCGATGTCCGTGCCGCATTCACTACAGGTCCCGTAAGTCCCGGCATCGAATCGCTTCAGCGCGAGCGATATCTTGGCGATTTCCGAGCGGGCCTC
>Ga0255051_10000160_pt1 | contig 24305 bp, 18 predicted proteins | sample JV7_2_9_MG_FD_181719 | JGI IMG/M metagenome (GOLD analysis project Ga0255051, IMG submission 181719) | Seawater microbial communities from Jervis Inlet, British Columbia, Canada - JV7_2_9 | ecosystem: Environmental > Aquatic > Marine > Inlet | place: Canada: British Columbia | collected 2016-10-06
AATAGCCACCTGCTTTAGCAGGCGACCATTCTCAGCCATTACCCGGCAGTGATTTTCGATTTTAGTTTTGGCCGCCTGATCGATCACCGGCCCGATATCGGTTGCCAGCAGCCATGGGTCACCTACGCGCAGTTCGTCCATTGCGCCGAATAACATCTCGAGCAATTTGTCGGCAACATCTTTTTGCACATATAACATGCGTAACGCCGAACATCTTTGCCCGGCACTCTGGAACGACGATGCCAGAACATCGCGCACTACCTGTTCCGGCAGAGCCGACGAATCGACAATCATAGCGTTGAGCCCACCGGTTTCCGCAATCAAAGGCGCGTCAGGCGCCAGACTCCGGGCCATATTGCGATTAATGTGGTACGCGGTATTTGTAGAACCGGTAAAACAAACGCCGGCAATACGCGAATCTGAGGTCAGCGCGGCGCCAACGCTGGCGCCAGTGCCGGGTAATAACTGAATCACAGATTTTGGAATGCCCGCCACGTGCATTAGTTCAACCGCGCGAGCCGCGATCAAGCTGGTTTGCTCGGCGGGCTTGGCGATGACTGAATTACCCGCGGCAATTGCGGCGAGAATCTGGCCGCTAAAAATTGCCAGTGGGAAGTTCCACGGCGAAATACAAACGATAACGCCCCGCGCTTGCCCAATTGTCTCTACGCGTTCAGCCTCATTGGCATAAAACGACGCAAAATCGACCGCCTCACGAATTTCACCAACTGCATCGAGCCAGTTTTTCCCCGCTTCACGGGCGGTCAGGGCAAATAGTTCCTCGGCATTTGATTCGTAATGGTCGGCCAGCCGACGCAGACAATCGGCACGAGTTTGCACCGCTGTTCCAGCCCAGGCGGAAAATCCATCACAAGCTTGCCGAATCGCGGACTCAATATCCACGGTAGTCGATTCGGTCACATGACCAACCAGATCGTCTTTATCTACCGGATTATATACCGCGACTGTGCTGCCCTCCTCCGCTGCTTCCGCTAGCATCGGGCCTGCTTTCCAGACCGCATTCCGCCAGGCTTCACGTTTTTCATGTATCTGCTGTATTTCTGTAATATCAGTGATATCCCAGCCTTTCGAATTACGCCGTGAGTCGCCATAAATCTTCCCCGGTGAGGGAATGTTAGGATTGCTAATCTCTTCCCCCAGGAGTTGAATCTGATCGATTGGATCCCTGGCAATATCTTCGGGCGCAATACTGGTATCGACAATCTGGTTGACAAATGAACTGTTGGCGCCATTTTCGAGCAAACGTCGAACCAGGTAGGCGAGCAGGTCCTGGTGTTTGCCAACGGGTGCGTAGATTCGGCACCTGGCTTTCTGGTCGCGCACGACGAAATCGTAAAGTGACTCACCCATGCCATGCAGGCGCTGAAATTCAAAATTGTCACCATCTTTGGCTAAATGCAATACTGCTGCCACCGAGTGTGCATTATGAGTAGCGAACTGCGGGTAGATCCGGTCGGTCATGCTTAATAACTTTTTTACGCAGGCAAGGTAGCAAACATCGGTGTTCACTTTACGCGTAAACACCGGGTAATCGTCCAGTCCTAGTACCTGCGCGCGTTTAATTTCAGTATCCCAGTAAGCGCCCTTCACCAGGCGTACCATGATCTTGCGATCGAGTCTATGCGCGAGTGCATATAACCAGTCGAGTACATGACTGGCGCGTCGGCCAAATGCCTGCACGACAACCCCGAAGCCATCCCAGCCTTTTAGAGCCGGATTGCTGAGCACGGCTTCAATCACATCGAGAGAAATATCGAGCCGATCGGCCTCCTCGGCGTCGATGTTGAAACCCATGTTGGCGGATCGCGCCAGCGCCGCCAGAGAACTTGTGCGTGACACCAGCTCGGTCATCACTCGATCGTACTGGTTAATTTCATAGCGGGCGTGTAAGGCAGATAATTTAACCGAAACCCCCGGGTTATGACGAATGTCCGCATGCGTGCAGGCTGGCGCCAGACCGGTAATAGCGTCTGAATAGGCAAGGTGATAGCGGCGCGCATCTGCCTCGGTACGAGCCGCTTCTCCGAGCATGTCATAGGAATAGGTATAACCCTGGGCTTCCAGTTCTTTTGCCCGCTGGCTGGCTTTTTCAATCGAGGTTCCCAGCACAAAATGTCGTCCCAGCTCCTTCATCGCCTGTGCGATTGCAGTGCGCACCAGCGGCTCGCCCATTCGCTTGACCAGGCCCTGAAGTGTGATTCTCAAGCCTTTTTCATCCGCCGGGGCGACGACTTTACCTGTCAATAACAAAGCCCAGGTAGAAACGTTAACCAGGGAGGACGCTGAATGCCCCAGATGTTTACCCCAGTTACCATGCGATATTTTATCTTCGATCAGCTCGTCGATAGTTTGCGCATCGGGCACGCGCAACAAGGCTTCAGCCAGGCACATCAGGGCGACGCCTTCTTTGCTGGTCAGGCCATACTCGGCAAGGAAATTTTCCATCATGCTCGGCGTACTCGAGCGCCGGACTTTTTTAATTAAATCCGCGGCTTTTTCACTGATAGCCTGTCTTTCCAGGGTAGATAAATGCGCAGTATCGATCAGCTCGTTAACCACCTGGGATTCGGCAGCCAGATAACAGCTTCGAATCTTCTGACGAAGCGCGTCAGAAGATAACTGGGGTATAACATCGGTATCTGAAGATTTCATCATGCAGCTCTTATTCGGTTCTGTTTCAGCCGAGAATAACGGTATAGAATTTTTAGCATTTACAAAAACATACAAGGTTATTATGCATCCAGTTTACCCGAAGCCGGTATATATTGAATTGGATAATACAAAAATCAAAATCTGGTGCTATCGAAGCATTCATTCGCTAAATAAAATGGATAATAACAAACTAATATGAATATAATTCTCCGTGCCGTAAACACGAGCCAAACTAACACTCCGTCAGGTGAAAACCTGGCATAAACCGGATATAAAAACTGCAATGAAAACCAAATGGTACCAGCAACTCGAGAACAACGTCAGTGAAGACTCGAACTTGCAAAAACTCAGGGTCAGTGACGAAACATTCTCGGTTAATTATCAGGATGATTTTTCAGTCAGCGATGCAGTTTATGACCTGAAAGTGTTAGCAGTGGTTAATAATAATCAGGCGCAGGCCCGGCTCGTGACCGTAACCCGAGAGGGTAAAAAATATTCGATTAAACTTTACACGCTGAAAGATTCGATCCCTCTTTCACAATCGATGCCGATATTCGAATCGATGAATTTACAGGTATTAATCGGCCGTCCTTATAAAATCAGGTTAGGTAAAAAACTATACTGGATCCATCATTTCACTCTCGATGCGGGCGAAACCATCTGCGATATCGATCCTGAAAAGATACCATCTTATTTCAGCGAGCTGTTTCAGAGTATCTGGAACCAGCGTAGTGAAAATGACGATTTCAATCACCTGCTGTTCAGCGCTTGCATCAAGGCGAGGAATATTCAGGTCATACGGGCTTATGTCACCTATTTGAATCAGATTCAATTTCCCCATAGCCGTGCCTATATTATCGAAACCCTGAATGCTTATCCCGCAATCTCGCTATTGCTGGTGAAATGTTTTCTGCACAAATTCGACCCGAAAAAAACCGATCTCGATTCTTATAAGAAGATTATCGATACGATCAATGAAAAACTGCTGGCTATAGAGTCACTCGATCACGATTTGATTTACAGGCGTATGGTTAACTTGATTCAGTCGACAGTTCGAACCAATTACTTTCAACATATCAATGACGAAACCAACTGTATCAGCTTCAAACTCGACTCTCGAAAGATCGACAAGCTGCCGATGCCGGCCCCTCGATTTGAAATATTCGTCTATTCGCCTCGATTCGAAGGCATACACCTACGCGGGGGACTGGTTGCACGTGGTGGTATTCGTTGGTCTGACCGTAAGGAAGATTATCGCACCGAAGTGCTGGGATTGATGAAAGCGCAGATGGTAAAAAATGCGATCATCGTTCCGGCCGGATCCAAGGGTGGATTTATCACCAAGCAAATTTCTCATCTGCCGCCATCCGAAATTTATGCCGAGGTACAGGCCTGCTACTCGATATATATCAATTCCCTGCTCGAGCTCACCGATAACCTGGAGAACCAGGAAGTGGTTCATCCTCTAAACACTGCCATTTGGGATACCGGTGACCCCTATCTGGTGGTGGCAGCCGATAAAGGTACTGCGGCTTTTTCAGACGTTGCCAATTCAATAGCGGAAAAACATAATTTTTGGCTCGACGATGCATTCGCCTCGGGGGGTTCGCAGGGTTACGACCACAAGAAAATAGGGATTACTGCACGCGGTGCATGGGAATCGGTAAAACGGCATTTTCGAGGCATTGGTAAAGACATTCAATCCGAAGCATTTACTGTCATGGGGATCGGTGATATGGCAGGCGATGTATTCGGCAATGGCATGCTGTTGTCACGCTGTATTAAACTGGTAGCAGCCTTTAACCACATGCATATATTCCTCGATCCAGATCCCGATCCGAATATAAGCTACCGTGAACGTGAGCGCATGTTTGCCCTGACCCGTTCTACCTGGAAAGACTATGACAAATCGTTAATTAGCAGAGGTGGTGGTGTGTTTTCGCGCAAAGCCAAGCGCATTGACCTCCCTCCTGAAATCCAGCAGCTAATCGATTGCAAGAAAGAACATTTAACACCGAATGAATTGATCAGTTATCTGTTGAAAGCACGCGTGGATCTAATCTGGAATGGTGGTATCGGTACTTATGTCAAGGCCACTACTGAGACCAATGTGGCGGTTGCCGACAAAAGTAACGATGAAATCCGAATTAACGGCAATCAACTACGGGCAAAAGCTATCGGTGAGGGCGGCAACCTGGGCCTGACGCAACGAGGTCGTATCGAATACGCTCAGAATGGCGGCCTGCTCTACACCGACTCTATCGATAATTCAGCCGGTGTCGATTGCTCGGATAATGAAGTAAATATCAAGATACTGCTATCCCAACTGGTTAAGTCGAGTCGTTTGAGTCACCATGAACGCAACAGTTTGTTAATCGAAATGACCGACGAAGTTGCCCAGCACTGCCTGCTGAATAATTACCGGCAAACCCAGATTCTCGATAATATCATGCAACACGCGGCCAAAAATATGCACCAGCATGCGCGTTTCATTCGACACCTGGAACGCGAGGGCATCCTCGATCGAAAACTCGAAAATCTACCTGGTAATGATCAAATAGTTGAACGTATCAGCCAAAGCAAGGGACTAACCCGACCCGAGCTTGCAATCCTGTTGTCTTACAGCAAATTAACTTACAAAAATGCGCTGTTGGAGTCTTCAGCCCTGTCAGAAGAATGTTACAACCATCTGTTACTTGAATATTTTCCGCGCAAATTGCAGGCGCTTTACGCCGATGAAATCTTACAACACCCGTTGCGCAAAGAAATCATCGCCACCTTGTTAAGTAACATGATCACCAATAACATTGGCATAGGTTTCGGTTTTCGAATTCGCGAAGAAACCGGCGCCACTATCGAAAATGTTGCCAAAGCCTACGTGGTTTGTGTTGAAGTACTGGGTTTAAATGATACCTGGCGAGCGCTGGAACAGCTGGATAACGTGGTCCCGGAGCATAACCGATACGAATGCTTTCAAACCCTCAGCGGTTTACTCGAACGCTCGATAAGCTGGTTATTACGCAATAAAAGCGCTAATTTTGATGTCAGCCATTTAATCGAACGCTACCAGACCGATATCAGGATATTATGTAAGGTAATACCTAACGCAATCATTGGCCAGTCACGTAAAAATTACCTCGCGAATCGCAAGTTATTTATCAAATACAAATTACCAGCCACGCTGGTGCAGGAACTCGCAGATAAAAGCACCCTGGCTTCGGCATTCGATATTATCGAAATCAAGAGCAAGCTGTATAGCAGTATCGAAAACACCACCAAACTGTTTTACGCGCTGTCGGAACGCCTGCAGCTACACTGGATCCGAAATGCGACTTCGGAAACCATCGTGCGCACACACTGGAATCAACTGGCAATCGTTAACATGCGTAACGATTTACATGCAAACCAACGAAATTTGACCGAAATGGTGCTGCATTCGATTGATAATAAGCGTCATACAACAAAAGCATTAAAGATGTGGGAAGAGCATCAGGCAGAGGCACTGGAGCGTTATGATCATATAATAAATGAACTCAGTGCACTGCAGATAATCGATTTTCCAGCCATGAGTGTCGCTGTTTCCGAAGTAAGGCGGCTGGTCGCCCTGACCCAACAGGCACGTTATAGCGGTGACTAGCCCACATATTGCATGAAGGGATCGGAATTTAGGGAAAAGCTGGCAAAACAGTTTGGACGATCGCCTGCAGAAGCATAGCCATAGCTATGGTTTAAGGGAGATCGGTCAAAATGTGAAGCCAGATTTTTACTAAAACCGATCAGGTACATACTGTATATTTCCATTTTCGCCAATTCTCTCTGTCATTCACTGATTTTAAAGATTAAATAATCTAAACCGTACCGCCTTCGTGCAATATGTGGGCTAGCCCGGAGGTTAGACTGTTAATCCAGTCTTTGTATCTTGTTGTCGTCCGAGCGATAAACGTAATCAAGAAAGAGGTCGATAAATTTCTGCTGGTAGCGGCGTAAAAACTTGTCGTTTAAATAGGCTATACGACTGATTTCCCAGGGAAACAGGTGGCTCACGTCACGGCTGATGAAATTTTCATCTTCCCTGTCATCGAGCGCCATACTGGCGATAATTCCGACACCCATTTCTTCCTGCACATAGGTTTTGATGATATCGGTATCCGCTGCACTGAGCACCACATGGGGTTCCAGATTAGCTTTCAGAAAAGTATCGCTAAATGTCTTTCGTCCGGTGAAACCAAACACATAAGTAATCAGGGGATAGTCGCATAAATCGGCCAGGGTTAGCTTCGGAATAGATAACAGTGGATGATCGGCAAGCGTAATCAGACTGCGATTCCACTTATAACAGGGGATATTGGTTAACTGCGTCGATTCGGCCAGTTCCTCGGTACAAATTGAAAAATCGATTTCATCGTTAACTGCCCATCGCACCAGTTGTGTTGGGGTGCCCTGGTGGATTTGTAATTCCACCCGCGGGTAGGCCTGGTTGAAGGCTTTGATCACCGGTGGTAAAACGTATCGCGCCTGGGTATGGGTAGAGCCAATTCGCAGGATGCCTTCGTCCTGGTTAATATGATCATGGCCAATAGCCCGAATACTGTTGACTGAAGCCACTATCACCCGCGCATGACTGGCAACCTGCTTGCCAATTATGGTTAATCCGGTTAATCGTTTTCCCTTGCGAATAAAAAGATCGGCGCCAAGTTCTTCTTCCAGTTTCTTCAAATGCTGCGAAACCGCCGACTGTACCAAAAACATTTCATCCGCGGCCTTGCTGACGCTAAAATTACAATCGATTAATTTGAGCAATGACTGTAGTTGCCTTATTTCCATTTCAGTGGAATTTTAATATCAAATGTTGTGATTTAGAAACCGTGATTATAATGATTAGCGATACTAATAACGAGACATATACACGCACTTTCTTCTCAGAGCCGCTCCAAGTAAGTACACTCGGGCAATGAACAGTTTCCAGGCTAAATTTGACCCCAGTATCTGGAGAGTAGTTGCCAGCATCCCGGCAGGCCAGGTAATGGCATATGGTGAAATAGCGCGGGCGGCCGGATACCCCAGGTATTCACGTATGGTCGCCGCCGCGATGGGACGCTGCCCCGAGCCTTTGCCCTGGTTTCGCGTTGTACGCTCAGACCGTACACTGGCATTCGAATATGGATCTGATTCGTACCGTGAACAGTCCCAGTTACTTAAGCAGGAAGGCATTCATTTCGAGGGCAAAAAAGTAATTGCCGCCACTGCCGAAGAAACTCTGGATAAAATGTTGTGGGGGCCCAGGGACTAGTAATCCACTGGATGAGGTTCAATTGGATATATTGAACGACTTTAAGCTGGTAAAACAAAACATTCCCAGAAAAATTGATTCTTTTGGTTCGTTTTCCCATCGATTTTATCAACCTGTTAAATCGACCCGGCACTATTTTAAATTATTAATCTTACTAATCATCTTTTTAGTCATGGGACTCTTCCAGGAAACATTGTCGGCAAACGAACATTTATTCGGAAAGCCGATAGCTGAGATAAGAATCCATGGCAATCTCAAAACTCGATCGGATATAGTGGTCATCTGGTCTGAGTTAAAAATCGGACAGGTTCTGAGTCAGGATATCCTTGATCTCGCCCGCCAAAACATCTTCGATATTGCACTTTTTAAACAAGTGTCGGTAGAAGCCGAGTCTGAGGATGGACGGGTAGTAGTCAATATTTACCTGGAAGAAAAATACTTTACCTTATTATTGCCCCGTCTGAGTCGTAACGCCGACGGCGACGTCAAAGTTGGCTTACGGTTAAGAATGCATAACCTTAACGGTGGTGACGAAACCTTGCATGCTCTGGTGGAGAAGGCTGATCTAAGCACTGGTGATACCAGTAAACGCTATCGAATCAAATACGATTTTCCGCAATACAGTAAACCTTATCATTACGAATTCACGCTCGGTGAATCAACTACTAATACAGATGATGACGGATTTTTAAATGTCGTTTACGAAGATATCTATGTGGTTTCAATCGTACGCGACTGGCATGCTTCGTTTACATCGATACCCCTGACTCTGACGACGTCGGTAGCCTATCAAAATATTCGCCTTCGTGAGCCCTACCCCGTGGTACTGAATGAACTGGAAGCCGGTCGTTTTAATCGGCTTGGTCTGAAACTAGAGTATGACGATGTGCACATTGAAAAATACCGTCGATACGGGCGCTATTATTCACTAAGCTATCAACAGGGCTTAGACAGTCTCGGTTCCGACTACGAATCTAATATTACCGAGTTCGAAGCACGACATTATTATCGTCTTAACACGCAGGATAATTTCAATAGCCGTTTCTTTGCCGGTTATGCCCACGACGCCCCATTCAGTCACCCCTTCTACGAAATAGGTAGTGCCGGCACTTTACGCGGCCTGGATAAAGAATCGTTTTCAGGCAACGTTTTGCTTTTCGCCAATCTCGAATATGTCAAAGGATTTGCCAAATACCCGAGTTTTCGTGGCAGCCTGTTTCTCGACATCGGCAACGTGTACGACGGCCTGAACGCAATTGACTTCTCTGACCTGCATACCAGTATCGGCCTTGGCCTGCGATGGAAAGCTGCATCATTCGTCGAAATCGACCTTTTCGTTGACCTGGCTTACGACACAGAAACCGGTGAGAGCAAGGTGTACGGCGGCACTTCGCTCAACTTTTAAAATGTCTTGATAACCTGTTGCAATATTGTTATTTAAAAAAGAAACCCACAAAAATTGAAACCGGGTAATATCTCAATCCCAGGTGTACCAGCACCGCCGCAACTACCGCCCAGATCTCACTAACTCCACAGGCGCGATAGTCAAATCGATATTCTTCAGCGAACAAAAATTAGAGAAGACACCCGCTAGCGTTTAAAACGAAAAGAAACTACAAATTTAACGATAACTAGCAGAGGTAACAAACAAGGAAAAGGTTTCACTCCAGACAACAACTGCGGTGTATTGCTCCAGGTCTACAGACTCATCGAGTGGCACGATAAAATTATCAAATGTTCTTACAGGGCCCACCTTTAATGAATCTTGTTTGATTGCCAGAAATGAATCGCGGGTATCAACCAAATTTTTGGTCAGATATAAAAAATAATCAGGGCCGGGCGCAAGAAAACCTATAAGACTAATGCTGGTTTTGCTGATGGATACATCGCCTTCACCCCAATATATCAGGTTACTACCTGCTATGTCCTTGTGAAATCTGGTTTTGTAGATGGCCTGTCCCGATGAAGATGCGACTTCCGTGACGGAGGGGCCTTCGGCCGCTGTCAGTATTGGCAACAGGTAAAAACCGAGCATGAGACCCAATACCAGCGCTATCGTGTGGGTAATCAAAAATCGTAAAAAAGCCATCTGGACTCCTTAAATTAATCGTTCTGAATTATGTCGGTCATCCTTGAAATAATCTAGTGTAATTTATTCTCTGACAATTAAAAAATAACGGCCTGGGCGCATTAAGTTTCAGGAATAAAACTGCTACAGTTCGCAGCCTGTTAGTCGTTTGGTTCAATAATCCATGACAACTTTTAATATTGGCATCGACACCGGTGGCACTTCAGCCGAGATCAACATTCAAGTTGAACGCGTTGATCTGCCCAATATGGATCGGCAAGGAAGTCTGATAGCGGCTACAGTCACCGCCGAGTGCCTTAGTTCGCCAGCGATTTAAACTGAACCAATAATTGGCCATGGGTCTAACAAAAATTTTAACGGGTATTTATGATGGGTAATACATACGATTATGATGTAATCGCATTGGGGGCCGGTAGCGGTGGTTTGTCGGTTGTTGAGCGCGCTGCAAGTTACGGACAAAAATGTGCAGTTGTTGAACACGGCAAGATGGGTGGCACCTGCGTTAACGTAGGTTGTGTTCCGAAAAAAATTATGTGGTTCGGCGCTAGCTTAGCGCATCTGCTCGAAGACGCCAAAAGCTACGGTTTTGATGTCAGAAACCGGGGGCTTGACTGGGCTCACCTGGTAGAAAAACGTGAGGCCTATATCAGCGGCATAAATAACTGGTATTACGGTTATCTCAAGGACCTTGGTATCGATGAGTTCAGAGGTTCGGCAAGTTTTGTCGATCCACATTGTATTAAAATCGACGGCAATCGTTACACCGCGAAACATATTGCCATTGCCACCGGTACCATACCGACAATCCCGGATATTCCAGGTGCCGAGCATGGAATTACTTCGGATGGTTTTTTCGCACTGAATAAATGCCCTGATCGAGTTGCAATCGTGGGCTCGGGTTATATTGCGGTTGAATTTGCCGGCGTACTTAATTCACTTGGCTGCGAAGTCACTATGTACTTGCGAAAATCTCATGTTCTCGGATATTTTGATTCGATGCTGAGTACGGCTTTATTCGATGATTTACAAAATTCCGGCGTTCGCCTGAAAACTGAAAATCAGATTCGGAAAATCACAAAACTAGACGACGGCTCGCTGGAGATTGTAGATTTACATGATGCCATACAGACCGGTCTCGATCAGGTAATATTCGCGATCGGTCGCAGCCCTGATCATAGCTCGTTAAAAATCGAGAACTCGGGTGTGGAGCTCGACGACCGTGGTTATATTAAAACTGACCTTTATCAAAATACCAATCAGGCACATATATTTGCACTCGGTGATATCACCGGACGTGCGCCACTCACACCGGTCGCAGTCGCTGCAGGGCGTCGCCTGGCTGATCGGCTTTATGATGGCCAAACGGATCGACATCTCGATTATAAAAATATCGCAACCGTGGTCTTCAGCCACCCCCCAATTGGCACGGTCGGCCTGACCGAAGCAGCGGCAATCAAAAAACACGGTGATCAAATCAAGGTATATCAAACCAGCTTTAGCACCATGTTTAACTCGATTAGCGATCATCCGGTACAGACCGCAATGAAACTGGTTTGCTTCGGTGAGCAGGAAAAGGTAATCGGATGCCACATCATAGGGCCCGGTGCCGATGAAATGCTACAGGGCTTTGCTGTCGCTATACGAATGGGGGCTACCAAGCAGGATTTTGACGATACGGTCGCAATTCATCCGACCAGTGCGGAAGAGTTGGTGACAATGCGTTAACAGCACTGGGGAAATTGATTTATTAGCAGACTATTTTTTTCGCAGGATAAGCTGAAATAGTCTCGCTGTTTGTTTGTGAGGTTCACGATCGGTGAGAGCAAATTCGAGCTTTTTCAATTTTTCATAAACCTCTGCTTCCTGTTTTTTTTCGTTTGTTCCCCAGTAGTTATACATGCAGCGGATACCATAGTGTTTATCTACGCTATAGCCCTTTTGTACTAACCAGTCTATCAGCTCGTCCGCTCGATAAGCGCGTTCATTCACACCAAATATAGAACTGACCTGCTCATCCGCATCGAGCAGTTCGTAGGCCTCGTCGAGGTCACCGTTTAAAAAAGCTGCCTGGTATGGCAGCGAGTATTGGTTTGGTGCAATCAACGAGAGTACGCCGCCAGATTTTAAAACCTTGCCCATAGCATCGAATAATGGCTCAAGATCATCAATATATTGAATCACGTTGTGGCATAGTACCATGTCAAATTCAGCCTCATCAAATACCTTGCCGATATTCAATAATATCTACCGCTTTTGTACTGATTCGTCCTGAAACGCCAGCCAAAGCGGCATTAACATTGGCATCGTTGAGCATTTGCTGAGAAGCATCGACGATATCAATCTGATGGTTCATACGCGCCAATGCGAGGCTGTCCAGACCGTTTCCACCTCCGGCATCGAGTATTCGAAGTGGTGGGGAATCGACTGGAATATGTTTCTTCAGGTTATTTTCAACCAGCTCGTAGCTGAACCTTGCCCAGGTAGTTTTCTGGTCGGCTTTCCAGTCGTCTAAACTTGCTTCGAAAGAGTTTTTATGACTGGCAGCACGCAGGGCTTTTTTCAGATTTACTTTACCGGTATACAAAGCCTTGCCGATGATCACTCCATTGATGCCTTCATTGTTGTAACACTCGAGTACGTCTTCCAGGCTACCTATGCCACCGCCGACAGTAATGCTCAAGCCACTGATTTTGGCAAGCTCTATAGAGGCTTCGAGATCGACACCGGTCATCGATCCATCGAGATGAATACTAGTATGGATCGCCGAGACCGCGCCAAGCTGGCGCATCTGAATGGCCAGACCTGTTGCCTGCACGCTACCACCCGCCCGTCAACCACGAATCTGGACTTCACCCTCTGTATCAGCATCTATGCCCAGTATGATGGCATCGCTTCCGTAATGTGTAATAGCATCAGCCATTAATTGCGGATTTTCTACCGCGGCGGTACCTATTATGACTCGCTTGATACCTGATTTCATCGCCCAGTCAACGTCATCCATACAGCGAATTCCGCCACCGAATTGAATGTTGACATCCAACTGGCAAAGTTCTTCGATCAATTGCCAGTTATTGCTCGCATCTTCATCAAATGCCGCATCTAAATTAATAAGCTGTAACCACTGTGCACCCTGATCCATCCATTGCCGTGCACCGGCGATCGGGTCGGTGTGAAAAACCACCGGACTCCGGATATCTCCCTGGGTGAAACGTACTACCTCACCATTGCGTAGATGGATAGCAGGATAAACAGTAAATTCATTTATATTCATGTACTGTGAACGTCTGGCGAACGACACATGGTAGTTGTTTTCTAACTATGTTAGATCCACATTCCATGGCAACAGATGATCGATGCTATCGGGTTTCTTTGCTAGTTCATCCAACAAGTGTTTGATGTAGTCAAACGGAATCTGCCCATTGGCTTTGGCCGTTTCAATCAGACTGTATAGTATGGCACTTGCCTGTGCACCATTGGCTGTATTGGCGAACATCCAGTTTTTACGCCCGATGACAAAGGGTTTGATCGCGCGTTCAGCGCGGTTGTTGTCGATATTGAGATCGCCGTGTTCGAGATAGCGGATTAGTTTTGGCCATTGCCTAAGACTGTAGCCAATGGCTTTGCCAATAGCGGACTTGGGCGGTACCTGTATCGCCGATTTGTCCAGCCAGTGTTTGAACACGTCAAGCAGTGGTCTGGTTTGCTCTTGCCGTAGTCGCTGTTTTTCTACTGCAGGTTGCCCTTTAATTTCCTTTTCAATGCGGTACAACTTCTGTATGTGATTGATCGCCCAGTCGGCTTTTCCGGTTTTACCTTTAACCTGGATTTTCTGTGCGTCGATAAATTTTCGTCGCGCGTGCGCAAAGCAGCCTACCAACGTGGCGTCGGTTTGCTCATAGCCCGCATAGCCATCCACTTGCAGGTAACCTTGATAGTCTTGCAGGTAATCTTTTGCACAATGGCCCGCGCGCGAGTTCTGATAATCGAACAACACGATATTCGGTGGATCACTGTTTGACCGGTTGGTTGGCGGTGAATCAGTCCCCGTACAATAAACCCACATGTAACACTGGTTCTTGTCTTCGTGAATGACTTTGAGCGGCGTCTCGTCCGCATTGATCACGCTTTGCCGTAACTGGACTTGATAGAGCCTCTGATACACCGGTCCCAGCAACTCGCTGCTACGGATCATCCAGCTCGCCATCGTTTTTCGGTTTAATTCGATGCCATACTGTTTGAACAGGCTTTCCTGTCGATACAATGGTAAGGCATATTGATACTTGCTGGTGATGATCTGGCTGAGCAATGATGCGGTGGCGATACTCTTGGGAATCGGTGTCGGTGGTACGGCTGCAATCTTAATGTCAACCTCAGTGCCTTGTTGTTCGCAGTGGCGACAGCCGTACTTGGGTCGGACATGCTCGATCACCTTGACACTAGCCGGGATAAATTCCAGCTGTTCACAAGTCTCTTCACCCATACGGTGTAAGTCATGACCGCAACAACCGCAGACTTTGTCTGCATCGGCAATATCGTGAACGAGGGTTTCTCTGGGTAGGTCTTTTGGGAGTGGCTGGCGTTTTGGTTTGTTGAGAGTAATGCCGCTGGCTTGTTGTGTGATTGCATTATCTGTCGGCGCTGCATTTTCTTGCTCAGCCTCGTCAAATAACTCGGTCTGGTTCGGACTCGATTCGCTGCTTTGGCCAAACTGGCGTTGCTGGCTTAAGCGGAACTGTTCGAGCATGTGTTGGTATTGTTGTTTTAGCTCGAGGATTTCATTGTCTTTTTGAACCAGTGCATCGGCTTTAATCGACAGCTCCGACTGCAAATCAAGGACTAGATTTTGCAGTTTTATGGTATCCGATGAAGGCTGTTCCGAGGTCGTTTGCATGGCCCGTATGTTACCATAAATAGTATGTTAATCAGAGAGTTATCTTGAGTTATTACCCTGCATAACTGTCAAATTGTAACGTTTGATGGCCTTCGATATCATAGCCCGATAGCAACCAGTGCCACTGATCTTCGCCCAGGGCCATGACTGATCTTGAGGTTTTTCGCGGCCACTTGAACCTCTCCTTTTCCAGACGTTTATACCACAGGCAAAAGCCACTCTTATCCCAGTAAACGACTTTCACTTTATCTCGGCCTTTATTGCAAAACACAAACAGCGCATCGGCAAATGGGGACAGCAGCATCTCCTGTTCAACAATCACTACCAGGCCATTGATCGACTTGCGAAAGTCCACGCCATCGCGGTACAGATAGATCTCACTCACATCGACAAACATCTTCATGATAATGCTTTCATCAAATCAGCGATCCAGCAGGCATCGACGCCTCGTGTGATTTGTAATCGAGTCTCCTTGTAATGCAATACCATACCAATGTCGGGCACTTTCGATGACGACAAAGTCGGTTTCATTTTGATGAAGCGACCTTCCGTTGAGGTCGCCCCTTTGGTTTGAAAGGCTCGCTTGCGTTTACTAAAATACTTCGCATCCAGGCCCTGCTGGCGACAAAAATCTGTGACACTGAGTCGGCTTTCTTGTTGGGCTTTTAACAATACCTGCCATTGTGACGGGCTACGCCGTATTCGGTTTTTCATTCACTGGCCTCTACTGGGAAAATAACCTCTCAGATTGGCGATGCTTGCTTCGAATTCCTAGGTGCGGTTAGCCAGACGTTTACGCTGTTCGCTTATAACAACCCCCTTTTATGGGATCTGCGCAGCCCAATAATCCAAGGTAATTTGTGAGCAAATTATTGCTATTTATTTGGAAAGTGGTGCCAGGTTCGAATTCTCAACATTCAACTTAGTAATTCCGGAGACAGAATATTTAAGTATCTATATCTTATTAATAGCTGCAATGTGCCGAATTCTGCCTGACAGACAGCCTGTCCGAACGGCTGCTGTTGGCCGGTTTCCGTCAACTACCAATACTTTCTGGATGTCTGCTATGAGAAATTTGACTGGCAATTTTCAACTTAACATTCATAACTGCAAGTATAGGTTCGATCTCTTAGGCTTTAACTGCCTTGAATTGCCTCACGTTGCTTGAAAGGCTCATGTTTCCAGTTGAGGCCCTTTCTATATGATCACTCCACCAATTCATAATGGGCTTGCGGCGCTCAATATAATCGGCGCGATTGTAGGCATTACGAACTTCATTTTTCCCTGTATGAGCTAATGCCGCTTCAATTACATCGGGGTCAAAACCCTCTTCATTCAGGATAGTGCTAGCTAGGGAACGCATTCCATGCGCTACAAGCTGTTTGTCAAATCCCATGCGCTTTATGGCGGTATTGGCTGTTGCAGGATTGGCGTGCCTTTTACGGTCTCTATCTGAGGGAAATACAAAGTCAGTTTTAACGCTTAGAGGTTTCATGACTTCAAGTAATGCTAGCGCTTGCGGTGAAAGTGGCACTGTATGCGGCTTTTTTCTTTTCATTCGTTCGGCTGGTATATGCCATAGAGCCTTATCAAAATTGATTTCATCCCAGCGTGTACCGGCGGCTTCACTGGGCCTGACCATCGTATGTAATTGCCATTCAATCAGACAGCGCGTGGTGAGCTTGATACTAGCCACTGACAGCGTGGACAATAGGATGGGTAGCTGTTCTGGTTTTAGTGTCGGTAGGTGCTGTTTTACTGGTGTTTGGAAGGCTTTACCGATACCGGCTAAAGGATTGGTAGCTATAAGGCCGCTATTTACCGCGTAGACCATTATTTCATTAAGGCGTTGGCAAAGTCGCTTAACTGTTTCGAGGCTTCCCTTCGCTGCTATAGGCTCGATGATCTCTATGGCCTTCACGGCTGCTATTTTGTGAATTGGTACTTTGCCCAGGTTTGGAAATATGTGCAGCTCTAATGAGCGCCAGGTATCTTCAGCATGATCAGCTGAAACCTTAGTTTTTTTAACTTCTAGCCACTTCGCGGCGATATGTTCAAGGGTGTTACTGTGTGCGATTTCTTCTAAACGTTTTTTTTCATCTCTATGATCTTTCGGGTCAATTTCTTTTGCCAGTAATTCTTTGGCGGAATTACGTTTTTTTCGTGCATCTGCAATAGATACGGTTGGGTATGTTCCAAAACTTAAGGATGTGCGCTTTTTGGTATAGGGTCGATAATAAACGAATACCCACAGCTTTGAGCCATTGGGTTTAACCCTGAGTGCTAATCCATCACCATCAACTAAGTTATATTCCTTTTCTTTTGGCTTAGCTTGCTGTGCTTCTGTATTGGTAAGCGGTTTAGTAATTCTGGCCATTTTAGTAACGCCATGTTTAGTAACATTGGTTTGATGTTACTATAAATGTTACTAAAAATCTAGGATGTTACTAAACTAATTAGGAAGCTATAGGCAATAAAAAACCCGAAAACTATTGATTTATATAGTGTTTCGGGTCTTTATTGGTTCTCCTTGAACCTACTTCTGGTGGAGACGGCGGGAATCGAACCCGCGTCCGCAAGCCCTCTGCCATTGGTTCTACATGTTTATTCCGACATTTAATTTAACTGGTTGCTACCCGCCGGACGGGGAAGACAAACAGCGATTCCGGTACTTGTTTAGTGCTTCAGCCCCGAACGAGCATCCATCACGATTCTATGAGAGCGATGCCCGATATCTGGACGCATAGACACGGCTCCAGTCGGACAGCACCCTACCGGGTATTAAGCGGCGAGTGCGTAGTTGTCGTCGTTGGCAACTATAATTTGCAGAAGATTTAACGAGATTTTCTACATTCTCGACATGCACCTCAGGTTTCGCGACCCACGTCGAAGCCAAGTCGTCCCCAAGTAAGAGCTATTATAGCTAATTGTTGTGTATTACGGCAAATTGGGTTTGATCGCATCCGAAAATTTTCGGTGTTGCGGGTTAGTTAATGTACTTATCTAGTTCTAGCCAGAAGACAGTAAATACCATCAGGAACAACACAAATTCGGCGAACGTAATCATGATTAATATAAAGCTAATTCGGCGGGCCGTAGGTTTCATCGGTTGCCAGATTTTGCGCATATAGAATTGCCAACCTGGTATCCATGACCAGCGTTTCCATTGATGCAGGTAGCGGTACAGGCAGTTACCCCAGTTCACCAGACTTTTATCAACTTCGTCAATACGAGACTCGCGTTCAGCCAGGGAACTGCCCGAGTAGTCATCTGTGACGACCAGCTTTGCACAGCCGCCAACCTCGCCGTCGACGCGGAAACTGGTCGATGATCGAAGCCCTGCGTCGTAACGCAGCGTGACACTGTCATCACTATATTTAGCTTCAAGATCGGTTTCCAGCAGCTTTTCGTTACTCAGATTTTTTGCTTTAAGTCGATATTGTTGATCCCCGGTTTGCTGCCATTCCTCGAATACCAGCATGGAGTTGATTCGGTAAAGTCTTTCTATGTCATTCAAAAAAGTACGCAACTCGCTACTGCTAAACGGTGTTTCTATGGTTACCCAGGCGGCGTCTTCGCTGTTTTGGGTATTTTCTTCGGTCATCGTTGTGGGTGAGGTGCTGTGAGTAGTGGAATGGTCAGTGAGCGGGTGAGTAACTCCAGATCCATACGTGAACGATAACCGGGCGATCCCTGCGGGCGGGGAGAGCCAATAACCACGATGTCGTAGTTTTTTTTTACACAAGCGTCGATCAGGCAGACCGCGGGTTTACCGAGACGAACAGCACTTGAGTAGGGAATATCAGCCTGTTTGCAGATTTTTTCGATACGCTCGATTTCATTCGCCGCGTCCTGGGTCAACTGATTTTCGACATAGTCGCCAAATCGTATCTGGGTTACCGCATTATTTAGCCAGTCATCGCCCATCATGCCTTTCCAGAAATCCGGTACTACCAGCAAATGATGGAGTGACGCATTACTTTCCCGGCATAGATCGATTGCCGCCTGTTCTGCCGCCCGGGCGCCCGGGGTGCCGTGACTGGCAAGAAGAACTTTATTCACATTCATAAGGTTGGAATAATACTAGATATCTTTGTTTGTCGGGCGGGAAAAGCGCTGAAAAAATAAAACCTGGCGACTTGTTAGTCGCCAGGTCTGGTCTAGTTGGTCTGTGGATTCTCTTCAGACCATTATGTATACGCCAAGGGCTATCAGCATCGCGCAAAGCAGTGCTATGAAGTCCTCAGCCCGGTCACTATGGAAAATTGACAGCGCGGAGCCACGATGGAATTTGGCGCCAGCTTCTTCCTGCAGGTCAATGTCCTGTGAGTCATGTTTTTCTTCACCCATTTCAATTTACTCCTGCTAAATAGTTTCGTGTACGAACAATAATATGACAATCAGTGATAGTACTGCCTTCACTGTACCTACTACGCCGCCAATCACAAGTGGTTGTCCACCTGCCTGCTTCATTGCGGCGAAGGTAATCTGCATACCAAGACCTGTCAGACCGAAGGCAAACAGTAGCGTAATCCACTGTCGGAATTTACTGATCTTTTTCGCAGTATGCCGCACAGCCTTGGTCGCGCCCTTCAGCACCTTATTAGCGCCCTTGGAGAAGATCTTGGCGTTGTAGATACCACGAATAACGGTTTCGTCATCGATACTCATTATTTTTTTATTCTCAAGCATACGTGCCAGTGCTAGCTTGCGATCTTCTCGCTGCAGTTTACCAACTTCAGCGGTAAGAGATGCTATCTGATCGTCTTTAAGCAACTTCGACTCCTTGACGTTGTTGTCAAAGTATTTGCCCTTGTAATGCTGGGCTGGAGCGAATACGCCAGTTGAAGATAATGCAAACATCAGGATAAAGCCGAGCACGAATACCGGGAATTTTTCGAAAATCACCGTGCCGACTCTGATTTTTTGGCCTTCTGTTTCCCCCTCATGCTTGACATACCAGAGAGCCAGCCAGAGTACGATGATTGGCAGGAACAGCACACGCGTAATATTAAATATTTCTGCAACTTTCAGTGTCTCGATACCGTCTGGTTGATAAGCCAGCGCCGCGCCAGCAACCTGTGCTGAATTTAAAATACCGGTTCCAGCCCAGGCACCGAACTGCACGTGACCCAGATCCAAAATATGCCCGACTATCGGAAACAGGAACATACAGCCGACACCCCAGATGAGTATGGTGCCGATGGTATAGGCGATCTCGACCGCCTTGGCCTGTACTACCGGGGCTGCAGCCACCGTGGCGGATACACCACAGACACCCATCCCAGCCGAAAGTACACCAGCCATCGAGTTTGGAATATTGCGCATCCGCCCCAGCATCAATACCAGGCCAACGGAACCGAGTACGAAGAAGCCGACCATTATCGCCGATAGTTTCCCGAGCGACTGTAGTTCAGCCAGGCTGTACAGGGTACCGAGCAGAATAACACCGGTTTTCAGGCCGAGGCGAGACAGACGAACGCCGTTTTCAGCCCATGCGGGAATTCTGAATACGTTAACTATGATGATACCGGCGAGAATGCCCAGTACTACATAGTTGAGCCCGAGCACCTGATGCAGGTACTTCGCGCCCATCACCGGGCCAATGGCCTTGCTCATTACCGCTACCAGTGGCGCCAGATACCAGCGTACCAGCATCGCTACCAGCAGGATGAATATCGCGCCGGCGACCGATGACATGTAATAGTCAAGATTGCCTTCTTCATGACTGCCTGCCAGATGCCAGAGCCCGACAAGGACTCCGATTGCGCCGAAGGCATAGCCCATGGCAACCATTTCACCGGCATATTTCTTAGCACTGAGGTAATCAATCAGACCGGCCATAGACCCGGAATCGGCCAGGAAGGCAATTGCTACAAATATAACGCCCATGATCAGCAGCGCGGGATGTTTCTTTGTATAAACCATTTCGTCCCCCAAAATTATTATTTAGCCCTTCAATTTCTCGCCCGAGGGGTATTCACGGAGATGTCCGCAACCTTTAGGCGCCCGTACCCGGTTTATAAACGGATATACCTACTTAAAACGATGTAGCGGGCGGTTTTATTCCCTTTACAGGTAGAAAAAAATAATTTGAGTAATGGCGGTTGACTCGATGAGCCAGCCGGATCAGGCCAGGCAGGGTTTACTTACAGATTTTGCTTCATTGAGAGCGACGATTGATTCATAGTCAAGCGGCAGTCGCTTACGGGTAAGTCTGTTGACAACCCGTGCCACCTCAGATGCCCTGGCCGGGTCCATTTTGTAGGCCAGTAAGTAAAACCCAGTTTGTTTCACTTGCCAGCCATACAGTAGATGACCATCCCTCTCAAAATACGCCAGCTCATCGGATAATCCAATCGTATTGTTCAGCACAACCAGGCTTACCATGCATCCACTCGGGCCCTGGTAACCTATATGTATACCTTTGAAATTTTCCGATGAAATTCTACGCACCCCGCTAAAGGTCAGGTTAACCCTGGACAAGTCTGGTATATAGGCGTCAATCTGAAGGCGATCAAGATCCAGGGCCGATGCCTGTTGCAGGCTGGGATCGACCGGGCTGGTTTCTTGTTCCAGCCAGTTCCTGTGCGCTTCTTCTGCAAGCTCCAGTCCCTGATTCGGCAGTAATGACGCACCATTTAGTATTAATGCAGCTATTACGGCGCCAATTACCATAAAACCGGCAATAGCGGCTACCCACGAGAGTCGAAACTTTTCCTCAGGCACTAAATCAAGCTCCAGTGGTTCTTGCCTGTCACAACTGATGGAAGCCAGGGTCGCCTTGAGTGAACTTAGAGTTGCAGCCTGTTGGGCTAATTGCGAATCGACCGCTATAGCATTGGCAACTTCTGCATTTTCTCGTGCAGATAGCTCACCGTCTACGTAGGCGTTCAACGTTTCCAGGGTATAACGAGGGTTCATTTACCTTTTCCTTTGGCTGGTACGGATACCGGCCCTATATTTATTCCATCTATTTCCCGTAATAGCGCATTCCGGGATCGACTGAGCCTGCTCATAATCGTACCGATTGGCAACTGCAGGATATCAGCAGCCTCGCTGTAGCTGAAACCGGTCATATCGACCAGTACCAGTATTTCTCGCTGGCTGGCATTTAGTTTCGCCAGGCCCTCGTGAACCGAGAGGATATTAATATTTCTTTGCTCAATACTATAAACGCCTGAATCCTGCTGATTATTCCCGCCGAATTCAGAATTTTCCATCAATTCGCGCAAAATATTGTCATGTGTGGCCTGTTTGCGCAGATTATCGAGGAATGTATTTCTCAGAATCTTGAACAACCAGGCCCGGTAGGCGCGCTCATCGGATGGTACTTTTTTGGCTGCCAGGGCTTTTACCACGCAGCTTTGAGCCAGGTCGCGCGCATCCTCACGATTGCCGCTTAAGCACTGTGCATAATTAACTAAACGATCCAGTTGGGATTCTAATCGACTGTGCACGAGTTACTACCAAATGCGGTATAAAGTCGTTGAAGGTAAACGAAAAAAGCATTGATTGGTTAATAAAATACTACCACCGACCTGTTAATAATCTATTTTGAGTGCAAAACAGCATAATCTTTTTAAGAATACAGGTCGAGCCTTTAAAATTATTCAATACACATAAAAAAACCGTCATTCTCGCAAGGCGATTTCTTCTCTTTTCTGGGCCTGCTGAAAAATTTACAGGTTTGCAAACGACTGGCGATTGTGACTTTAAAGGTATGGCGAGAATAACCAGGCGATGGCGTCGCGGACACGGATTGGCAACGAGCGCCCGTCGACGCCAGCCAGGGTTTCTTCGATAGCCGAGCTTTTCACCTGCTCGAAGTGTTTGCCGACAATCGATACGAAGGTCCTGTCGAATACTTCTACGACTATTTCAAAATTCAGGCGCAGGCTGCGGGGGTCGAGATTTGTAGAACCGATGTGCGCATAGTCATCGTCGATCAGCATAAATTTGCTATGTGCAAAAGGAGGGGGTTGATAGTAGACCTGTACTCCGAATTGCAGTAGTTCCCATAGCATGTTTCGAGTTGCCCAGTGTACGGGTGGCTGGTTAGATCGTTGCGGCAGGATAACGCACACTTCCACTCCTCGCAGCGCGGCGGCCTGCAGAGCGTTTACCAGCGTCGGTGGGGGTAAAAAGTAGGGCGTCATAATGGCTACTCGTTTGCGTGCAAGCGCGACGGCACTGGTTATAATCATAGTGAGTTTGCCGAGATCTTCGTTAGGGCCGTCGGTAACGACACGACATATAGCGTTGCCGTTACCATTAGCGGTCTCAAAATGATGTGGGTTATGCTCGCCGACGGCAAAAGTCCAGTCTTCGTCAAATACCTGTTGTAACTGGTCGATTATGGGCCCTGTCAATTGAAAATGTATGTCTGCGGTTTCGTGCCGATTACCCGGTTGCTTTCGCAGTTGCCGGTCGCCAATATTCATGCCTCCGGTAAAGGCGATGTGCCCGTCAACTACTAGCAGCTTGCGATGATTTCGTAAATTTATGTGGACCGAAGGTGGCAGAAGTCTTGGTGGCAGGAATCGAGCCAATTTGACACCACATTTTTTTAGCAAACGGCTCGCACGAGGAAAGTTGTAGAGTTCTCCGATGCCGTCGAGCAGGACACGGACCTCGACACCGCGCAGCCGGGCGTCGTTAAGTGCTGCGATAAACGCGCGGCCGGTAGTATCTGTGGCAAAAAGGTAAGACGCCAGGCTCACCGAATGTCTGGCCTCTGCAATGGTCTTTAGCATGGCCGCGTAGGCAGTTTCACCATCAAAAAAGGGCTGAAGTGAATTATTTTCCACCAGTGGGCGATGTGTAACAGCTGCGGACGAAGCTGCTATTGCAGCAAGCTCTGGACGCGAGATTAAAGCAGGAGGTAGTGCCTCCTTGTGATCTGAACCGGGATCGTCCGATCTTTCATGGCCAATTTTAAGACGCCTTTTAGGGGCCCCTTTGAGAGAATGCGCGCGAGTCTGTATACGGTTTATGCCGAACATGTAATACAGCAGTGGCCCGATAATTGGGTAAGCGAGACTGACTGCGATCCACCCCAGTGCGGCTCGCGGATCTCGTTTGTACAGCAAAGCATGACCAGTACTTAGCACCGCAAGCACGGCGTGCAGGGCAAGCAGGAGAAAGGCGTAGTTCGATTCAATCATTATATTGCGTACATGAGTTGAGACCTGATGTCGAGACTCCAGTCTGTTTCCATGTTATCACTCATTATTCGACCGGATCGAGTCATATTAAAATGCATGCCATATGCCGGTAAGGTGATAATTAATCAATTATCCGTGTTTGTGTTGGAGCAGTTGTGGTTTTCCGTTATTATTTGCGCTCTTTTCCCCCACCTG
>Ga0255051_10000163_pt1 | contig 24031 bp, 21 predicted proteins | sample JV7_2_9_MG_FD_181719 | JGI IMG/M metagenome (GOLD analysis project Ga0255051, IMG submission 181719) | Seawater microbial communities from Jervis Inlet, British Columbia, Canada - JV7_2_9 | ecosystem: Environmental > Aquatic > Marine > Inlet | place: Canada: British Columbia | collected 2016-10-06
CAGGTCTACAGCAGCCAGCCACCGCAGACCGATTAATGATGATTAACCAGGCTGATAAATTTTTGAGGTGAACGATGGCAACAGCTATAGAGAACAAGGTAGTGTCAGATACAGCAACTGATACCTTGCAGCAAAAAAATAAGGATGGATCGGTTATTTCGGGTGGTCATCTCGTTGCCAAGGCGCTCAAGGCCGAGGGTATAGATACCATATTCACGCTATGTGGTGGTCATATCATCGATATCTACGATGGATGCCTCGATGAAGGTATTCGCATAGTCGATGTGCGCCACGAGCAGACCGCGGCGCACGCGGCAGATGGCTATGCGCGCCAGACAGGTAAGCTGGGTTGCGTGGTTACAACCGCTGGACCGGGCTGCACCAATGCGATGACTGGCGTGGCGACTGCATTCCGATCTGAAAGCCCAATACTGCACATCGGCGGACAGAGTTCACTGACCCAACATAAGATGGGTTCACTACAGGATCTTCCGCATGTCGATATGATGAAGCCGATCACCAAGTTTGCGTCGGGCGTATTTTCCACTGAACGCATTGCAGATATGGTGTCGATGGCAGCCCGCGAATGCTTCAATGGTGCTTATGGTCCTTCTTATCTCGAGATTCCACGAGATATTCTGGATCGCGAAATTCCGATCGAAAGCGCGGTGATTCCGGAGCCGGGTTCGTATCGTGCTTCGGTTAAGTCCATCGGCGACACCGCGGATATCGAAAAGCTGGCCGACATCCTGGTTAAGGCAAAGCGACCTGCAGTATTGTTGGGTCAGCAGGTGTGGGCTTCGCAAGGGCATGAAGCGGCCATCAGTTTTGTACGGGCGCTGGATATTCCGGCCTATATGAATGGTGCGAGCCGGGGAATGTTGCCGCAGGGTGATCCACATCATTTTGATCGTACCCGTAGCGATGCTTTCAAAAATGCAGACGTTATTCTAATTGTTGGTACGCCGTTCGATTTCAGAATGGGGTACGGCAAACGCATCTCTAAAGATGCGACCCTGGTGCAGATTGATCAAAGCTATGCGACAGTCGGTAAAAATCGCGATATCAGTCTGGGCCTGGCTGGCGATCCGGGTGCAATTTTGGCGGCGGTAGAACAGGCCGCATCGGGGCATATTGATGCGGGCGGCCGCCAGCAACGTCAAAAATGGATGGCAGAACTACGCGGCATTGAAGCAACAAAGCTGGAAAAATTGATGCCGATGTTCACCACCGATCAGAGTCCGATTCACCCCTACAGACTCGCTTACGAAATAAACGAATTCCTCGGTGAAGATACTATTTACATAGGCGATGGTGGCGATATTGTCACTATATCGGCACAGGCGGTACGACCGCGTAATCCAGGTCAGTGGATGGACCCGGGTGCACTCGGGTCGCTGGGTGTCGGAACCGGTTTCTCTATGGCATCCAAACTCGCACACCCGAATAAGGAAGTCATTTGCCTGTATGGCGATGGTGCATTTGGCATGACTTCGTATGATATGGAAACCGCACAACGCTTCGGCGCACCTTATCTTGCAGTGATTGGCAATAATTCGGCGATGAATCAAATTCGTTACGGTCAACTAGCCAAATATGGACAGGAACGGGGTGATGTTGGCAATAAGCTCGGTGATGTGCCTTTTTCCAAATTTGGTGAAATGATTGGTGGTTATGGTGAAGAGGTTCATGAAGCCAAAGAGATTCAACCAGCGCTGCAGCGTGCGCGTGAAGCCATTGCGAAAACCGGTAAATGTGCAGTGGTGAATGTATGGGTGGATCCAAACGAATATGCGCCGGGAACCAAAGCTCAGACGATGTATAAATAATTCGGAATTTAAACGAGTGAGAAACCGCTGGCTGAGATTCATAACTGGCGATTAATCACTTTAGACAAAATCATTTTAAGTTAGAGGTAAATAATGTCCAAAGCACTAGACGGTCTCAGAATTCTGGACTTCACACATGTTCAATCGGGGCCTACCTGTACACAATTGTTAGCCTGGTTGGGTGCAGATGTGATTAAGGTTGAACGCCCGGGCGTGGGTGATGCCACGCGTAAGCAACTGGTAGATGTGGAAGGCGCTGACAGTCTGTACTTTACTATGTTGAATCACAACAAACGTTCACTGACACTTAATTCGAAAAATGAAACCGGCAAGCAGGTGCTCGAACGCCTGGTAAAAAAATGCGATGTACTGGTGGAAAATTTTGCACCCGGTGCGCTTGACCGAATGGGCTTTGGCTGGGAGCGTATACAGGAGCTGAATCCACGAATGATCATGGCTTCGGTAAAAGGATTCGGTCCGGGGCCATACGAAGACTGTAAGGTGTATGAAAACGTCGCGCAGTGTGCGGGTGGCTCGGCTTCAACTACCGGGTTTCCTGATGGTGTGCCGATGGTAACCGGCGCACAAATTGGTGATTCAGGAACCGGGATTCACCTGGCGTTGGGTATTACCGCTGCATTATTACAACGTGAAAAAACCGGGCGCGGGCAACGTGTGCTGGCGCCGATGCAGGATTCTGTGCTCAATCTGTGCCGGGTGAAACTTCGCGATCAGCAACGACTCGATCATGGCCCGCTCAAGGAATACTCACAATATGGAGAAGGCGTCGAATTTGGCGACGCCGTCCCTCGTGCAGGAAACGATTCCGGTGGTGGCCAGCCAGGTCGAATTCTGAAGTGTAAAGGCTGGGAAAACGACCCTAATGCATACACCTACTTCATCACTCAGGCAGCGGTCTGGCAAAAAGTTTGTGATGTGATTGGAAAGCCAGAGTGGAAAGAAGATGCCGATTTCGCGACGCCGCCAGCGCGCCTGAAGCACCTCAATGAAGTGTTTGCAGAAATTGAAAAATGGACAATGACCAAAACCAAATACGAGGTCATGGATATTTGTAATCCGCTTGATATACCCGTCGGTCCAATTCTTTCCATGAAGGAACTGGCTGAGGAACCTTCGTTGCGCGAAACCGGCACCATCGTCGATGTTGAACACCCCGAGCGTGGAAACTATTTAACAGTCGGCTGTCCTATAAAATTGTCAGATAGTGCGGTAGAAGTAACACGTTCACCATTGCTGGGTGAGCATACCGATGAAATTCTCGCGGAGGTGCTGGAATATAGCGCCGACGAAATAGCCGAGATCAGGGAATCTGGCGCAATATAAACACAGGGTATAGATATGCGTATAGTAGTCCATGGGCAACAGGCATTTGGCAAGGCAGTTCTCGAACGCCTGCTCGAACGACAAGAAGATATCGTTGCGGTTTGTACGGCACCGGATAAAGAAGGCAGGCCACTCGATCCAGTGAAGGAACTGGCGCTGGAAAAAGGTTTACCGGTGCATCAACCGGCGTCATGGAAAACGCCTGAATCACTTGCGTTGATGCAATCATTTGACGCAGATGTATGCATCATGGCCTATGTACTGTTGTTTGTACCTGAAGCGGTTCTCAATGCACCGCGGCTAGGGTCGTTTCAGTACCATCCATCCCTGTTGCCAATGCATCGCGGACCATCTTCGATCAACTGGCCAATTGCGATGGGTGCGACACGTACCGGGTTAACCATTTTCTGGCCCGATGATGGACTCGATGAAGGCCCTGTATTGATGCAGAAAGAGTGTGATATCGGACCGGATGAAACACTCGGCGATATCTACTTTAAACAGTTATTTCCGATGGGTGTGGATGCGATGATTGAGTCACTCGATCTGGTTAAAGCAGGCACCGCCCCCAAACAAGTACAAAACCTCGATGAGGGCAGTTACGAGTCCTGGTATGGCAAAGCGCAGGCTCAGATTGACTGGAGCAAATCGGCTGCCGAGGTTTACAACACCATCCGTGCGGCCAACCCACAACCCGGCGCCTGGACCACTGTTGACGGAGTAACGCTACAGATTTACGATAGTCGACTTGTCGATAATGTTGAAGGCGAAGCGGGAACCGTTGCCGAAGTGAACGAGAATGGAATTCTGGTTTGTGCAGGCAATAATGCCGGCGTCCTGGTTTCACGTGTACGCCCCGCGGGAGACGCAAAAATCGGCGCTATGGAATACGCAACAGCGAGCAAAATTCAAGCTGGCACTCGATTAGGTACCTAAAACCCGGTCTGAAACTTCGGTTCTGTCGGGGTTATTTTATTTGGAGTTTACGAGCATGAAAGTCTGTGTTGTTGGAGCCGGGGCAATCGGTGGCTACCTGGGTGTTCGAATTGCCGAACAAGAGCATGAAGTTTCACTAATAGCACGTGGACCACATCTCGCTGCCATCAAGGAAAACGGTTTGACCCTGCGCCAAAATGGCGAGGAGACCTGTGTTCGTAATGTTTTTGCGACTAATGACATGACCGAGTGCGGGCCCCAGGATGTTGTGCTGCTGGCCCTGAAGGCGCATCAAATTACACCCATCATCGATGATTTAAAAACACTGTTTGGCCCCGAAACTGTCATGGTGGCCTTACAAAATGGAATTCCCTGGTGGTATTTCCAGGGTAATGGTGGCGAGTTCGAGAATCGCGTTGTAGAAACAGTCGACCCGGGTGGGGTGCTGGCAAATAGTATCGACCCGAAGCGAATCATCGGTTGTATTGCTTATCCGGCAGCGACAATTGCACAACCCGGCGTGATTCAACTTGTAGAGGGTGATCGGTTTCCGGTGGGCGAGCTTGATAACAGTGAATCAGATCGGCTTAAAATGGTGTCTGAGTTGTTCGAGGAAGCTGGGTTTAAATCGCGAGTACTCACCGACATTCGTTCAGAAATCTGGTTAAAGTTGTGGGGTAACCTGACTTTTAATCCGATTAGCGCGTTGTCGCATTCAACGCTGGTCGATATATGCCAATACCCGCTGACACGCGAACTCGCGACCACAATGATGACCGAAGCACAGCAGATCGCCGAGCGTCTCGGTGCGTCATTCCGGGTAACCATCGAAAGGCGAATCGATGGCGCCGAGAGTGTCGGCAAACACAAGACCTCAATGTTACAGGATGTCGAAGCGGGTAAGCCACTCGAAATTGACGGCATGCTGGGCGTGGTGATCGAACTGGGGGAAATGACCGGCGTCGATACGCCTGCGCTCAAGGCGCTTTACGCTTGTGTAAGTCTGCTTAACAGGAAAATTCAGCAAGAGTCTGTTTACATCAAGGAACGGCCACTCGAGCAATAGCCCATGCTAAGCAGATAGCCTGGGGGAGTTTGCTGCTCGATAAACTGTCTGGGGGTTAATGTTATGACGGCAGAACAATCAGGCCATCCGGAACCAGGTCCCTGGAATCCCGACATAAAATCGACGCTGCCGATCGATTATCTGCCGCTGTCGACCCTGTTTCGACCGGAGAACGTATTTACCAGTATTGAAACCGCTACAGAATTAACTGGCTTCACCGGATTGAGTATTCAGCAACTTATTCGTTTTCGCCCCCAGAGGCTGGTTATTCATGAACTGCTGATCCGGGTCTCTGCAGATATCTTTGTCTGTGACGGATCAAAATATGAAGACCTGGGTGTCAATTACCGAAACATCGTCAATGTTATTTTAAATAATTACATCCAGCCGCATATGGCGCAAATTGTTGAGCGTTTTAATCAATTAAGTGTGCGAGTTGAAACCATGGTTGAAAGCGAACTGGCCGCCAGCCTGTTCAGGGAATCAACCGGAATAGAAAAAAATAAAAACACTTTTAGCTTCGCAAAACTGTTCAAGGCGAAAAAAAAGAAAGCGAAAACAGGTGAAGCCGAGAGTATTGAGCAGCGCCACCAGCGCATCCTGTCAGCCTGGGAGCAAAAAATTGATTATAGTAACGATCCAATGGTAGGTTCGATGTGCCTCGCGCTTGCAAAAGTGGCGAATGCGATAATTATCAAACATGGTCGTTTAATCGGTGACAAATCGCTTCTGACTTCAATGGTTTGCGGTTTAGTGTGTAATGATTATGGAAGTGAGTTGATCGGTGAAATGATTTCGCCCTATATCCAGCAAGCGGCCAGCAAAGAAGGTTACCGGCTACTGCCACCACAAACCCAGCCTGTTGTGATCAATATAAAAGGCGCTTCGGCATCGGGTAAAAGTACCATGCGCCCTTTGCAACACCGGCAAACGGAAAAAATGGGACTTAACTGGAATGATTTTGCACTGATCAGTCCGGATATATGGCGTAAGTACCTGCTCGATTATGATTCGCTGGGTTCCGCCTATAAATATGCCGGCACGCTTGCGGGTGATGAAATTCCCATAATAGACCAGAAGCTTGATCGTTATATTGGGAAAAAGGCCAGGCAAGGCCGGATTTCTCACCTGCTGGTCGATCGTTTTCGATTCGACAGTTTTGCCTCCGGTAAAGATAGCGAAGAAGGCAGTAATCTGCTCACCCGCTTCGGGCATACGATTTATTTGATGTTTATGGTGACCCCACCCGAGGCTACGGTCGAGCGTGCCTGGATACGCGGGCTTCAGGTCGGACGTTATAAGGCTGTAGACGACCTGCTTGCTCACAATATCGAAGCCTTTAAGGGCATTCCACTACTGTTCTTTACCTGGGCCTTACACAAAGATAAAACGGTGCACTATGAATTTCTCGATAATAGCGTGGAAAAAGGGCAAAAGCCGAGAACCATCGCATTTGGTTTAAACGGCGAGATGTATATCCTCGATTTTAAATGCATGCTCGATATCGTGCGGTACACCAGGATTAATATTAATGCCAGTAATCCGACAGAAGTTTATCCGCAAGAGAAGAATATGAACGCAGCAGCATACACAGAATTTTTGTTAAGCTGCGCAAGAAAAATTCCAAAAATAAATTTCGTCGAGCGTAAATCAGGGCAGATATATGCCTGTATGGAATCCGCCAAGATGAGCTGGATCGATACTGAAATAATGGCTCGAAAGCTCAATGAAGAAGATGCGAGGGCAGGGTTTCTCGCCATCGCCCCCAAACTGCTAGAGGAAATTCAAGCGATTCCCAACCAGCGGGCAAGGCCTGTCCCGGCAGAAGCGCTTAGACACACCATGGGAGATTTAAGTTAAACCAAACCTAAACCATGATGATTTGGCAAAGTCATAAGCCGTGGCGTTAGTGAGGGAGCTAAGTGGGGTCGAATTCATTAGACCTTTTTTTACCTACTTCCGGGAACACCAGGTGTAGTGCTTCGTAAAAAATATCCAGTTCACGATCCTGTACGCCGTCGATATCAACTAGCTGATTTAATTTATTCATAAACTCCAAACGTAAAACGGGGTTTTGTTTCAGGTAGTGATTGACAGTTTGCAAATCGGCATGCGGGTCCGAAGTGGATGATTTTGCGGCCTGATAAAGATGACTAATTTGTTCGCCGTTGAGGTCAAATTCCTGCTTGAGAATTGTGGCAAACTTATGCTTTTCTTTGCTAACTACCTGCTTATCGGCACTGATAATGTGATATAGCACCGAGGCAAGCGCGCTGTGGAGTGCTTCTTCATCTGGGTTGTTAAATAACTTGCTTTCTTTTTCTAGTGATTCAAACCAATGCGTTAAAGATTCAAACATAACAAGAGCCCCAATATTTTCAGATCTATGTCAGGCCAGACCGTATTATTCAATACCAACCACCATTAGATTATATTCTTATATAAACCCCTACTGTATTGATCTACATCAACTGAGAATCAATGTGACTGATCTTGATTGAATATGAACGGCGGCTTCCGGCTAGCAGCCATCCAGATTTCTAACGAGATCGTCTCTGAACGGCCGAGGCTGTGTGAAAACGCGATGATAGGTATAATATGAAGGTCTCAGCACTGGGTAATCCGAATGAAGCGTTTCAGCCTGTTAGGTATTTAACCTAAGTGTCTGTTTTATCCGATATTCAATTTAAATTCGAATCTGCCAGGCCCGGTAAAATCTATACGCCTGAGAGCGGGTAAATCAGACATATCTCACTGATTTTCAAGCTCCTCGCTTAATGACATCCATTCATCTTCTAATCGCAGCAACGTTTGCTTGAGTTTGGTTTGCTCCGCCAGGGTTTCAGTCAACAAACTTTTTTGCCCGAGCTGGTAAATATCTGATTGCGCGAGTATTGTTTCCGACTCGTTTTTTTGTCGGGTTAATTTCTCGATTTCTTTTTCCAGCTGCTTGAGGCGATTTAGCTTCGGTTGTTGTAAACGACGCGCCGCGGCCTCCTGCCTTTTCTGTTTTTTGCTACCACCACCCCGCTCCGGTAAATTTCTACCGCGGTCAGACGGTCGCTGCTTACGGCTAGCCAGCCACCGCGGATAACCGTCTATATCCGCATCAAAGCGCTGCACTTTACCATCGTCCACCAGCCATAAATCGTCGCACACGCTGCGCAGTAAATGCCGGTCATGCGATACCAGTATGACGCTGCCGGTAAAATCCTGTAACGCCTGATTCAAGGCCAGTCGCATTTCTAAATCAAGATGATTGGTTGGCTCGTCGAGCAATATCAGGTTCGGTTTTTGCCAGATCAGCAAGGCAAGTACCAGTCGCGCTTTCTCGCCGCCAGAGAATGACCCAACTCTTTGCAATACTTTTTCATTACTGAAATTGAAACCACCCAGGTAGGTTCGAATCTCACGCTCACTGAGTTTGACATCCAGTCGTTGTAAAATTAACAACGCACTCGCTTCGCTGTCTAGCTGTTCGAGTTGATGCTGGGCAAAATATCCTACCGTTAAATCTTTCGACTTGTCGACCTGTCCGCCTTGTGCTTGTAATTCGCCAGCGAGCAGCTTGATAAAAGTTGATTTGCCAGCACCGTTAAGGCCGAGCAATCCAATGCGTTCTCCCGGAATCAGGGAGAAATTAATATCCCTCAATATTATCGTGTCGCCATAACCGACGACTGCATGATCCAGCCGTATTAACGAAGTAGGCATCGCGCGTGGTGGTCTGAACTTGAAGCGAAACGGCGAATCAACATGCGCCGGCCCAATCAACTGCATTTTCTCAAGCGCCTTGATGCGACTCTGCGCCTGCCTCGCCTTGGTCGCCTTGGCCTTGAAACGATCGATAAACTGTTGCATATGTGCGATGGTTTGCTGCTGCCTGGTGTAATTAGACTGCTGCTGCGCCAGGCGTTCGGCGCGTGTTTTTTCGAAGACAGAGTAGTTTCCACGATAGTTGTCGATACGTTGTCTCTCGACGTGAGCAACCTGGTCAATCACCGAATCGAGAAAATCCCTGTCATGTGAAATCAATAATAATGTACCCTGATATTGCCTGAGCCACTGTTCCAGCCAGATCACCGCATCGAGGTCGAGATGGTTTGTCGGCTCATCGAGCAGCAACAGGTCGGACCGACACATCAATGCGCGCGCCAGATTCAATCGCATCACCCAACCACCAGAGAAATGCTCGATCGGGTTTTCCATCTCGGCATCGTCAAAGCCTAAACCCAACATCAATCGTGCCGCACGACTATAGGCCTGGTAGCCATCGATTTCTTCCAGCCTGGCGTGGCAGGCAGCAATGCCGTTAGCGTTACCGTCCCGCTCGGCGTTTGCCAGCTTTGTCTGGGTCTGGCGCAATTCACTATCACCATCGATGACAAAATCAATCGCTGGTTGCTGATCCAGTTTTGTTTCCTGGGCAACATGGGCGATCACCCAGTCATCCGGCATCGAGAAATCGCCCTGGTCCGACGTCAGCTCGTTTCGTATCAGCGCAAACAAAGACGATTTTCCGGTTCCATTGCCGCCCGTCAGACCTACTTTCTGGCCCGGATGCACTGAAAACGAAACCTGTTCAAATAACAGGGTTGGCCCTCTACGCAGGGCCAGATTAGTAAATTTCAACATTAATTTAGTGGACTGAATTAGCCTTTACGCACACGCATTCAAGACCCCGAGAATGGCGATTTTTCAATGCGCGCGTATATTCTTATCGTCGGCTTAATGAAATACGGTAAGATGGCATCTGCAACAACCGGAAGTTTAACGCATGAATATAGAAAAATACTACCATCTTGAAAATTCAAAACTGTCTTTTACGCGCCAGCAGGCAAGCGAATTTGCCAAATCGGTAGCAGGCGATTTCAACCCGCTTCACAATGTCGATGCGAAACTATTCTGCGTGCCGGGAGATTTGCTATTTTCAGTTATTATCCACCACTACGGATTGCGCCAGACCATGGGTTTTTCCTTCTCCGGAATGGTCAATGATACAGTAACGCTCCATTTACCCAAGGTTCAGGCACGCGAAATTTCAATTTACGATGACAATAATAAAAAATACCTCGATATTTCAAGCAATGGTGATATCAGCCAGGATAAGCACTTGATCGATTCACTAATACGTAAATACGTCGAATTTTCCGGACACTCTTTTCCGCATGTACTTGTGCCTTTAATGAAAGCTAACAATGTCATGGTAAACACCAACCGACCGCTCGTCATTTACGATCATATGCGCATCGTGCTCGATACGCTGGATATCGATGAAGTATCATCGCTGTCACTGGCCGATAGTCAGTTTCGGATCTATGGTAAACGTGGTGACGTCGCGCTTAATTTCGATTTGAACTGCAATGGCGAAAAAATCGGTATGGGGCAAAAGAAAATGGTATTGAGTGGTCTGCGTGAATTCGATCAGAGTAAAATTGATGAGCTGGTAAGTTCTGACAACCAACGCAAGGATAACTACCTTAAGGCGAGTTAATACCGCTCCCATTCATGACAGGCAAATTCAAACCACCCTATTACGCAGTTATTTTCACCTCGAAGCTTTCCTCGCAAAATGAGGGATACGAGGATATGGCTGCGCGAATGTTTAAACTCGCGCAACAACAAGACGGTTTTATCGCCTTCGAATCAGCCAGGCAGGAAATCGGAATTACCATTTCATACTGGCGTGACCTGGAATCAATCAGGCGTTGGCGGGATAATGCCGAGCATCGTGAAGCGCAACGCCTGGGCAGAAAAATATGGTACGACAGCTTCGAACTGCATATCGCGCGGGTCGAGTCTTACCGCGCATACAATTGCTAGAAATGTATCAATACACACGCGCAAAGGTCAGGTAACCACCGTCCTCGTCGCCCCTGAATAATTGCAGTCGAATATAGGCGGTAGGTTCGACAAAAATATCAAAACTGATACCACGGCTTATACTGTCTACCGAATCAAATATTTGTGTACTGATGCCGTTGCTAATATCCCCGTTAATGTCGCGATAAGCGATAAAGGGGGTAATACGCAGCGCCCCGAACTTCGCCCCCAGACCTAGTTGCACCCGGGCCTCGCGCCACTCTATTTCACTGCGCACGCTGGTGCTGGAATCGCTAGCTAAATTGTATCGATAGGAGAACGATGCTTCGAAGGACATGTGCTCACCCATTGGCTGCGGATATCGCAGGTAGAACCCGAGGTGGCCGCCATCAAATTTTTGTGCATTGCCTAGTGGCAATAAATTAGCTGTTCGAATGTTGGAGACGCCTAAGCTGAAGCCGACGCGCAGAGGCGATGCGGTTTTCTCTTCTATCGCCAAATTCAGGCTGTCGATGCGCATTGTCCTTTGCACTGTTTTAAACTGCAGATCAGTAGTCGATTCACCGATGTCGACAAAAACACCTGTCCACTCAGCCGCCGCTGGCATGCTACCGAGACCGAGAGTTAATATTAGCCCGCATATTGCACGAAGGCGGTAATGACTTACGATATTTATAATTAATTTCAAACTATTAGACACGAATATAATGAATAACGATAAATACAGTTTGTACCTGAACGAAGTCAGGAAAAATCTGGCTGCCAATCTTGATCGATCCCCCTTGATGCGTAGCTACGGCTATGCACCGGGGGGCGATCGACCAACCTTGTTTGCTAAATCTTCCCTGAGCTTCGTTCCCTTCGTGCAATATGCGGGCTAGTAGCGCGGCTCTATTCATATTGATATGTTTAATTCAGAAGTACCCCAGCTTCCGCAACTGCTGCTGGTCACTAATCTCATCGCAGGTACTGGTGATCCATTGTTTTACTTCTTCGATAATTTGATCTGGTTTCTTACCCTCGGGTTCGATCGGTTTTCCAATAACCAGGTGGATGGTACCCGGCCATTTGATCCAACTATGGCGTGGCCAGAATTCACCTGCATTATGTGCAATCGGCAAAACCGCATAACCGGTTTTTTCGGAAACGATTGCACCCCCTGGCTTGAACGGTTTTTGCTCCATCGGCAGCACCCGGGTACCTTCTGGAAATAACATCAAAATGCGTCCCTGATCCATGTGTTTCCTGCTTTCATGAATCAATTGTTTGATCGCCTTGCGTCCGGATCCACGATTAAGTGCAATCGCATTCATTGCCATCAGACCCCAGCCAAAAATGGGAATTCTGGTAAGCTCGCGTTTCACCACCCAGACCATCGGCGCGAAAAATTTCTGCAAGGCAATCGTTTCCCAGGTTGAACTGTGCTTGCTCATCAATATAAATCCGTGTTCGGGAATATTTTCGAGCCCTTCTACGTGGTACTTCAGACCGCAAAGATAATGCAGTAAGGCGAGGCTGAAATTTATCCAAAGCTTGACCAGGCCGATGCGCAGTTTCAGCGGCGCAAAGAATATAATCGAAAGCAAGATTCCGGTGAGCAGGGTACCCGGTAAAAAAAACAGCCAGAACAATGTCGAGCGTATACCCAACCAGAATCGATACATCGGCTTAATCACTATTTTTCAGGGTTTCACGCACGAAATGGGCAAGATCATCGTAGGCCGGCACATTCAGTGCTTCGGGGTAATTTTGCATCACATGTTCACCTTTACCGGTACGTACCAGTACAGGCCTGGCATTCGCCATTCCCGCAGCTTTAATATCACTGATTTTATCACCCACATAGGGTGTATCTGACAGGTCGATATCGAACTTGTGTGCGATTTGAATCAACAGCCCGGGTTTTGGTTTCCTGCAAATACAATTCGCCTGTGGTCCATGCGGGCAATAAAAAATGCCATCGACACTGGCGCCCCGTGCGGCCAGCATCCGGTGCATTTTATCGTCAATCGCCTTCAGATCCTCTTCACTGAATAAACCACGCGCTATACCTGACTGGTTACTGGCAACAGTGACCAGGTAGCCAGCTTTTTTTAAACGCTTGATTGCTTCCAGGCTACCCGGGATCGGAATCCACTCATCGGCATTTTTTATATAGTCATCCGAGTCCTGATTGATTACTCCATCTCTATCCAGGATGATCATTCGGGACATTTAAAACCTCCAAGTTCCGCCAAAGAATAAATCATCAGCGGGGAATTTTCGACTGGATTCTAGAGAAATCCGCTACCCGGCGGAAGCAACCTGACATTTGTGCAAGCAAGGCCAGGCGATTATTTCTTATTATCTCATCGTCCACCATGACCATAACCTCATCAAAAAATTGATCGACCGCGGGCCTTAGTTTTGCCAATTCATTTAGTCCCTGCAGATACTTTCCCTTCGCAAACAGCGGTTCGACACGAGCCTGTAATTTTACCAACTGCCTGTATAGCTGCTTTTCGGCCTTTAGTTCAAATCGCTCGACTATCACTTTGACACCTGGATCGAGTTCTGTTTTTTTCAGGATATTGGAAATACGCTTGTTGGCAGCCGCAAGGACTAGCGCAGCATCATTGTTTTGGAACTGGTTCAGGGCCTGAATTCTGCGATCGCAGTCCCACAATTCCGTCGGCTGGTCACAGGCCACCGCATCGACGATATCGAAGCGTATACCCTGTTCCGCATAATAGGCCCTGAGCCGGTCAAAGATATAGTCAATCACTTCGGCTTCGGTACCATCGGCATCAATTTTTTCTGCCAGCCCCTCGCTGGCTTCGTGGCACAATTCGGCAAGGTCCAGGGGCAGGGATTTTTCGATCAGGATACGCACCACGGCTAGCGCCGCACGTCGCAGGGCAAAAGGATCCTTCACCCCCGTGGGCTTCTGCCCGATGGCGAAAATACCGGTTAAACTATCTAGCCGATCAGCCAGCGCCAGACACTGGGAGACATTACTTTGCGGTAAATTATCACCTGCAAATCTCGGCCAGTAATGCTGTTCAATGGCTTCGCTGACCCGCTTTGTCTCCTTATCGTGACCTGCGTAGTAACGACCCATGACGCCTTGCAGTTTGGGGAATTCTCCCACCATTTCAGTCATCAAATCACATTTACACAACTGGGCAGCACACTTTACCTGGTCTGTGTCTGCATTCAACCGCCCGGCAATATAGGAAGCCAGGCGAGCAATGCGTTCGCTCTTGTCGCCGACACTTCCCAGCTGTTCCTGAAATACAACCGCATCGAGTCGAGGCCGAAGATTTAACAAGGGTTGTTTTAGATCCTGCTGATAAAAAAAGCGGGCATCGGAGAACCGCGGGCGTATGACACGTTCGTTACCGGTGACCACTACCTCAGGCTTTTTACTGTCGATATTAGAGATCGTAATAAAATACGGCAGTAAGGCTTGTTTTTGATCGAATACGGCAAAATACTTTTGATTGTCCTGCATTGTCATCACCAGTACTTCCGGTGGCAACTTGAGAAATTCTGCGTCAAACTCGCCACATATTGCAACCGGGTATTCGACCAGCGCAGTGACTTCGTCGAGCAGCGACTCTTCGATTTTTACATGACCACCCAGCTTCGCCGCACTTTTTACTATCAATGATCGAATCGTGGTTTTGCGCCGCTCGAAACTGGCAACTACCAGGCCTTTGGAACACAGGGTATTTTCATAGTCGCCAGCCCGGGTTATCGCGATTTTCCCCGGCGCATGGAATCTATGCCCATAACTGACTGCTGCCGAACGAACACCGAATATTTCACCGTCGACCAGCTTCGAGCCGATCATCATTAGCAGCCATTTTACCGGACGCACAAACTCGTCGCTTCGTGTGCCCCAACGCATGCGTTTCGCTATAGGAAGTTTAGCCAATGCGTCATCGACCAGACTGGGCAAAATCGCTGCCAGACTGAGACCCGGTTCAGTCTTTTCAAAAAACAACCAGCTGCCCTTGCTGGTCTCCCGACGGCTTAGCTGATCGACAGTTACACCGCAGGATTTTGCAAACCCCTGTGCTGCTTTGCTGGCATTACCCGCCTTATCGAATGCTGCCTGTAGCGCCGGTCCACGTTTTTCGATCGACTGGTCGGCCTGCTGGGTTGGCACATCACGCAACAGCATGGCCAGCCGTCGCGGGGTTGCAAACACCTCGACCCCTGCTGGCGCCAGGCCACGGGTATTAAGCGCCGACTGTACCAGGTCAGCAAAATCCTGTGACAGGGATTTTAAAGATTTGGGTGGCAGTTCTTCGGTGCCGAGTTCGATCAAACAATCCTTATTCATCGCTTTCTACCCTGGCCAGTAACGGGAACCCGAGTGTTTCACGAGACTCTAAGTAAGCCTGGGCGACCGCGCGTGACAGCGTTCTTAGACGCAAGATATAACGCTGACGCTCGGTTACCGAAATGGCGCGGCGCGCATCGAGTAAATTAAACGTGTGCGATGCATTCATTACCTGTTCGTAGGCTGGCAAAGGTAACTTATTTTCTATCAAATTTTGGCTTTGTGCTTCGCAGACATCGAACCACCGAAACAATTCATCTACATCGGCCAATTCAAAATTGTAGGCCGACTGCTCCACCTCGTTTTGAAGATAAATATCGCCATAGGTAATATAACCCTGCGGTCCGCTTGCCCAAAGCAGATCATAAATGCTGTCAACGCCCTGCATATACATCGCAAGGCGTTCGATACCGTAGGAAATTTCACCCGATACCGGTCTGCACTCCAATCCGCCCACCTGCTGAAAATAAGTAAACTGGGTGACTTCCATGCCGTTCAGCCAGACTTCCCACCCCAGACCCCAGGCACCCAATGTTGGCGACTCCCAGTTATCCTCTACAAATCGAATATCGTGCACCAGGGTATCAAAACCGAGTTTTTTCAATGACCCCAGGTAGAGTTCCTGAATATCATCAGGGGAAGGCTTGAGTATCACCTGAAACTGGAAATAGTGCTGTAAGCGATTAGGGTTTTCACCATAGCGTCCATCGGTGGGGCGTCTACTCGGCTGCACATACGCCGCGTGCCAGGGCTCGGGGCCGATTGCACGTAAAAAAGTCGCTGGGTGGAAGGTACCAGCACCGACTTCCATATCCAGCGGTTGCAATACTACACAGCCCTGCTGCGACCAGTAATTTTGTAAAGTCTGGATGATGCCCTGAAAGGTACTCACGCCGATTGTGGAATGCTTACTCATCTATCTCGGATTGCATGGAAAAAATTCGCGTGATTATAACTAACTGCACCCTTTTCCACATGTCTTTTCATGAAAAATAAAGCCAGTTCGGAAATTAGTGATCTGCTGAAGCTGCCTTTAAGGGTTGTTGTGTTCTATGCTCAACTAGGTAATGATGCCGGCCAATATGTTCCTCGCTTGACTATATGACCTATCATTTTAAACAGTGGCTAATATCCCTGAAGCACTATGTACTGATGTGCCTGTTCGTGTCCGGACCGGATCGCCTGCCCGGGGGTTTTCACAGTATTCTGTTCAGCCTGTTTTGTTATTGTCTTATCGGCTTTTCACTGGTCGACGAGCTACGCAGCTACTCGACTATAATTATGCAAATTGCGCTCGAATTAGCTCTTCTGGCGTTGGTGATTTATGTCGGACTGAAGTGGAAAAAGATGTTATCGCGACTTGATCAATCTTTTTCTGCGCTGCTGGGTGCCAATATGGTTATCAGCGCTGTAAGCATTCCGGCCTATGAATTCCTGACACAGGACTATGCTAACGATGGTGAAATTACCCGTAGCGTGTTGAATCTGACGCTGTTAATCGTATTCTGGAATTTGTCGGTCATGTCATTAATTCTGAAACGCGCGCTTAATATTAATACCGTGCTGGCTGCTATGATCTCTTTTAATTATTTTATGGTTTATCAGTTCCTGGTTATCTGGTTATTTTAGAACTGCCCTTGAGGCTAGTGGTCTTTCAATGAAAATATATATCCTCGGTATCTGCGGCACCTTCATGGCTGGCATCGCACTGCTTGCGCGCGAACTCGGGTTCGAGGTAGCAGGTTCCGATGCGCAGGTATACCCGCCGATGAGCACGCAGCTCAGCGAGGCCGGCATTCATTTACACGATGGTTATGATGAAGACGGTTTAGCGGATGATGTCGACGTATACATCATCGGTAACGCCATTACGCGTGGCAATCCACAATTCGAGTATATCCTCGATAATAACCTGCCCAATATATCGGGGCCGCAGTGGCTATATGAACAGGTACTTAAAGATCGTTGGGTACTAGCCGTGGCCGGAACCCATGGCAAAACCACGGCTAGCAGTATGCTCGCCTGGATATTGCACCACAGCGGATTAAATGCCGGTTATCTGATCGGCGGCATCGGCAATAATTTTTCTCAATCAGCGTATTTAGGAGACAGCCCATTTTTCGTGATTGAGGCCGACGAATACGATACTGCCCTTTTTGATAAACGCTCCAAGTTTATCCACTATCACCCCCGCACGCTGATACTCAATAATCTCGAATTTGATCATGCCGATATTTTTGACGACCTCGCCGCAATCCAGCGCCAGTTCCACCATCTGGTGCGCATGATGCCGGCTAGCGGATTGATTATTCACAACCGTGATAGCAGCGCGCTCGATGAAGTATTGTCGATGGGGTGCTGGACCGAATGCCTGGGATTCGCGGCTGAAAATGACGCGGCAGATATTAAACTCGACGAAAACAATCAGCTCATCGATCAACAGACAGATAAACACTACCAGATCGACCTGGTACAGGCAGGCATGTTCAATACCATGAACGCGGCAGCTGCGGCACTGGCCGCCAGACACGCAGGTATCCCGCTGCAGACATCGATCGAAGCCCTGCGACAATTTGAAGGGGTCAAAAGACGCCAGGAAGTAATCGCCGAGATCGACGGTGTACGCATTGTCGATGATTTTGCACACCATCCGACCGCGATTCAACTCACCCTGGAGGCGCTTAAAGCCAATACCAGGGGGCGACTGTTCGCAGTAATTGAAATACGCTCGAATACGATGAAAATGGGTGTACACGCATCACGATTTGCCGATTCGTTGGCCACGGCCGATGTAGTATTGCTTTGCGAGGATAAAAACCTGCAATGGGATATACATGCAATGGCACAATCTTCGTCTACACTTGTACTGATTAAATCGAATCTCGACCAGGTGATAAATCACCTGGCACAGAATTGCAATAAAGGTGATCAAATAGTTATCATGAGTAACGGAGGCTTCGATAATTTACACTACCGATTGATCCAGGCCATGCAATCAGTATGAAGACAGAAGCTAAACCGAATACGAAGTCCCAGCGTCCGATCAAGATCGCCAAATACGAAATCAAACGTCGTATCGGCAGAGGTTCCATGGGCGTAGTTTACGAAGGCTTCGACCCCTTTGTTCAACGAGCAGTCGCAATCAAAGTAGCCCATTCCCTGGAAGGCCAGAATCCCAAGGTCACCCAAAAAGTAAATGAAGCATTCTTTTCTGAGGTTTACAGCGCTGGGAGAATGCATCACCCGTCGGTAGTCAGTGTTTATGATGCTGGTCAGGAAGACGACTACAACTACATCGTGATGGAATTTATCGATGGTGTTACGCTACAGGAATATGTCTCCGGTGGAAAAACCCTGACACCCAATGAAGTAGTCGATGTGATCTTTCAGTGCGCCAAAGGGCTCGATTACATACACCGGCAAGGCGTGATCCACCGCGACCTGAAACCCGGAAATATCATGCTCAGTCACGATGGCGAAGTGAAAATCATGGATTTCAGCATCGCTCATATCGATATAGGTCTGGTAGAGCAGGACACCGACCTACTCGGCTCACCCATGTATTTGCCACCCGAACAGCTTTCCGAGGAAAAACGCCTGGTAGCTCAATCTGATATCTACTCACTTGGCGCGGCGATGTATGCGTTGCTTGCGCACAAAGCGCCTTATAAAGCCAGTAATCTAGATTCGCTGATCTACCAGATTACCAATATAGACCCCGATCCACTGCTCGAACTGCGCCCTGACATTCCCGAACATATAGTCGAGATTGTTACCAGGGCGATGCAGAAAATAATTTACGACCGTCACGAGACCGCGCAGGAGCTCGCCGAGGACCTGAGCCGTTCGTTTAGCCGCTTACGCCAGGTCGGTGAGCGCATTGATGTGCAGGAAAAATGGACAACTTTGCGCTTCCTGCATTTTTTTAAGGATTTTAACGACGATCAAATTACTGAAGTAGTCAATGCGAGTGACTGGAAAGATTACCAAAAAGGCGACGTGATTGTCAGTGAAGGCGACAAGGAAACCTCGTTTTTTATCATCGCCAAAGGCGGTGTCGATGTACTTAAAAAAGACAAGATAATTGGTACAATGAAACAGGGCGACTGCTTTGGCGAAATTGCATTCATCACCAAACGACCTCGGGGTGCTACTATAGTCGCGCGCACAGATGTAACCTTGATGAGTGTGAGCAGTACTTTGATGGAACAGGCCTCAGCCGAGACCCAGATACAGTACTATCGAATATTTCTCGAAAACCTGATTTCGAGATTATCTCAAACAACTGAAAAACTGGTCGAATCCGAAAAATTAACATCTGCAAAATGAGCGTGAAAACAGTAACCATTGCGATGACCGGCGCCTCGGGTGCACCCTATACGCTTCGCCTGCTAGAAGCATGTCTGCAAGCCAAAATACACATCCAGTTCATCATCTCACAACCAGGACAAGTCGTACTCGGTATGGAGTCAGACTTGAAACTCACCGGTGCTCCACAAAAAATGCAACAGCAATTAGCCGCTTATTTTGATTCCGGCCCCTCACAGATCAGTGTGTTTGCAAAAGATCAATGGACGTCGCCAGCTGCTAGCGGTTCATCGGTAGCCGATGCGATGGTGGTCTGCCCCTGCACCATGGGATCCCTGGCTTCGATAGCCAACGGTACCAGCGAAAATTTGATTCATCGCGCTGCCGATGTGATTATCAAGGAACGGAAAAAACTCATACTGGTACCACGTGAGACGCCATTTTCCAGCATCCACCTCGAAAATATGCTGAAATTGTCAAATCTGGGAGTCGTAATACTGCCGCCTAACCCCGGTTTTTATCATGGCGTAAGCCAGGTGAGTGATCTGGTTGATTTTGTCGTCTGCAGAATTCTTGATCAACTGGGCGTCGAAAATAATATTTCACCTCGCTGGGGTTAACTAAGAACTCTTTCAGGGTGATAATGACGGGTTCAAAGCTACCTAGTAAAGAACACTAATCACACTATTCATGATCGAATTACCCCTGTTTCCACTTAAAACCGTACTACTGCCGGGCAATACACTCTCACTAAAAGTATTTGAAACACGCTATCTCGACATGATTGCCCGTTGCATGCGCGAAGATTCTACTTTTGGCATCGTATTGATCTACAAGGGTGAAGAAACATTAAGCGATACCGATATTCACTCGATCGGTACCACGGCAAAAATAAGTGACTGGCAGAACCGGGCTGACGGCCTGCTCGGTGTTACTGCTCTGGGACTGGAGCGTTTTGAAATTATTTCGACTCACATTCAGGATAACGGCCTGACCATAGGCAAGATCAATATCCTTAGCGAAACCGAAGCGGTCGATATTCCAGAGCACTTTTTTTACATGCAGGAACTACTCAACCATATTAGCGCCCAGGAGGGGAAATTAGCCAACCAAAACCTGAATTTTTCTGAAATGATGTATCAGCTAATTTACCTGCTACCTCTGGATACCAACCTCAAGCAAAGATTACTGGAAATCCCGCTTTGCGGGGACCGTGCAGTTATTTTACACGCCGAGCTCATCCGCCTTGGTGTCATTCAATATGTCAAACCTGAAGAGGTGCGGAAAAATTAGTCCGCATATTGCATGAAGGCAGGCTAGCAGGGTTCCATTCCACAAACACGAAGGCTACACTGGACTATATTTCAGCAATTGAGGATCTGACCCGATGAATAAATTATTCGAAATTGGAATTATGTTCCTGTTAGTTACTTCGATACAGGCGGCAGAACTTTCCGGTGTTTTTATAAAAGACCAGATTATCGCCGAAAATGGAGAAACCCTGCTACTCAACGGTGTCGGACTGCGTGAAAAATTATGGGTGGACGTCTACGTCGGCTCGTTATACCTGGTCACTAAGACCGATAATGTCGCCGAGATACTCTCCGCCCCACACGCTAGCCGCATACAGATGGACTTCGTATACAAAGAAGTTGCAAAGAAAAAATTACTCAAGGCCTGGCGTGAGGGTTTTAGCAAAAACCAGAGCAAGGAGACCGTGACAGCACTGCAAGACCGAATCGAGCAGTTTTACAGCTATTTCGATAAAAACGTGGTCGCCAAGGATCAATATATCCTCGACTATATCCCCGGCAAAGGCACAACTGTTACTAAAAACAATAAGGTCCTCGGCCTAATCCCGGGTGAGGATTTCAAAAATGCATTAATGGAGATCTGGCTTGGAAATTTTCCGGCCGACAAGGGGCTGAAGCTTGGTATGTTGGGGTTGAAGTAGGGGGACGCGCATCAGCGCTGGTTTTAATTTATTTGGCTCTTCGGGATAATTCATGGGTTAATACAAAGGTGGTTCTCGCCAAGGCGCGGAGAACGCAAAGGATTTTATCTGCATATTCAAATAGATAAAGCATTTACCATTTATCTCTTTGCGTGCCTGGCGGCTTTGCGAGAGCATCATCATTTTCAGGTTTACACGTTAGCATTGATTTCTCGATCTTGATACAATAAAAGCCACATGAAATCATACACTTATCTGTTTTCTCCTATTCGCCTTTACCCACTAATTTTTCGGACGAGGCATTTATTTTTATATTGACAGTATTTCGCACACGCATTCTTTCGTTACTCCGTAGTTAATTATGAGTAAGTGCGCGAGTGACTTCCTTTGCTTGCCCAAAGGAAGTCACCAAGAAAAGGGCAGCCCAATCGTGTGGCCTACGGCTCCCTGAAAATGAACCGATTTAGGCGGGCACGCTTCAACTCGCATCCTGCTCGAAGAAGCTCTACGGGCTTCCCTGCCCGTAGACCCACCGAAATCGGCTCATTTCCAGCACACGAAGAGGGCGGTTTAAAAACCCAGAACTTCAAGATACGATTTTTTCTTCCCCCCTTTCAAGCCCTCGGCAAAATAGTGTTCAGATCAGGGTGAAATGGCAAGGATGCCATTTCAGGCCCACTCGTGCCGGGAGCGCGTGTGGGCCGACCCTGATATGGGCGCTATTTTGGCGAAATAAGGGCTTGTTCGGGGCGGCATTTTTTCGTCTCTTTTTGTTGCTGTAGACAAAAAGGGACTCGCGCACTTACTCATAATTAGAGTCTACTCAAAAACTTGAAGACCAGGTTAGGACAGCATTTTTATGCTCGAGCCACGCCAGGCATTCTGGCGCACGAGTCGGTTAATCGATATCTGAGCAACACCCAAGTGATAATCCTGCACCGTGGCAGAGGCTGACACGCTGTCTTTATCCAGTGCGCAAAAAAGACCTTCAGCAGAATGAGTAGATTCATCACCAGAAAGATGCTGTTGATCCAGGCACTGGATGTGTCTGCCCGTTTCGCCCGGATGTAATTGAGCCGATACCCATTCTTACCCTGACCAAACTTGCCCTCGATCGGAATGCGTTGCAGGTATTCTTCCCTGCGCTGGGCTTTCAGTCGTTTCAACTCCACCCGGTTCGCTTCGGTGACTTGCCGCGGCCGCCCCAGAGGCTTACCCGCAAAGCGTATGCCAAGCTTCTTGAGTTGCCGCCGGTTATCCCGCGTACCATAAATCGTATCGCCCAGGACCGACTCCGGATAGTAGCCGGTGCGCCTCCGGTATGCCTCGACCTGGCTTTGCAGGTCTAGTCCTTCATGAAATGCATCCCAACGCAGGTGATCGACCCGAGCCAATCCCGCATCAGTCAAACTGACACTGAGCTTTGATCCAAATTCTACTGACTTGTTAACCTTGCCTCGTACTATTGGACGCACATAAGGTTGGCTGATACTGACGATGCGATCATCACAACGACGACTCTTGTTGCAATACATCTCCCACTGCTGCGCATAGAGATAGGGGATCACCCAGTACCGGCGCAGTAGCCAGTTCGGTAACGGTAATCGCGTTCCCTGTGGCCAATCCGCCAGCAATGCCTCGATATGACCCAGGTTGCGGCGCAGGTACTGCAGTTGTTGCTTGATTCCCCGGCGCAGCACCTTTCCTCCCGGTCGCCTCTGTTTGACAATCGACAAGTACGCTTTACGTGCCTGCTGACGATAGGTGCGAGGCTTCTTCGTCAATGCCGATTGGGCGTAAAGCAGGTCGATGATTTGTTCGCTGAACTCGCGCGCCTCATTGAGCAGGCTGAGGTCGGTCGGATAACGGATCGCCTGTTCGGCAACGGTGGCGTCCAGTATCAGCTTGCCCTGGTGGGTCGACTTCTTTTCGGGATCGGATTTTTCAGTCCTGGATGGTGGCGGATCCTTATCGTCCGGATCATCAGATCGCGATGCTTTAGACTTTGCCCGTTTCTGCTCCACCGCATCAACGATAGCACCATGAAATACTTCAAATACTTCTTGTCCCATGCGCTTACGGATTTCCACAAAGAGCGAGGGAACAAACGGGACTTGCATCTGATACCCCGGTAGTCCGACGAAGTATTGCAAGTATGGGTTTTCCTGGATTTGCTGCACAGTCTCTTCATCGGACAGGCATAGCTTGTGTTTGATAATCACCGCGCCGATGACCAGTCGAGCATCTTTCGCCGGGCGTCCCTGGTCGGCAGAAAAGCTGCGGTAATAACCTTCTGCCAGTTCATCCCAGGGAATGCATTGACTTAACTTTACCCAACGATTTTGCTCGTCGAGCGCCACTTGGAAGGGCCATTCAAAATCGGCCAGCACAAGCTGTTTTTGGCTTCGATAACGAATCATAGGTGCACGTCTTTTGGATTA
>Ga0255051_10000166_pt1 | contig 23858 bp, 19 predicted proteins | sample JV7_2_9_MG_FD_181719 | JGI IMG/M metagenome (GOLD analysis project Ga0255051, IMG submission 181719) | Seawater microbial communities from Jervis Inlet, British Columbia, Canada - JV7_2_9 | ecosystem: Environmental > Aquatic > Marine > Inlet | place: Canada: British Columbia | collected 2016-10-06
AGGAATGGTGAACTTGCGGTAACCGACAGATAACAAGATGGCACCAAAGGCGCCCATCGCTGCGGCTTCAGCAGGTGTTGCGAAGCCAAGGAGAATCGACCCCAAAGCAAAAGAAATCAGGATTGTGGGCGGCATGAGCCCGGCAAAGAACTCATCCCAGAGCTGCGAAAAATAGAACTTACCGTCAGCCGCAGTGCTGTAAATCGGCCGTCCCAAATACGCCAGAAGCACGGTGAATGCAGCAAAGGTCATCGACCAGATCGGCAGGCTACCGTCCTCGCCCATATTCGCAAAGATCATATAGAGGTGGAAGATAATCGTGATCGGAAGCACGATCCTGAGTAGATTCAAACGACGGTATGCGGCATAGGCGACGGCACAGGTAATGGCCAAAACGATCAAGCCGCCAAATGGAATCACACCGCCAAAAGCACCGCCCATGGCAAGGCCAAAGACCCGGCAAACGGTCAAAACGCCCAGGCAGATCAGCGCGACCTCAGCGCCATAAAATGCGGAGGTTTGGGGTTGATCCTCTTCTGACAAAATTGGCCCCAGGTCCGGATTCAGCCAGCAGCGTCCAAGCGTGTAGAGCAGGTAAAGGGTAGCCAGCAGGGCGCCAGGAATAAAGGCTCCACGGAAGAGGTCAAGGGTTGAAACTTCCAGAACAGGTCCCATGACGATCAGCATAATCGAGGGCGGTATCAGAATGCCCAATGTGCCGCCTGCGGTGATGGTTCCGGCCGCAAGCTTGACGTCATAGCCTGATCTGGTCATGGTCGCGCCAGCCATGATCCCAAGCAGGGTCACAGAAGCGCCCACAATGCCAGTGGCTGCTGCAAAAATCGTGGATACGATCAGTACGGCGATGAACAACGCGCCGCGAACGCGCGACATGATCATCTGGATCGACGCAAACAGCCGGTCCATCAAGCCCGCCGCTTCCATTACGATCCCCATCAGGACAAAGAGCGGTACCGCCATGAGCTGATCGTTCAACATGGTGGAGTTGGTGTTCAGCGTCATCAACAGCGTGGTCAGCTTGAAGTTAGCACCCCAAATACCGAAGACAAAGGCAAGGAAGATCAACGTGAACGCAATTGGAAAACCGATAAAGATCACGAAGAGCATGGCTCCCAGCATGATCAATCCGATGGTAGCTTTGTCCATGTTCGGTCGGGCGGACATGAAGTCAGAAAACGAATCGCCACCGGGGACTATGTCCGGTTGGAATATAGCCAGAAAGAGCCAGGTCAGTGCGATTATATAGACAGGCAAGGCCCGTACGAACCAACGTTCTCGCTCTTTACCCATCTTGTGAAATGCGCGGAAAATCTCAGGGAGGCCTTGCAGCATCAAGAGGAAGCCACCGACTGGCATCGCAATGCGCGCGGGCCACAAAAGTGGTCCCCAGGCACTGTCGACCTGCAGGGTTTCGCCCCTTGAAAAGGCAAGCCACCAAAACTCTGAGGCTACGATGGTGAAGATGATCATCGAAGGCATAAAGAACAAGAGGTACAGTGTTGCATCCACTGTCGCTTGTGTCTTTGCCGACCAATTTCGGTAGAGGAAGTCGGCACGGATATGAACACCGCGCATCAAACCATAACCCGCGGCCGCCATGAAGAGCACCCCGGCTATCATACGACTGGTGTCATACACCCAGAGCGTGGGGCCAAGTCCAAGGGTTCGGGCGAGATCTTCGAACCCGGCATTTTGCAAGATCGCAAACGAGTTACGGGAAAGGACTTCGAGCACCACTACGGCAATGAGCGGCACCATGAGCAGGGCAATAATCTGGCCCACCCGGTAATTAATGACGTCAATCACCGCGGTTATCGGGCGTTGCCAGGATGTCATATCCTCTGGCGTCTCACCCGGGGCCTCGGCACGACGCTCAGCGATCAGTTCGTCCGCAATCTCGAGATCTTCCGGATTTACCTCTTCTTCAGCCATGCCCATACTCCCCTATTATGTTTGTGCCCATTTTGGGCTCTCATTATTTAGATAGGGCCAAAAGCCCTTACAGAAACTTCGAAGCGAGGCCTTGACGGGCCTCGCAACGAAGTCTTTTTTTACTTCAGTGTATCTGCGTGCGCGCGACCCAAACTTGCGTTCGAGGTCTGTGCACCCGCCCAGAATGGTACTACGATGTCGGCGAAATCCTTTTGCGACTGCCACACTTCTGCGAAGAACTCGTTTTCTGCCGCAGCGGCATTGAGCGACTTTTTAGCGGCCGCCATGTACTCTGTGAAGTAATCCGCTGGAGTATCTTCCAGGATAACACCGTGATTATCCGTCAGATCTTTCAGCGCCTTACCGTTCTCAAAGATTCGGTAAGACATGGATTTTGACAGAGACGCGTTTGCCGCCACTTCCAGTGCTTTTTGCTCAAGCGCGCTCAGCGACTTGTAGAAATCGCCATTCACATACATGTCTGCGTTCACGACTACCTGGTGCAGACCCTGGAGGTAGTAGTGCTTTAGCACTTTCTGGAAACCAAAGACGGAATCTGGCTTGGGGCAGCACCACTCGGCTGCGTCGATCGTGCCTTTCTCAAGCGCTGGCAGGATGTCGCCGCCGCCCATGGCAACCGCTGGAACACCGATTTCAGCGTATGCGGCACCAACCATGCCCGGAGGTGCACGGAAGCGTAATTTACGGAAGTCATCCATCGACTTGATCGGATGAGGGAACCAGCCGAGTGCCTCAGGGCCCACTGGCTGCAGCATGAAACCTTTGACGTTCACACCCATTTCATCCCACAGGCGGTCATACAGCTCCTTGCCACCGCCGTACTGGAACCAGCTCATCCACGCGATGTTATCGAGACCTACACCGGCACCCGCAACAGGCGCGCCGAACAGGTTAGCCGCAACGTGCTTGCCACCCCAATAGTGTGTCCAGGCAAAACCACCTTCAACGAGCCCCGCGTCAACGGCATCCATGATGTCTCGTGGTCCAACAACAGCACCTGCCGGCAGAACTTCGATGGTGAGCGACCCATTGGTCAGCGCTGCGACATCTTTACCGAACTCCTTCAGCATAACGACTTCGTCAGCTGAGCTGGGTAGCACCGACTGGATACGCAAGACCTTGTCAGCCGCCATGGCAGACGATGCCATGAGGGTCAAGGCTGCTGCACTTATCAGATTGAAACGTTTAGACATTTTCCTCTCTCCTACTTTAGATTTAGCTGCGTTATTACAGCCAGTTTAGTTATAAAACCCCTGACAATAATCAGAATTGATCAGAGGGTGGCGGTTGATAACTGGAGTTAACACCCGATTCTCAATATCAGCAACTAAAAATTAACCTTACCATTATTATTGTTTATATTTAGTAAAATGGTACTTTCAGTCTCATTTTGGCAAATTAATTCGTATATTGCAACGTGAATCTAAATTTAATAACGGCAGCACAAACTTGCGCCCCGCATCCTCTCAGGGAAATCCCGGCGCCCGCAATCACTACCAACTTCATGCCTTATCATGCGCTTTCGTACAGTCGTGTCAGCACGAATTCGCGGTGTCCCAGGGTCTCTGCGGCCGTCAGACGCCCGTTGGCGGTACGAAACATCATGCCCAGCAGTTGATCGCCGGCTTCACCCTGCGTCATTTCCTTACGTAATAGCCCGCTAACGTCGACATCGACGTGTTCACTCATGGTGCGAACCGTTCGCGGGTTGGCGCAGAGTTTGATGACCGGAAGGATCGGGTTTCCAATAATATTGCCCTGTCCTGTCGGAAAGAAATGGACCACGTATCCGGCTGCCGCCGCCAGGGTGACCATTTCCGCGGCCGCTGACGAAGAATCCATAAACCAGAGACCGGGGCCTGTCGGCGCCTCGGCTTTATCCAGCACCCCGTCCACCAGGCATTCTTTACCAATCTTCTGTATATTGCCGAGTGCCTTTTCCTCGATGGTAGTTAATCCACCCTCAATGTTTCCCTTGGTAGGCTGCGAATCGGAAAGATCGGAAGTCTTGAAGCGGTCGATCAGATCCTGGTAACGATTGAACATGAACATGAAACGCTCACGGACTTCATCGTTCCTGCAGCGCGCGGCCACCAGGTGTTCGCCGCCGGTAATTTCGGAAGTTTCACCAAACAGCAGCGTGGCTCCGTGTGGATAAAGCTTGTCGAACGCGTTTCCGACTGTAGGGTTTGATCCGCAGCCAGAGGTGGTATCGGACTCTCCACATTTTGTAGACACCCAAAGCTCGCTGACAGGCGCTTCTTCACGAACTAGCTCAGAAGCCCACTGAATATACTCCCTGGCAACTTTGGACGCCTCCATAATAGTTTCATGGTCGCCGTGCTGTTCTATGCCGAAACCGGTTACCGGCTTCCCGGTAGCCGCGATGCCTTCAACGATTTTCTGAGTCCAACCGTTTTCGATACCTATTACTACTACGGCAGCGACGTTCGGGTTCGCGCCAGTGCCGATCAGGGTGCGGAAGTGCAGTTCGAGATCTTCGCCGAATTGAAGCCTGCCATAGGGATGGGGCAAAGCCATGGTACCCGTAATATTATTGGCTACCGCTTCACAAGCTGCATTAGACAGATCATCAACGGGCAGGATGATGACGTGATTACGGACACCAACACGACCATTTTCACGCCGATAACCTAAGAATGTAGCTTTGCTTAAATCTTGTGACATTTCATTTTCTCCAAAAGGGACTAACGATTTCGTATATCGATTAAGCTATGAATTACCAGCGCTTGGTCTTGATGTTGTGAACATGAGCATGCTCACCGATACCAATATCGGCGACAACTTTGCCAATATCGGCGCTGTACTTAATCACTGTATCGCCTTCCTTTAGCGGTTTTATCGCCAGCTTATGGCCGATCGGTATATCACTAGCCGCCTTAAATTTAATGTCAGTATTTTGATCCATTACCCAGCCGGCAATTTCATCTCCAGCCTTAACTCCCTCGACGACAACAACGCCGACGCTATCCCCTTCATCATGAACCACAAAATCTACCATCTGCTTCTCCAGAATTTATAAGATTGCTCAAAAAATTAAAGCATCGCTTAACCCTACATAGAATAATACTACTAGTCAAGTAGTCTTATATAAGACATATAATCCAATCATAAAAACATACCGATACCCGGACGGCCAAACGAATTATGATTCGTCCAGTCCTAAACGAGGATAAAAATTTATATGCTAGAAGCCGGAAAGGGCGCTATATCGCTCTACATGCAAATATAAAGAACTCCTCACCGCAAAGATTGGCAAAGAGGACTGATTGCCGGGTAATATCATTCCCAGCGAAATAAACCTGCTAATGAATTTGGCGTAAGCCAGGGCACAGTGCGCAAAGCGATTACTGAGCTGGTAGAAAGTAACGTATTACCCGCAAACAGGGGAGAGGCACTTTTGTTTCTACCCATGACACCCACAGGGCTCTTTTTCATTTCTTTCACATTACCGACAATAAGGGTCATAAAGTATTACCCGACAGTAATGTCCTGCACTGCCGAAGACGGCAGGCCTCGCGTAAGGAATCTTCGAAACTCCAGTTAGCAGCCGGAACAAATGTGATTAGAATCGAGCGCGTGCGCAATATCTCCAGCAGACCAGTCCTGATCGAAACTATCACCCTGCCCGCCGAACACTTCGGCGACCTCGGCATGGATGGCGGCTATAACCTGCCTAATACGCTTTATGAGCTTTTTGAAAAACAGTATGGCATTACCATACACAGCGCCGACGAGCAACTGCGCGCCGTGACGGCCACAAAACACGACGCAGAGGTTCTCAATCTGGAGGTCGGCGCCCCGTTACTGGAGATCGAGCGAACAGCGTTGACACTGGATAAAACCCCTGTCGAACTGCGCATCAGCCGCTGTAATACCAAAAACCACTATTACGAGAATACAATTTTTTAACGCTTGTCCTGCAGGATCATGTCTGCGGCCTTTTCACCGATCATAATAGTCGGCGCGTGGGTATTGCCGGAGATGATCTCGGGCATAATTGACGCATCGGCAACCCGCAGACCTTGAAACCCATGCACCCGCAGGCGATCGTCGACCACTGCCGTATCGTCACGACCCATTTTGCAGGTACCCACCGGATGATAGATGGTCTGGCTAAATTTTCGTGCCGCCTCCAGCAGTTCTGCGTCACTCTGAAAATCACTACCCGGTACGCGTTCACAAATAATATGCGATTTTAAGGCCGGGGCCGAAGCGATTCCCCGCGCCACTTTGATGCCATTCACCGCCACTCTACAGTCCCGCTCATCGGAGAGGTAATTGGGATGAATTTCGGGATACTCGAATGGATCGGCCGATTTAATCCGAATATCACCGCGACTATAGGGCCGTAACTGACAAACTGACGAAGTAAAGGCCGAATAAGGATGCACACCATCGCCGGGCTTATCAGCACTCAGGGGTTGCATGTGAAATTGAATGTCCGGACGTTCCACCTCGGGACTGGAACGGGTAAAAATAACCACCTGACTCGCGGCTAGCGTCAAGGGTCCGGTTCGAGTCAGAATGTACTGCAAACCAACCTTAAATTGCTTGAATGGATTATTTAATTCATCGTTCAGGGTGCGCTCGCTGGTTTCGAATACCAGGCGAATCTGCAAATGGTCCTGCAGGTTTTTACCCACGCCCGGCAGGCTGTGAATCGTCTCGACACCGGCCGCGGATAACAGTTGCCCATCGCCTATACCAGAACACTGAAGAATTTGCGGCGAGTTTATCGCACCCGCGCTCAGTACTACCTCGGCCCTGGCCGTTGCTTTTTCCAGACGGTTGCCGCGTTTATATTCAACGCCTGTTACGCGCCTGCCCTCAAGAATTAATCGGCTCACCTGGGCTTTGGTCAGCACCGATAGATTCGGCCGATTTTTCGCCGGCCTCAGGAAACTCCTGGCGGTGCTCCATCGAAACCCCTTATACGCGGTTTGCTGAAAGTAGCCGACGCCTTCCTGCTCCGCGCCATTATAGTCTTCATTAAACGGTATGCCCTGGTCGACAGCCGCCTGGATGAAACGCTCGGCGATCGGGCGGCGTAGACGCAAATCGGATACCTTCTGCAGCCCACCGGTGGCGTGAAACTCGTCTGCTCCGCGTTGGTTGTCTTCCGATTTTTTAAAATAGGGCAGCACTTCATCGTAGCTCCACCCCTGGTTGCCGAGTTCACGCCAGCGATCATAATCCTGCCGTTGGCCCCGCACGTACAGCAGACCATTCAGTGCGCTTGATCCACCTAGCACCTTGCCCCTCGGCCATTGCAGCCGGCGACCGTCGATCCCGGGATCGGGTTCGGTCATATAACACCAGTCGAGTGCCGGGTTATGCATGGTTTTGAAATAACCCACTGGAATGTGTAACCAGGGATTCCAGTCCCGGCTACCAGCCTCCAGCAATAAAACTCGATTACCGGGGTCTTCAGACAGACGATTCGCCAGAACACAACCGGCAGAGCCAGCACCGACCACTATATAATCGAATTCATTCACTTTCGTTTACCCTAGCCTGTACTATCTAAACAGTGCTTTTCAATAACCGCGGTTGCCAGAATCGCGATCACCCCGCCCGGTCTGCTTAAACCAGGCCACACTTCTCCAAAAGCTGCGGCAAAATTCCGGTTACAGTCATCGCAGCGGTAATCATAAACAAATCGAGGCATACGCACTTTGTTTAAAAATCTAAAATGCGCTATCTTCCCCGCGTCGTAATGCAAATGGTCGCTCATTTTCAAGAGTAAGTTTTTTCCTGTCGGGAACTGAATTCGACATTTCTCTTAATAAAATATACCATATATTATCTAAAACGGAATAAATATTCCCATTTTGATGAAATTAAATCATAAACGGACTCGGCGCAGTCATGAAACGTGAACGCGGATCGACCATCGATCGAGTACTCGACATTCTCGATACGGTTGCCGCGGCGGGCAAACCGATCAGCGCCACCGAAATTAACGAGGCGCTTAACCTGCCCAAAGCCACGGCGCACCGTCTTTGCGCAGAACTCGAGGCTCGCGGATATCTGTTAAAGAAGATTAACGGCAAGAGCTATATGGCGGGCCGTCGTTTACACGAAATGGCAGTCGGCATTTTGTCGCACTCCGGGTTTCGCGCCCAACGTCACGCAATCCTTGAGGCCCTCTCGCGACAAGTGGGCGAAACCTGCAATATCGCTTACCCGGACGGCCTGCGAATGGCTTATTCGGACCGCGTCGAAACCCCGCTTGCACTCAAGTTAAACTTCTCGATGGACACCCGGGTACCGCTTCACTGCACCGCCAGTGGCAAATTATTTCTCAGCAGCCTGCCGTTAAAGAAACGCAAGGCCGTGATCGAAAAACTCGACCTCTTAGCCAATACCCCGAATACTATTACAGATCCTGGGCTACTGCTGGCCGAAACCGAAAAGATCAGAGCAAACAGGCTATCAATCGACAACGAAGAATTTTTCGAAGGTATGATTGCGATCGGCGTACCGGTCACTGACAAAGCGGGCCGCTTTTACTGTTCGGTCTCGATCCAGGCGCCGGTATTTCGTTTTTCACTGGACGACGCGGATAAATATGTCCCGCTGCTGCGCGAGGCCGCCAGGGATTTATCCACCCTGACGGAAGAATAGAAAGCCGTAAGAATGAAATATAATCGACTAGGCAATAGCGATATTAAAGTCAGCGAGATATGTCTCGGTACTATGAACTGGGGTACACAAAACAGCGAAGCTGAAGGTCACCAGCAAATGGATTATTCACTCGACCACGGGGTTAATTTTTTTGATACCGCTGAGATGTATCCGGCTAACCCGACATCGGCCGAAACCCAGGGGCGAACCGAGGAGATCATCGGTAGCTGGTTTAAATCTTCTGCCAAGCGTGACCAGGTCGTTCTAGCCACCAAGGTTACCGGTGAGGGACTTAAATGGGTGCAGGATGGTGTGCCGATATCGCCGGAAAAAATCCGTATCAGTATTGAGGGTAGTCTGAAGAGACTGCAAACAGACTATATCGATCTGTATCAATTTCACTGGCCCAACCGTGGGTCTTACCATTTTCGGCAGGCCTGGCATTTCGACCCTACTGCCCAGAACAAGCAAGAAACCCGGGCGCATATTCTGGAAACACTGGCGGCCCTCAAGGAACTCATCGAGCAGGGCAAGATTCGGCAAATCGGTTTGTCCAACGAAAGTTGCTGGGGTACCGGGCAATTTTTGCAAATCGCCGATAGCAACGATTTACCGCGTGTGGTTTCGATACAGAATGAGTATAACCTGATGTATCGTGCGCACGACCTTGACCTGGCCGAGCTTTCGCACAATGAACAGGTAGGATTACTACCCTATTCGCCGCTTTCATGCGGTATGCTAAGCGGTAAATATCGAGACGGGAAAAAACCAGCCGGATCGCGTATCACTATTAACCCGGATTTATACGGACGCGTGAACGAACAGTCCAACGCCGCGACCGATGCTTACGTCGAAGTGGCGCAAAAATACGGGCTTGACCCCTCTCAAATGGCACTCGCGTTTTGTCGTCAGCGCCCGTTCGTAACCTCGACCATTATCGGCGCTACCAGCCTCGAGCAGCTTGCTATTAATATCGGCTCTTCAGAGGTTGAACTCAACGACGATGTGCTAGACGATATCCACAAAGTATATCGCCGTTATCCGGCACCCATTTAAGATAGTGGAATGACTATGAATCAGGAAAAAATTGTCAGTGAAATGAAGGTGCTTCCGCAAATCGACGTCGAATATGAAATTCGGCGACGCATCGATTTTATCCAGCATCGGCTGCATTTATCCGGACTGAAGACGCTGGTGCTCGGCATCAGCGGTGGTATTGATTCATGCACCTGCGGCAGGCTGGCACAGAATGCGGTGAACGAGCTCAACCAGTCCGACGCAGGTTATCAGTTTATCGCTGTGCGCCTACCTTACGGCAGCCAGGCCGATGAGGACGACGCCCAGTTGGCTTTACAATTCATCCGGCCCAGCCACAGTATCAGCGTTAACGTACAGCCGGGAAGTGACGTGATTCATCAGTCAACGCTGAAGGCACTGTCGGAAGTGGGTCTGGCCGGGCAGGATGAAGCTACCGAGGATTTCTACAAGGGTAATGTCAAGGCGCGCATGCGCATGATAGTCCAGTATGACATAGCTGGACTGCTGGGTGGTATCGTCATTGGTACCGACCATTCCGCTGAAAACGTGACTGGCTTTTACACCAAGTATGGTGACGGTGCCTGCGACATTGTTCCCCTGTTTGGACTCGACAAACGCCAGATTCGACAAATTGCCAGGCATCTGGGCGCACCCGAAAAACTGATTAGAAAAGCACCAACCGCCGACCTCGAAACGCTCAATCCAGGAAAGACTGACGAACAGGCATTGAGGTTAACCTATGACCAGATAGACGATTTCCTCGAAGGCAGGGCAATCGACGCACAGGCCGAAGAACGCATCATCGATATCTACGAGTTTACCCAGCACAAGCGCCTACCGATTGCGACTATATACGACTGACCTGTCAGTAAATACCGTTGAACAGGCAGGGCCAACGACCCTTCAGCATTTCCACCATCTAAGGCGGTCATTCCGGGCTTCAGACCCGGAATGACCATCGTGTGGAGTTTTTTATTGTCCTCTCTAAAATTACCTGTCAACCGTTAAGAATCGACTCTGCCTGAAGATCGGCATGATAAGAGGACCGCACCATGGGTCCACTCGCGACCTGATCGAAACCTATTGAATAAGCAAACTCACCCAGTGCATCGAACTCTTCCGGTGTAACAAACCGCTCGACCGCCAAATGATCAAGGCTTGGTTGCAGATACTGACCCAGCGTCAGCATATTTATATCATGCGCCCGCATATCGCGTAACACCTGCTCGACCTCGCATATTTCTTCACCGAGCCCCAGCATTAGGCCGGATTTGGTTGGCACCTGCGGATACATACTCTTGAATTTCTTTAACAGGTCTAGCGACCACTGGTAGTCAGAACCGGGGCGAATTTTTTTGTACAGGGAGGGTACCGATTCGAGGTTATGATTAAATACATCGGGGGGTGATTTAGCCATAATTTCCAAAGCGATATCCATTCGGCCACGAAAATCCGGTGTCAGGATTTCAATTTTAATATGTGGATTCAGGCGTCGGGTTTCCTCAATACAATCGATGAAGTGCTGGGCACCACCATCTCGCAGGTCATCCCGGTCGACCGATGTAATGACCACATAGCGCAAACCCATGCTCTGGATAGTTTTTGCCAGATTCGCTGGTTCCCGGGTATCGAGTGGATTCGGACGCCCGTGCCCGACATCACAAAACGGGCAGCGTCGAGTACAGATATCACCCATAATCATAAAAGTAGCGGTACCTTTGGAAAAACATTCACCCAGGTTTGGGCAGGCGGCTTCTTCGCAAACGGTATAAAGATTATTTTCCCGCAAGGTCGATTTTAACTGCCGCACCCGATCACCGGTGGGTGCTTTGGCACGAATCCAGGACGGTTTGCGCTGTACCGATTTTGACGGAACGACTTTTATCGGAATGCGCGCAACCTTGTCGGCACCTTTCAATTTCTCGCCCTGTATTACCTGATGCTTTTTATCCACGACTGATATTCCCGATTAATATATCGGCGAGATCCTGCCCCGCCTGCTCGAGCCCGATGGAGATGTTCAAATCAACCATCTGGGTGACTGCCTGCCCCTTCAAACCACAGGGATTGATGCGCGTAAAAGGGCTTAGGTCCATATCGATATTGAGACTCAAACCATGATAGCAACACCCCTTTCGAACACGCAATCCAAGCGCGGCTATTTTGGCCGCATTGACGTAGACACCGGGGGAGTTTTTACGTGCAATCGCTTTGACATTATAACGCGAGAGTAATTCTATTATCGATAATTCGATTTGCGTGACAAAACCACGCACACCCAGGCCCAAACGATTTAAATCTAGCAGACAGTACAACACCAGCTGTCCCGGCCCGTGATAAGTTACCTGGCCTCCCCGGTCGATTTGAATCACCGGTATATCGCCGGTTTCGAGCAGGTGTTCGGGCCTTCCATTTTGGCCCTGGGTAAATACCGGTGCATGCTCGGTAATCCACAACTCGTCCGTGCTATCCGTGTCACGTGTTTTTGTGAAGGCCTTCATTTTTTCCCAGGTCTCCCGATAATCGGTTAGGCCCAGGTTTTTAACCCTGATGCTTTTTCCTGTCATGACAAATGGATTATAAAGACATCACCACGTGTTCACATTCGTACAAATCCTGATAAATATCCTCAAGTTGTTTTTGGCTATGGACCATAAACGTGACCGTCAAGGCAATATATTTACCGCCTTTACTCACCCGCCTACTGACCTCGAAATGTTCAGTCTGCGGACTTCGCGCCTTGACCAATTCTAATACAATTTCTTCGAATTGAGCGGATTGACCGCCGAACACCTTGAGCGGGAAGCGGCCAGGGTATTCGATCAATTCCAGTGCCGAGTGGCGGTTTTCCTGCCCTTCAGGCATTCGGAGTACCCATTATTTTTAATTTATATGCCTGATAGAGCTGGATGATTTGTTGCCAAACAACCCCCGGACGGCCTTTACCAACCGCGTGTTGATTGAGAGTCACAATCGGTATTATTTCGCGGGTCGACGAACTTAACCAGATCTCATCGGCCTGATGCAAATCATCTTCGCTGATGTTTTTTTCGCGGCAAATAATTTTGTTCTGTTTACACAGTTCAAGAATAATTTCGCGGGTAATACCACCGAGCATATGACGACTCTTCGGTGGTGTAATAACGATATCATGCTTGACGATATACAGGTTGCTCTGCGAGCCTTCAATGGCGAAACCATCTCGAATTAGGATCGCCTCGATCGCACCCTGACTCCTGGCTTTTTGATGCAGTAGCGTGTTGGGTAACAAATTGGTCGTTTTAATATGACAATCACTCCAACGTGTATCTTCAAGGATGATTGCCTTTCCCCCTGCGGTTGCCGAGTCCTGAGCCTCATATACCCGCTCAGTACAGGTTACCAGCACGTTGGGTTGCATATGCGAGGGCCAGGCGTGATCGCGTTTTGACATCGTTCCGCGGGTGACCTGTAGGTAAATCACAGAATCAGCATCTGGGTAATTTTGTTCAATCAAAGTGGAGAATATTGCTAACCACTCCGAGACCGTGAGTGGATTTGGAATATCGATCGCATCCAGGCTATGTTGCAGTCGCGCCAGATGGCCCTTGCCGCGCAACATTTTACCCGAGTAAACCGGTATGACCTCGTATACGCCGTCGCCGAACATGAACCCACGGTCGAATACCGATATTTTGGCCTTGTCAGGCGCGACATAATCGCCGTTCAGGTATAGTTTTTGCGACACCCTGTCCTTCCTATTTAAACATCAATTTTATACTGTCCAGTGCCTTGACCAACAAACCGCCATCATTCACCGCATGTGTTGCGACGATACTCTTGCTAACTACCAGTTCGTCGTCCAGTTTGACATTCACCACGCCCATCTCCTGCCCACGTACTACGGGTGCGTTAATTTCGCTGTCAATTTCCATCGATGCCTGCAGTTCACGATAGCGACCACGCGGTATCGTAATATAGATATCACTCTCGACACCGATAGCGAGTTGCTCCTGGTCGCCATACCAGATGCGTGCAGTTTTCAAAGTTTCATTCGCACGATAAAGGCGATGGGTTTCGAAATGCCGATACCCGTAATTCAGCAAAGACTGGCTACTTTGTGTGCGCGCCTTGTCCGAATCTGCTCCGAGCACTACTGAAATCAGACGCATGTGGTCTCTTATTGCCGACGCCACCAGGCAATAGCCGGCCGCTTCTGTATGGCCTGTTTTCACACCATCTACCGAATTATCGCGCCATAACAGGCGATTTCGATTGAATTGACGGATGCTATTGAAGGTATACTCCTTTTCTTTGTAGATTCGATAGGTCTCGGGAAATTCGCGGATAACCGCCTGGGTTAAAATCGCGATATCGCGTGCAGTACTGTAATGCCCTTCGGTTGGCCAGCCGGTAGCATTTTCAAACCGGGTATTGGTCATTCCCAAAACCTGGGCCTGGTGACTCATATAGCCGGCAAAAGCTGACTCCGTGCCAGCAATATGTTCAGCCAACGCAACGCTGGCATCGTTACCCGACTGGATTATTAATCCTTTCATCAGATCCTCTACCGCTATTTGTTTACCGACTTCGACAAACATTTTCGACCCTTTCATGCGCCAGGCTTTTTCGCTAATGGTTACCAGGTCATCGAGTTTAATGTCACCATCGGCGATCGCCTTGTCGACCAGATAAGCAGTCATTAATTTGGTTATGCTGGCGGGCTCTATACGCTTGTCCAGATCTTTTTCAGCAAGCACCCGGCCGCTGTCGAAATCCATCAGGAAATAGCTGTCCGCATCTAGCGAGGGCGGGTCTGGTATCGGCTTTGGTGCAGCCCACAAACTGGTGCTGATAAATACCAAAAAGGCTGTAACTGTGATATTGACTATCTTCATTTTATTACTGTGTATACCATGGTCGAAAGTGCCGCGATTGTAGCGGGCGGCTCAGGCCGTAACAAGCGCTATTGCTTAAGGAACCTCTGAACAAGTCCTATGGAGTCCCTGTCACTCCTGTACAACGATACGAGCGGTGGTAAATCCCTTGCTCTTCAGACGGCGAATCACCGCATTGGCTTCATCGATGTCGTACAACGGACCCACCCGCACTCGATAAAATAAGCCGCTATTAGTCGCCAATTCAGAAATTGAGGCCGCTTGTTCGTTTAAATCCCGCAAATCTCGCAACAGATTAATTGCATTAAATTCCTCACCAAAAGAACCAACCTGGATAAACAGCGGAACTTCTTCCACCGCCTTGTCAGCCAGTGGAATTGTCCTTACTACTGATGCCGTTACAGATGCGGATGCACGTTGACCCGGGGCCAGGGTATTAATCTCAACCCGGGCGGTACCGGTACCGATAATATCGAGTTTTTGCGCGGCAGAGTAGGATAGATCAATAATGCGGCCTGTAATAAATGGCCCTCGATCATTCACCCTGACTACAATCGAGCGTCCGTTAGTCAAATTTTTCACACGCACATAAACTGGAATAGGCAGGGTTTTATGCGCGGCCGTCATTGCATACATATTATAAATTTCACCGCTCGAGGTTTTCCTGCCATGAAATTTTTTTCCATACCAGGAGGCCATACCACGTTGCTTGAATCCGTCCGCGCTATCAAGTACGTAATAACGTTTACCTGCCACCACGTAGGACGAGGGATTACCGCTTTTCGACTTACTCGATTGCGGGATACTGGCGGTTTGGCTACCACCAGTTCGATCACCAATGGGCACCCCAAAGGTACAGGCGGATAGCACAATGCCAATAGCACCGGTTAAAACCGCTTCCCTGAGCATCATGACTCCTGCCGTCGCCTGTTTTTGATTAATAACGACAACTGGTACACAGCCATCGCGTACAGTTCGCTATGATTATATCGGGTAATGACATAGAAATTCTGCAAGCCGACCCAATATTCTGTGGTATTTTTCTGTTCCAGTTTCACCAGGGCCACAGCAGTATCCGGATCAAGTTCAGTTTTTGAGTGCAACCCATTTTGCGCCAAATCAGACCACTTATAACTGGTTTTAATTCCAGGGGTGAGCTTGTCGATCGAATTATTTTCAAGTGCGGTCAAAGGGCCGGCTACCGCTTCGTTTGCACGCCAGCCATGCTTGACAAAATAATTAGCCACGCTGGCGAATATGTCCGGAATACTGTCAAACAGATTGGCCTGACCATCGCCGTCAAAATCTACCGCATAACTGCGGTAACTTGAGGCAATAAACTGCGGCATACCCATGGCACCCGCGTAGGACCCCCGCAGCGCCCTCGGATCCAGGTTCTGTTCTTTTGCCAATAATAGTAAATGCTCAAGTTCACGGCTAAAGAATGCACTGCGTTTGGGATAATCAAAAGCCAGGGTCACCAGGCTATCGAATACCGGATCCTTTCCCCGGTAAGTTCCATAAAAGGTCTCAACGCCTATAATCGCGACGATAATTTCTCCCGGAACTCCGGTTTTTAAACTAACCTCGGATAAAAGGCTCGCATGCTCGCGCCAGAATTCGACACCTTGCTCAATACGCTTTTCTTTAATAAATATATGGCGATATTGATGCCACTGCAGTTCTTTTTCGGCAGGCTTGTCCAGTAACTCGAACAGATGGTCCTGTTTCTTCACGCCCGAAAACAAATCGACCAACTCCTGCTCAGTATAATCGCTTTGCCTGGCCATACGCTCGACAAAGTCGTTCACATCGTCACGATTTTTATAGTCACCAAGTTTGATTTCGACCGCGTTTACAAGCGTCGAAAATAGCAAGGCCACCAAAGGTAAAATATATTTCATTAATTAAGGAGCCTCTTATTAATTCTGAGTCATTCAGATGTGAAGTAAAAATAGGCCAAATCAAGGCGCCAATCGCAGGTAAGACCCAAAGCAATCGCTCCGCTCATGGGGCCAGCTTTAGTCAATCTATTGACAAGATTGGCAACGATGAGTTGGCCTATTTTAACGATCAGATGTTGATTCATGAATTGATAAGGGGCTCCTTAACCCAAATAACGTTTTGCTGAACGTATCGACATAATCAACCCGAAACCCATCATCAGGGTTACCATTGAAGTGCCACCATAACTGATTAGCGGTAGAGGAACCCCAACTACCGGCAACATCCCAGCAACCATACCGATATTAACAAACAGGTATACAAAAAATGTCAGGCTCAAAGCGCCTGCCAATAATCGACCAAAATTTTCAGTCGCGTGGGCCGCTATATACAGTCCCCGATAGATTATTGCGAGATAGAGAAATATCAACAAAATACTGCCGAAAAATCCAAATTCCTCGCCAAATACCGAGAAGATAAAATCGGTCGAGCGCTCGGGAATAAAATCGAGTTGCGACTGGGTGCCATTCAGCCAACCCTTGCCGTAGACACCGCCCGAACCGATCGCAATTTTTGACTGAATAATATGATATCCGGAACCCAGCGGGTCGCTCTCCGGGTTCATCAGCGTCAAAATACGTGCACGTTGGTAATCGAGCAACACAAACTTCCATAGCAATGGCGCCATTAACGAAAACAGAAAACCCAGGATTAGAATAATCTTCCAGCGCACTCCCGCCAGGAACAATACAAAAAAACCGGCACTACCAACCAGAATTGCCGTACCAAGATCGGGCTGACGGGCTATTAAAAAAACCGGAATCATTACCAGAACTACCGATATTATTAACGCCTTCCAACCCACAGGCAAGACTCTATCCGCCAGATACGATGCCACCATCATCGGTACCGCCAGCTTCAGAATTTCGGAGGGTTGAAACCGAATTATACCCAGATCAAGCCAGCGTTGCGCGCCTTTGCCAACCTCACCATAAAACATGACCGCAAGTAACAATAATAATCCCGCCAGATAAAGCCAGGCTGAGATTTTCTTTAAAATTCGGAGGGGGATGTTGGCGACCGTAACCAATAATAATAATGCCATCGCCAAACGCGTAATCTGACGCATCATTAAATCAATATCTGAACCACTCGCGCTGTATAGCACCATCACGCCAAACACCGATAACAGCGCGAGCAACAGTAACAATACCGGATCGATGCGTAGCACATCGAGTACACGCTTCGTGTAAGAAATATTTTCGTAAGCCAATACCTGATTCACGACTGCCCCAGCAAATAAGCATCCATTATCTGGCGCGCAATCGGCGCAGCAACAGTACTACCATGACTGCCATTCTCGACGATGACCGCCACCGCAATACGTGGATCATCGGCAGGCGCAAAACTGACAAACAACGCATGGTCACGTAATTTCTCAGCCACAGTTTCTTCATCGTACTCCTCATCCTGGGCAATTCCAAAAACCTGTGCGGTACCGGTTTTGCCGGCGACGCTATACTGCAATCCCAGGCTCATTTGGTACGCTGTGCCACGGATACCATGCACGGCATTCTTCATAGATTCCAGGATGTACTGCCAGTTCGAATCCTTGACCAGTTTATATTGCTCCACCGGGGGGCTTCCAATTTCGAGCTGCTCTTCGGCATCGGCTGACTCGACGGTCCGCACAAGATGCGGGCGATAACGCGTGCCTTTTTGTGCAAGCGCGGCGGTAGAATTTGCGAGTTGCAAAGGTGTCACTAGTAACGTGCCCTGCCCTATGCCGGTATTCAAAGTTTCTCCCGGAAACCATGGCATACCCTGCGTCGCCCGTTTCCACTCACGAGATGGGAATAAGCCGCTTTTCTCTCCAGGGCTGTCGATGCCAGTTTTTTCACCAAAACCAAACTGCGCCATGAAAGCCGAAATTTTATCGATCCCCAGACGGTAAGCTAAATCGTAAAAATAGACATCGCAGGACTGGGTGATCGAGTCTTGTAAATCTACCGAACCATGACCCTCCTTTTTCCAGTCACGGAACTTTCGCTCCTCGTCAGGCAGTATGTAGTATCCGCCACAAAATAGTTTCTGCTTTTTATTCACCGTCCTGGTTTCGAGTCCAGCTAATCCATAAAAGGGTTTGACGGTCGAACCCGGCGGATACCGGCCCGACAGGGCCCGATTAAATAATGGCCTCCTGGGTGAGTCGCGCAAGCTGGCATAATTTTTCACACTGATGCCGTGGACGAACAGGTTGGGGTCGAAGGTCGGCATACTTACCATCGCCAGGATCTCGCCATTATTAGGATCGATCGCAACGATCGATCCGGTATAATCGCCAAACGCCTTCTCTGCCACCATCTGCAATTTCGAATCGATAGTTAAATGCAGGTTGTTGCCCGGAATCGGTGGTTTTTCGTCGAGCACCCGCAAGGTTCGACCCTTGGCGTTCACTTCGACCTGTTGTACACCGACCGTACCGTGCAATTCGTTCTCGTAGAATTTCTCAACCCCGAGTTTACCGATATGACTGGTACCGGCGTAATTTATTTCATCCACCTGACCCAATTCTTCCAGGTTGATACGGTTCACAAACCCAAACGCGTGCACACCGAGACCGCCAAGCGGATAGTTTCGTGCTAAACGCGCATTGATTTCCACGCCCTTGAACATATGCAAGTTGACTGCAAGCCGGGCAACTTCGTCATCGTTGAGATTCAATCGTAACGGTATGCTTTCAAAACGTCGGCGTCGATTTGAGGATTGGCGATAGCGTTTTAATTCCTGATCGCTATAGTCGACGTATTTTTTGAGTCGTGTCAGAGTATCTTCAATATCGTCTACCTGTTCACGGATAATTTCGAGACGGTAAGCCGGCAAGTTTTTCGCCATTACCACACCATTACGATCAAATATTAACCCCCTGGCCGGCGGTAATGCCTTGATACGTACGCGGTTACTGTCTGACAACGTGGCAAAATGCTCGTAGTCGACTACCTGCAATACGTAAAGCCGTATCAACAGGGTAACGATCATCACCAGAATAATAGCGGCCGATACGACTAATCGATGCCGTATCAGACGGTATTCGAGGTGATCGTCTTTTAAATGAACTCGATTCGACATCTAGTGTTAGCGGTTTTGGGGGCCGGGTAGAAAAATAATATCTGCATTTCTGCGTACAGTGATGGGTACCAGATTAAACCATCGAAATGTGACAATGCATAGTGTAACGGTTCATATTTCAGTCAGATTGCATCGATAAGCGCAGATTCCGTCTTTTTTTAACAGTTTAGTCCAATTTATGTGCAAAGAGGTTTTGAACCCGCGACAAAAATCGATATCATGCACGCAATTTTTATCGGCTCCATTTTGGGGCACATATTTTGTTATTATCAAATATCCATTTTTAGGGGAATAGTATGGAATTAAGTAATATGTTGCCACCGATCATCGGTGTGCTGGGGCTGTTCGCCGCCAAATACATCTATGAGCAGGTGAAAAAACACCCGGAAGGCGAAGGAAAAGTTGTCGAGATTGGCAATCAGATACACCTCGGCGCAATGGTTTTCATGAAACGTGAATACAAGATGCTGTCAATATTCGCGTCCTTGCTAATTATATTGCTATTTATATTTTTGGACTGGGGAACTGCATTTTCCTTTTTGCTCGGCGCACTTGCCTCCGGCACCGCCGGTTATATCGGCATGAACACGGCCACTCGCGCTAATGTTCGCACCACTACAGCCGCGCATAATGAAGGAGCCGCAACGGCGCTTACGGTTGCCTTCTTCGGTGGATCGATCATGGGTCTCTCGGTCGCGGCACTCGGTTTGCTAGGTCTTGGCGTGGTCTATTTGATGTTCTCTGGCGATCCCGAAACCTTGCATGCAATCCATGGTTTTGCTATGGGCGCTTCGGTAGTGGCCCTGTTCTCACGCGTCGGTGGCGGCATCTTCACCAAGAGTGCCGACGTCGGTGCCGACCTGGTGGGTAAAATTGAAGCCGGAATTCCGGAAGATGACCCTCGCAACCCCGGTGTAATTGCCGACAACGTGGGTGACAATGTAGGCGATGTTGCCGGCATGGGATCCGATATCTTCGAATCTTATTGTGGGTCGATGATCGCAACCATTGCCATCGCATCGACACTAACCGTCGCTGCGATGGCGGATATGGGCAGCCGCGGCGACCTGATGTTTCTGCCACTGGCGCTTGCATCACTGGGGTTAATTTGCTCGATTGGGGGTATATATATCGTTAAGGCGAATTCTGCCAAATCTCCCGAAAAAGCCCTGCGCATGGGCACCATGGGTTCATCGATATTATTTATCGCAGCGGCTTACTTTCTCATAAAACTGCTCGATTTGAGCGGCGGAATTTGGATGGCGGTACTCGCCGGCGCAGTCGGCGGCATCATTATCGGCCTGGTTACCGAGTACTATACGGCAGGTAAACCGATCGAACACATCGCCAAAGCCGGCGAAACCGGTGCGGCCACGGTTATGATCAGCGGGCTCGCGATCGGCATGCAGTCGGTAGCGATTCCGGTGCTGACAATCTGCGGCATCATCGCGGTGGCGAGTCACTTTGCCGGGCTTTACGGCGTTGGCATAGCTGCTGTCGGCATGTTGGCGACCGTTGGTATTACCATGGCAATAGACGCCTATGGGCCGGTTGCTGACAACGCAGGCGGCATCGCCGAGATGGCGGGGCTCGGAGAAGATACCCGTAAAATCACCGATTCCCTCGATGAACTGGGTAATACTACCGCCGCAATTGGTAAGGGATTTGCAATCGGAGCAGCGGCACTCGCAGCACTGGCAATCATCACAGCCTTCATCGAAACCGTATCGCTTAATATTCCCGACTTCAGACTAGAATTGAACAACCCGGAGGTACTCATCGGACTGTTCATCGGTGGTCTAATCCCTTTTGTCATCGCCTCGATAACGATGACCGCAGTAGGCGACGCGGCATTCGAAATGATCAAGGAAATCCGTCGTCAATTCCGTGAAATCGAAGGTTTACTCGAAGGCAAAGCCGAACCCGATACCGCACTGTGTATCGATATCGCAACTAGCGCTGCCTTGAAGAAAATGATTTTGCCTGGCGTCATCGCAGTGAGTGCGCCCCCTCTGGTCGGCTTCATCATCGGTGCCGAAGCGCTCGGTGGCATGCTATCCGGCGCGTTGTTGAGTTGTGTTTTGATGGCATTAATGATGGCAAACGCTGGTGGAGCCTGGGACAACGCTAAAAAATATGTTGAAAAAGGCAACCTCGGTGGCAAAGGATCAGACGTGCATACCGCTACCGTAGTCGGCGATACCGTCGGCGATCCTTTCAAGGATACCTCGGGGCCCTCGATGAATATTTTGATCAATGTTATGGCTATCGTTAGCCTGGTGATTGCTCCGTTACTAGGGTAGTTTAGTTTGCTCGGGTAGGAGTGTTTGCTCCTACCTTTATTGCAAAAGCATTATTCCCCCAAAGTTTTATTTGATTGCTTTATTAGGGTTTCGCACACTAAGGCTTTCGGTGCTTCGTAGTTACTAATGAGTAAGTGCGCGAGTCACTTTTCTCTACAGCGAGAAAAGTAACCAAAAGCACCGCCCCGAACAAGCCCGCAGAAAAATAATGTCCATATTACGGTCGGTTCACACGTGCTCCGAGCACGAGTGAACCTAAAACAGCATCCCTGCTGTTTTACCCCAATATGAACACCATTTTTCTGCGGGCTTGAATGGGGGCGATTAAAAAAAACGCGCCTCGATGTTTGGGTTTTTTTAATCGCCCTCTTCGTGTGCTGGAAATGATCTGATTTCGGTGGGTCTACAGGCAGGGACGCCTGTAGAGCAGCCCTGAGCATATGTCCATGGATGGACGGTAGTAGAGCAATGCAGGAGCAATTGCCGAGGATGCGAATGGCTGCGTGCCCGCCTAAATCGGTTCATTTCCAGGCAGCCGTCAGGCCACGCGATCGGGCTGCCCTTTTCTTGGTTACTCCTTTTTGGCCAAAAAAAGAAGTAATTCGCGCACTTACTCATAGATAGCTACGGAGTAATGAATGTTTAGTGTGCGAAAACACTCGTATTACACCTAGGTGACCACAACTAATTTACCAATTTTTGGACAAAAGATTTCATTGCAATACTACATATATCACCATCTCGCATGATAAAATAATGCAATTACGATATTCTGCCGCGCTTAGAAATCAACTATAGATAGCCATGAGCGACATCCCCGACATCACCGATACCGAGCATTGGACCATCAGAACCAGTCTCGACGAGCGCTGGGGGAAAGATGTCATCATACCCGAACTAGTCGACGTAGAGGCCAGGCTTGACCCTTCGGACCGGGAACTGACCGATTGCCCGGCTGTGTTCTGGCAACACCAGGATTGTCATTTTATTATCATGAAAACTGGTGAAGGTTCTTATCGCACACAGTTTTATTACGGCAATCGGGAGCAGTTTGGCACCGGAATACGTGAATACGAAGACCTCGCCGACTGCGTCGTCTCATTGCTGCGGTTGCAAGCCGATCATGAAAGTATCCGAAGTGGGGCTTTCCCCGAATCAGGCCCGGCGAAGTAGCTTGCCGAATTAGTACTACAGACCTGACAGGCTTTTTTTATATAATTTCGATTCACCATTGGCAGGGATTTAAGTATGAGTCAAAAAAACGCGTTTTACGCCCAATCCGGAGGTGTTACTTCGGTCATCAATGCCACCGCCTGCGGTGTAATTGAATCCTGTCGGCAAAATAAGGATCGCATCGCAAAACTATTTGCAGGTCACAACGGAATAATCGGCGCTCTAAGCGAAGAATTGATCGATACGTCCCTGGAATCCGATGCCGATATTGCGGCTCTGAAGAATACCCCGTCCGGCGCTTTTGGCTCCTGTCGTTTCAAACTGAAAAGCCTTGAAGAAAACAGACGCGAGTACGAACGCCTGATTGCCGTATTTCAGGCGCATGATATCGGTTATTTTTTCTACAACGGCGGTGGCGACTCGGCCGATACCTGTTACAAGGTTTCACAACTATCCGAAAAAATGGGCTACCCGGTACAGGCAATTCATATCCCGAAAACAGTGGACAATGACCTGCCCATTACCGATAACTGCCCAGGTTTCGGTTCGGTGGCAAAATATATCGCGGTATCGGCCCTTGAGGCTTCTTTCGATGTTAGATCAATGGCCAAAACCTCTACCAAGGTTTTTATCCTCGAAGTGATGGGTCGCCATGCTGGCTGGATTGCCGCAGCTGGTGGTTTAATCGAAGATTATGGTGTACCGGTAATATTACTTTTGCCGGAAATCGATTTTGACCATGATCGCTTCATTGTAGCAGTACAAGATA